>Ga0210401_10000199_pt1 | contig 74019 bp, 74 predicted proteins | sample IncBWH32MmetaG_FD_150866 | JGI IMG/M metagenome (GOLD analysis project Ga0210401, IMG submission 150866) | Forest soil microbial communities from Barre Woods Harvard Forest LTER site, Petersham, Massachusetts, United States - Inc-BW-H-32-M | ecosystem: Environmental > Terrestrial > Soil >...
CTCATCCGTCAATGGACGGACCAGATCATATTCCAATTGAACTTTTGTCATCCCCGAGATCCGACCCCTCAGGATATCACTGCCGCTCGCGACCCAGCTTCCATTGGATCTGACGGAACATACCCAGCCACACCTCCGCGTCGTGCGCCGGGAGGTCGAGCCGCCGGATCAAGCGCCGGATCTTAGCCTCGGTGCTGTTGGCGTGAACATATCCGGATTGCTCCAGAACTTCGGTGAGCAGGCGCGTGATTCGGTCTAAGTCCTGTGCAGCCGCCGGCTTGCGTTTTTCCGGCTTAGGCGCCGCCGCCTTTCGGGTCAACTCGTACAGGCACACCGCGACCGCCTGGCCAAGGTTCATCGAACCTGCGGTTCCGATGCGCATTAGCCAGTGGCAATAGGTCAAATCGTCGTTCGACAATCCGAACTTCTCAGATCCAAACAACAGACCCACGGGCGCCGAGAGGAGGCGCTTGCGAATCAACCGGCCGCCGTATTCGAGCGTTCGCAGCGGATGCTGCAGCTCGCGATGGCCAAGTGACGTTGTCCCAACCACCAGGCCGCAGTCGGCGATGGCCTCGGCCGTTGTGTCGTATTCTTTGGCGTTTTTCAGGATTTCCGTGGCGCGTACGGCCGACCGAGCCTCCTGATAGGCCACTTGATAGGGATTTACTAGCCGCAGATGCGGGAAGCCGAAGTTATTCATGGCCCGGGCCGCCGCTCCGATATTCAACGGGTTGCGGGGGCCGACCAGGACGACGCGCAGGTTGTCGGTAAGGCTTGCCAACTTCAGAGAGTACCAGGGTGGGCAGCGCCAAGAAACGGCCGTCATGGTACTGAATCTTTTTGCGAAAAGTCGTAATATATTCCTGAAACACCGAAAGTATGTCTCGAATCCGCGATTTCATCGCTATTTATGCCTTCGTGACGACCTGTGCGCCTGCCAGCCTCCCTAATGCGGCGTTATCATCTCTGAATATTTCAGGGGACAAGCTGCACCGGCTTTACGGCCGGCTGCCCTTGGCGTTTGAACCCAACCAAGGCCAGACCACGGTGTCCGCACCGTTCCTGGTGCGTGAGCGGGACGGGGTTGTCTACCTGCAGCCGGAAGGACTGCTATTCAAACTCCCATATCGCGATTCTGAAACCAGCAAGATTTTCGCCGACAACGTCAGCCTCCGCTTCCAGGGGGCCAATGAAAATGCTCGCATGGCAGGGCGCGAAATCTTGGCCGGCAAAAGCAATTATCTCATTGGGAACGATCCATCTCGATGGCGGAAGGATATTCCACATTACGCAGGAGTCCACACCGAGGACGTTTATCCCGCGATTTCCGCAGATTTTTACGGTACAGAGGGCAGTCTCGAGTACGATTTTCTGATCGCGCCGGGCGCCGATCCATTGTGGATCCGGCTGCGATTTGAGGGGGCTCACTCGATTCAGCTAAATGGCGCGGGCGATTTGATCTTGCATCTTCGGGGAGGCGACCTAATCCAACGGCGGCCCGTTGGCTATCAGCTTAAAGGCGGAATTCGGCGTTCCGTCTCGGTCGATTATCGTCTACTCAAAGACCACAGCATCGCATTCGAAATAGGCGCTTATGACCAGCACCTTCCGCTGGTCATCGATCCTTCTTTTGTCTATTCGACGCGGTTCGGCGGTTCGAGACAGGATGAACTGCGGGGAATCGCTGTCGACGCTATCGGAGCGGCCTACGTTACGGGTCTGACATACTCCACTGACTTTCCAACTGTTCAACCGATCCAAAGTAAGAATGCCGCCACCTACGGTCAGTATCCGGACGTCTTTATCTCAAAGCTCAATCCGGCTGGAACGCAACTCATTTATTCGACATACCTGGGCGGAAGCATGGATGATCTCCCTAATTTCATCGCCGTTGACCCGGCTGGCTCGGCTTACGTCACCGGCAGTACAATCTCCGTGGATTTCCCGGTCTTTAATGCCATGCTGCCCAACATCGGCGCCGGGGGCGAGGGTTTCATCGTAAAGCTGAATCCTGCGGGATCGGCCTTCATTTATTCCAGCTATTTCCCAGGCGGCGCGATTGCAGTCGATTCGGCAGGGGCTGCCTATGTGGGTGCCGCCCCTAATCCAAATTTGCCGGTTACGAATGCGTTCCAACCGCGGCCGGGGGGTGGCAGAGATGCCTTCCTTTTGAAAATAAATCCTCCGGGGACGGCACTGGAGTTCAGCACTTTTTTTGGCGGCGCCGGCGACGATTATATCGACGCTATCGCGCTAGAGCCTTCCACTGGAAATATTGTCGTAGCTGGAGGTACGACGTCGCCCGATTTGCCGACTCTCCACGCCTTTCAACCGACCTTGCCAGACACGCAGTCCAGCCACCCGTTCGTAGCGAAATTCAACAGTACAGCAAGCGCACTGATTTATTCGTCGTTTCTCAGCGGAAGCTTGCCGGAGTATGTCTCCGGCATCGCAGTGGATTCAAGTGGCAACGCCTTCGTCACTGGATCATCAGAATCACCCGACTTTCCCACCACCGCTGGTGCCCTGGAGCCCTTTCCAGGCTCGGTACCAAGCTGCTTCATAAGCAAAGTCAGTAACACGGGCGCGCTGTTGGCTTCTACTTTCTTAAACTCGCACTACGGTGCGAACTGCTCGGGAATCGCTCTCGATTCGGCTGGGAACGTGTTGGTAGCCGGCGGATCGGCTCTGTCCGACTATCCCGTTCTTGGAGCCATTCAGCGCAATAGCGATTCGGGCCCCGACGCGTTTCTGACCAAATTAGCACCTGATCTCTCATCGATGATTTACTCCACACTGCTAGGGGTCAACGCAGGTGCATCGGGAATCGCCGTTGATGCTAACAATGCCGCATATGTCGCTGTAACTGTGATGGGTACCTATCCTATATTGAACTCCACGAACCTGGGCCCCGGCGCTGAAATAGGCGTCTCCAAGATCGTCGACGATAGTACTTGCGCCGGAACCGTTGTATCGCCAGTAAGCTTTACTGTCCCGCCGTCGGGTTTGAGCACCAGCGTTCATGTCAGTGCGGCGCCGACTTGCATTTGGAGTGCATTTCCGAATACGAATGGCCCGCCGTTGAATTCCCCAGATTTTATACTTGGCCCATCACAGCACGCCGGAATAGGCGATATTACGTTCACAGTTCCATTCACAGAATACGGTCCGGATCAGACGGGTCATGTCGTAGTCGCTGGCCGGCGCATAGATGTGACTCAAACCGGACGTGGTTGTGCGGCTTCCTTGATTCCTTCGTCCAATGTGTCACTACCGTATACGGCCGGAAGCAGCCAGTTTATCTTCAACGTCAACTCTGGCTGTCCTTGGCAAGCTCAAAGCAACGCACCCTGGATTACGTTGACGCCTCCAACCTCCAGCAAAGGCTACGCCCTAATTCAGTTCGCGGTAGCAACCTATGTGGCCCCGCCGGGACCTCCCCGAGTAGGAACCATTAGTGTCGCTGGCATGACATTTACAGTGACTCAGTCGACGATTCCACCGCCCGCGCTCAGCATTAGCAAGACGCACATCGGTAATTTCCCGCCAGGTCAGCCGAACGCGACTTACACGGTAATCGTGTCAAACGCCTCCTCGGCGGGGCCGACTAACGCGCCAGTGACCGTCACCGAAACGATCCCCTCAGGGCTGACGTTAGTGGGAATGTCGGGACCAGGCTGGAATTGCTCAACCAACACGTGCAACCGAAGCGACCTCCTGAATCCAGGCGCCAACTATCCCGCCATTACGGTGACGGTGAATGTGGCCTCTAATGCGCCGTCGCCCCAAGTAAACCAGGTAACGGTATCCGGAGGCGGATCACTGAGAGCCAGTTCCAGCGACGTAACACTGATCACCACGGCTCAGCCCAAATTGTCAGTGAATCGCACCACGCTGAATTTCACTTACACCGGCCCTCCGATTCTTGCCACCAGCGTGGTGCAAACTGTGTTCGTGAACATCACTGCCGCTGGACCCAATGTGGGTTGGACAGCCACGGCTAACCAGCCCAACATCCTCTTCGCCGGCGCCCCCACGGGGACCGTATCCGGCATTGGTAGCGGCAGCTTTCAGGTAGGCGCCGCAGCCGGTCCCAGCGGGACGATCACTATCGCGCTTACACACGCCATTGGATCCGTACAGATTGCGATCAATGTTGCGAAAGTAGATCCCGGCCCTCCTTTCGGTAGCTTCGATACTCCGGCCGACAATAGCACGGGAATTGCCGGCGCTATCCCGGTAACCGGCTGGGCGCTGGATCCGGTCGAGCTGCTCGGTGTCCGCATATATCGCGAACCCCTACCAAACGAAACAGGATTAGTCTATGTCGGAGACGCAGTCTTTATCGACGACGCTCGGCCAGATGTCGCCGCTAAGTATCCCAATACGCCCAATCAGTTTGGCGCCGGCTGGGGTTATATGCTGCTCACTAACTTCCTACCGAACAGCGGTGGTGTTCCTGGGCTCGGCAACGGCACCTACAGGCTCCATGCTATCGCGACGAATACTTTCGGCACGAGGTCCGATCTGGGAACCCGCACCATCACAGTGGACAACGCCCACGCCAAGAAACCATTCGGAACAATTGATACGCCCGCGCAAGGAGGTTCTATCTCCGGCAATTCCTATGTGAACTTTGGATGGGTGCTGACCCAGAATCCCTACTGCGTACCAACCGACGGTTCAACAATCACGGTCATGATCGATGGCGTGCCGCAAGGGCATCCTACGTACAACCAAAACCGCAGTGACATTGCGAGTCTTTTTACAGGACTCTGCAACAGCAATGGAGGAGTAGGCTTCTTTTACCTAGATACCACTCAGCTGACCAACGGCATACACAACATCTCCTGGGTGGCGTATGACAACCAGGGGCGCGGTGATGGAATCGGTAGCCGCTATTTCAGTGTCGAGAACGCCGGTACGAGCGCTGCTGCACCCATGGGATCGATGGGATCGATTCCGGCGGCTACTCCAGTCCAAGAAGTCCTGTTTCGTAAGGGTTATGACCTCCATACACCGCCTCAACTTCTCAAGCCCAACACTCAAGGCGTTTACGTGATCGAAGTGGAGGAACTCGACCGGATAGAGCTTCAGACCGCGGCCGTATCTGGTCATTTACTGATTGACGGCCAGAGCGGTCCGTTACCAGCTGGGGGAACTCTAAGAAACGGGACATTCTATTGGCAAGTGGGACCAGGATTCTTGGGAACCTATGAAGTCGTGATGGAGCGGGCCGATGCACCCTCGGTTCATCTCCGCGTCCTGATCCATTCGAAGAATTATTCGCGGTAATTGGCGCCGACCGCGCGCCGTTACTGCTCCAGGTACGTGTACCCGTTCAGACCGTCTTCATAGAACCTCAGCAGCCGGCCGGACTCCTCGTACCCGATCTTGCCTTCGCGAAGGGCAATCTCGACATCCCGGCGAAACTCCTCGAGCAGAGCTTTGGAGTTGAACTGAACATAGTCCAGTACCTCGCGTACGGTGTCGCCCCGGATCACGGTATCGAGTAGCACATCGCCGTTGTCGCCCAGGCTGACGTGTACCGCGTTGGTATCGCCGAATAGATTGTGCAGGTCGCCCAGGATTTCCTGATAAGCGCCGACCAAAAAAGCGCCCAGGACGTACGGCTCGCCGTTGAAGGAATGCAGCGGGAGCGTCCGTTTAACGTCGCGCCGGTCGATAAATTGGTCGATTTTTCCGTCGGAATCGCACGAAATGTCGCCCAAAACCCCACTTCTGGAGGGCATTTCGTTCAACCGGTGAATGGGCATGATGGGGAAAAGCTGCTTCACGGCCCAACTGTCGGGCATGCTCTGGAACAGCGAGAAATTACAGAAATACGTATCCGCCAGCATGCCGTCCAGTCCTTCCAGGTCCTCCGGAAAGAATTCGAGTTCCTTGGCCATGCGGTGGACTCGGCGGCAAATGGTCCAGTACAGCTTTTCGGCTTGGCTGCGCTGCGCCAAAGGCAGGTAGCCCAGGCTGAACAGGTTTAAGGCCGAGTCCAGCGCTGTTTGGGCGTCGTGAAAACTCTCCAGCAGGTTTTTCGAGCTGAGCGACCGGTAAGTCTCCTGCAGATCGACCAAAGGCTGCTCGGCATCCTGCGGGACGGGTTCGAACGAATCGTCCCCGAACCCGGTGACGCCCATGACGTTGAACACCAGGACGCTGTGATACGCGGCGATGGCGCGCCCGCTTTCGGAGACAATGATCGGGTGGGGTACTTCCGCCTCGTCGCAGACGTTCTGGATGTGATACACCACGTCGTTGGCGTATTCCTGCAGCGTATAATTGACGCTCGATTCGAAATCGGTCTGCGAACCGTCGTAATCGATCCCCAGGCCGCCACCGACATCCAAGTATTTCAGACCTGCGCCGGCGCGCTTCAGTTCTACGTAGATCCGGGCCGCTTCAATCACCGCGGCCTTAATCTGACGGATATTCGTGATCTGGCTCCCCAAATGGAAGTGCAGCAGCTCTAGCGAGCCCTCCAGGCCCTCGGCTTTCAACAGGTCCAGTGCCTGCAGCGCCTCGCTCACGGTCAGGCCGAACTTGGAGCGATAACCGCCGGACGACTTCCAACGCCCCGATCCTCTGGCGGCCAGCTTCACCCGCAGCCCAATGGTCGGATCCACGCCCACCCGGCGCGAATGTTTGACGATCAGATCCAGTTCGCTGTATTTTTCGACGACCGGAATGATCTGCCTGCCGATCTTTTTGGCCAGCATTACCATCTCGATGTACTCGTCGTCTTTGAACCCGTTACAGATGATAGGTGTCTCATTGTCGGCTACCGCCAGCACGGCCAACAATTCGGGCTTCGAGCCGGCCTCCAGTCCGAAATGATACGGCCGGCCGAACTTGAAAACCTCCTCGACCACTTGCCGCTGCTGGTTTACCTTGATCGGGTAGACGCAGCAGTAGGTGCCTTTATAGCCGTGCTCGCCGATGGAATTGGCAAAAGCCTGATGCATCTCCCCTAGCCGGTGCTTCAGAATTTCGGCGAACCGGACCAGAATCGGCAGCGAGATGCCGCGCAGCTCCAGCTTCTCCACCAGTTCCCGAAGGTCGATGCCGCGCGTGGCGTCCTTGGTCGGATGGACCCACAGGTGCCCATTTGAGCCCACGGAGAAATAACCTTTGCCCCAACTGGCGACGTCGTAGAGTTCGCCAGCGTCCACAATGCTCCATCGCTCGGTCGGCTCCCAAACAGTAGCTTCACCAAGTTTCAATTCGCGGTCACCTCCAAGTGTAGAGACACCAAATCCCAGTGTCCTCGGAAATGCCTGGAAGGGCAAGCATTTTTTCGTTACAAAAGGCTCATGACGGCTAGAATGGTCAGCATGCTTCTCGAAGGCAAGACCGCTCTTGTGACCGGTGCAGCGAAAGGCGTCGGTCGTGGGATCGCGCTCGAGCTGGCTAAACAAGGCTGCGACGTAGCCGTCAACGATTTTACCGATTCGGCCGGCGCAGAGGCCACTGCAGCGGAGATCCAGGGCATGGGACGCCATGCATTCGCTGTTCTGACCGATGTGGGAGCTGCCGCGGAGGTCGACCGCATGTTCGAAACCGTACTGGAACAATTCCCACGTCTCGACATCCTGGTGAATAATGCCGGCATTCAAACCTGGAAAGCGCTGCTCGATCTGGAAGAGCGCGAGTGGGACCGGGTGATCGCCACCAACCTGAAGGGCTGCTTCCTGTGCACCCAGCGCGCTGCACGGCATATGAAGGCTGCGGGAGGCGGGCGCATCGTCAATATCGGGTCAGGCTCGAATAAGGTCGCTTTCCCGAAATTGGTGGACTACACCGCCAGCCGCGGCGGCATTGAAATGTTCACCAAAGTGGCGGCGGTCGAGCTAGGGCCTTATCAAATCACAGTGAACTGCATCGCGCCCGGCGCCATCGAAACCGAGCGCACCCGGACCGAAGTACAGGATTTTGCTGGAACCTGGGCGAAGCTAACGCCGCTGGGCCGGATCGGGACTCCGCTCGACGTCGGCCGCGCGGTGGTCTTCTTTGCCTCGGAATCGAGCGCCTTTATCACCGGCCAGACGCTGTGGGTGGATGGCGGGCTGTTCTCGAAGCCGGCGTGGCCGTATTAGAGCGAAGGAAGCGGCTCCCCGCCACCCGCTTTCTGGCGTACTCCTCCGGAATCCAATACATGAGTGAACTCGGCTCCAAAAAGAAAGATCATGGCCGAATAATAGACCCAAACAATGATCACGATGACGGAGCCGGCCGCTCCATAGGGCGAACCAACTGCCGATTTGCCGAGATAAAGACCGATTAGGAACTTTCCGATCGTAAACAACAAGGCGGTCGCAATCGCGCCGATCCAAACGGTTTTCCAAGCAACGCGGGTCGCCGGCACGTACCGGAAGATCAAAGCGAACAGCACGGCGATGCCGGCCAGGGAGACGACCAAATTGATCGCGTCCAGTGCCCACTCCGGCAGCGGTAGGAATCCGGCGGCAAATTTACCAACGGCCGCCAATGCAGCGCTGACTAACAGCGAGACCAGCAGCAAAAATCCAACGCCTAGGACCATTCCAAAAGAAAAGAGCCGCTGTTTGACGGCGCCCCAGATCCCGCCTGTATTCTCCGGTTGTACGTCCCACATTCGGTTCAGCGCGGATTGAAGTTCGCCGGCGACGCTCGACGCCCCGAATAATAGAGTAATCACACCGATGATGGACGCGAACAAACCGGATGCCGGTTTTTGGGCGTGCTCAAGCATGGCCTTCACCGCCTCAGCTCCTTCCGGGCCAATCAAATTCTGGGCCTGCGCCACTAGGTTATTCTGCGCCGAGGAATGTCCGAAAACTAAGGCGGTGATGGCAACCGTCAGAACGACTAAGGGCGCTAGCGACAAGATGCTGTAGAAAGCCAATGCCGCGCCCAGGCGTGGAGCCTCATGCTCTTTCCATTCGGAGAAAGTTCGTGAAAGGTCAGACCAGACCGTTTTATAATTCATACCGCCGTTTTGCAAGTTGTACCGGCCCGCGCTTACCGTCATGTTAAGAACCTCTCCTTCCTCCCAGGTCATGTTTTGAATGAAACTAGCAACGTAGATCAGTTGCGCTGCGAAGACGCCCTTGGCATCGCACGTGCTTCTCCACTGGCAGGAGCACGCTATGACAAATAAATCCACATCTGTTCAGGACCGGTCGGCTTTTCAAGATCTATCCGAGGACGCATCGCCGTCTCTAGGCGACAAGATCTCGGACACGGCTACGCAGGTGAAACAGAAAGCATCCGACCTGGGCCAAAAGGCCGCGGACAAGATCGACAACAATCGAGACGCAGCCGCGACCGGGCTCGATAAGGTGGCCTCTGTTCTTCACGACAAAGCAGAGAGTCTTCCAGGCGGCGAGAAGGTTAGCAGCCTGGCCCATGCCACCGCCGACAAGTTCAGCTCGACTGCCGATTACGTCCGGCAGCACGACGTCAACCGCATGATGTCGGACGTCGAGACCATTGTCAAAAATAATCCCGGCCCTTCACTGCTAGTCGCAGCCGCGATTGGCTTTCTGGTCGCGCGGGCAATTAGCAGCAGCAACGATTGAGGACTGAGAGAAGAGGACAAAACATATGGCAGCAGTAGACCGGTCCTTTTCAGACCTCTTGCAGGACATTATTCGCAATGTGCAAGAGATCGTGCGATCGGAAGTCCGTCTGGCGAAAACCGAAATCCGGGAAGAGGCGGCCAAAACAAAAGCCTCGCTGGTCTTGCTGGGCGCGGGTGCGTTAACGGGATTCTTCGCCATTCTTTTTCTGCTGCTCATGATCGCCTCCGCACTCGCGCTCGTAATGCCGAACTGGGCGGCTGCGCTGGTTGTGGGGGCTGCTTTGGCGGTCGCCGCCGGCGTAATGCTGACGGGCGGTGTGAAGAGCTTCCAGCGCATTCATCCCACCCCGGAACGTACCGTAGAAACCATAAAGGAGAACATTGAATGGGCCAAACAACAAACCAAATAGAAGCTCACATCGAGTACACGCGCGGAGAGCTGGGCGCGAACCTGAAGGAATTGGAGCAGAAAGTTCACACTGCCACCGATTGGAAACATCATTTCCAAAACAACCCCATGACCATGCTGGGCGCCGCTTTTGGCGGAGGAATTCTGCTGGCGTCCATGCTGAGCGGGCGCAAAAGCAAGAACGGCAGACGAACTTCTTACAGCCCGCCGAGCGCCCCGGAACCCCACGCCGGCACAGACCACCAAAAGTACAGAGCGCTGGAAACCTGGGACAACATCAAAGGCGCGCTCATTGGCGTGGCCGCGACGAAGTTCAAGGATTTCGTCGGGGAAGTAGTGCCGGGTTTTCAGGAGCAGTTTCAGCGGACCGAAGAGAAAGCAAAAGCGATCCAGGGGTCCGCAAGATCATCGGCAAAACAGAACATCGAGGTAGTGTAATGGCAGACCAACTGGAGCAAATGAAGCAGAAATATTCTTCCGTTCTATCAACTATTGAGCAGCAGATCCAGCTCAGCCACGTTCACATCCAGGATAATAAACTGTTCATCCAAGGTGTTGCTCCTTCAGAGCAAGCCAAGAACAAAGTGTGGGATCAGATCAAGCAAGTGAATGCGAATTGGGCGCAGGAATTGACCGCCGACATCAGTGTCGATCCGAACGCCAAATCGACGGTAGCCGGAGCAGGCGCATTGGGTGGGCAGCAGCGAACCTACACGGTGCAGCCGGGCGATAGTCTTTCGAAGATCAGCAAAGAAGTGTACGGCAAGCCGTCTGAGTACATGAAGATCTTTGAGGCCAATCGCGACGTTCTGAATGATCCGAACAAGATCAGTCCAGGACAGACGCTAAAAATTCCGGCCTGAGGGAGAGGCGATGCCATTGAGTGATTTGTTAGGGATGTTGGAGCAGTATCGCGGCGCTTCGGCGACGGCGCCGCCTGCGACGGTGGAACAGGACTTTTCCAAAGTAGCCGAGGCTGCTCCACAATCCCATTTGGCAGGGGGTCTATCGGAGGCGTTCAGGTCTAGCGAGACGCCTCCATTTGCGCAGATGATCAGCTCCCTCTTCAGTAACTCAAACGGCACGCAGCGCGCCGGAATTCTGAACCAGCTGCTTGGAGCCGTCGGGCCGGACATGTTGGCATCCGGCGCTTTTGGTGGCTTGGCGGGATTTCTACGCAGTGGAAACAGCGTCACGCCTGAGCAAGCCAATCAAATTCAACCCAGGCGGTGCAGCAACTGGCGGAGCACGCCGAGAAGCAGAACCCCTCCATCGTGGACCAAGCCAGTCAGTTCTATGCCCAACATCCGACGCTGGTGAAAAGTCTCGGCGTGGGCGTCCTGGCGCTGGTCATGTCCCACATGTCTAATAGACAATAAGAGCGAAGACAATGAGGTAGACAATAAAAGCGAGACAATTAAGGCGACGAGTTTATATCGCCTTATGAGCTGGTTAGAGGACCTTACCCACGCATTCCGGGCGCTCGCGAAGAATCCGGGCTTCGCCCTCATCGCCATCCTCACCTTGGCACTGGGGATCGGCGCTAACACCGCAATCTTCAGCATCATCAATGGCGTTTTGCTGTCGCCGCTGCCTTATCCCAATCCGGATCGAATCGTCGCGGTATCCACGTTCTTCAAGCAGAGCGGCGCGACTACGCCGCGGTTGACGGGCGGCGACCTGGTCGACATTCGCGCGGATGGCCAGATTTTCTCAGCCTTAAGCTCCTATAATGGCGGCGAGATGGGCGTTCAGCTACCTGGGCGCGCGGAGTTCATCGGCGCATATCTAGTCAACGCCGATTTCTTTCGCGTCTTCGGCGTCCGTCCGATCTATGGACGGCTGTTCGAGAACGACGACCAGGGCCGCGCCGCCGTGATCAGCCTGCCGTTCGCCGAGCGCAACTTCGGAACCGGACCGGCTGCCCTGGGCCGCGCCGTGCGCATCGAGAATCGGGCCTATGAAATCGTCGGGGTCCTTCCGGCAGGCTTTCAGTTTCCTGCTGAAGCCCAAGTCTGGGCGCCCGCGCCGGTGACGCCCGACAATTTGAATCGCACGGCCTATAACTATCGGACGGTGGCCCGGCTCAAATCGGGAGTCACGCTCGAAACCGCGAAGGCTCACCTGGAGACGATCGGCGCGCGGTTGGCCAGCGCTTTCCCGGACACTAATGGGAACAAGTCCTTCGTGGCAGTTCCATTGAGGGATCAACTGGTCGGCCCGGTTCGCACCACGCTGTATTTGCTGATGGGCGCCGTGGCGCTACTCCTGTTAATCGCTTGCACCAACGTGGCGGATTTGATGCTGGCGCGCGCCACAGCACGATCGCGCGAAATAGCTGTGCGAGCAGCTTTGGGCGCCAGGCGTTGGCATATCATCCGGCCGCTTTTGGTTGAAAGCGCCGTGCTGGCGGTCGCTGGCGGCGCACTGGGCCTGCTTCTAGCGAATGTCGGGACCGATTTGCTGGTACGTCTCTCGTCCGAGCGCGTCCAGTTGCCCCGCTTGAACGACATCCATGTGGATCGTCTGGTCTTACTGTTCGCCACCGTGATCTCCCTCGGCAGCAGTGTGATCTTCGGTCTGGTTCCCGCCTGGCAAGCTACGCTTATCGACCTTCAAGACGCACTAAAGCTAGGCGGGGCGCGCGGGCTTCTGGGTGGCCGCTCTCCTCGACTGCGCAATGGGCTGGTTATCGCCCAGATCGCGCTATCTTTTGTGCTGGCGGTCGGCGCAGGCCTGCTGATGCGCAGCTTTGTGGCGCTCAACAACGCCCAACTGGGTTTTCGGACCGGCGGCATCCTGGTGATGTCCGCACACGCGCCAGCCGGGACTCTGGATGAACAGCTCGGCGTCGGCCGGCTCTTTGAGCGCTTGTTCGGCGAGCTGGCGCTGCTTCCGGGAGTGACGTCTGTAGCCGGCGCGATGGGACTGCCTACTGGACAATACGGCTCCGATGGTTATTACGCGGTCGAGGGCAAGCATATCTTTGCTCCGGGCCAGCGCCTTCCCCACGCCGGTTTTCGGCTGGCCAGCCCGGACTATTTCGCGACCATGGGAATTCCGCTGCTGCACGGGCGCGAGTTCTCTAGCCGTGATCAATACAATGCCAACTTCGTCGCTATTATCAGCGAGGCACTCGCTCGTGAGACCTTTCCCAACGAGGATCCGCTCGGCAAGCGCGTGCAGTGCGGCTTGGATTCTCCCAACTGGATGACAATTGTCGGGGTCGTCGGCGACGTGCGTCAGGATTCACCAGCTTCGGCACTGGGTCCTGAGCTTTATATGCCGCTCCAACAGCATCCCTACCATGCCAACGAGCTGCAAGTGGTGGTGCGGACCGCTGTCGAGCCGGGATCCCTGATCAACGCGGTCCGCCAGAAGGTACGGAGCCTGAATCCTGAGATCGCGATGAAGTTTACTACCTTGGACACCATGGTGTCCGATTCGATCGCCCGGCCGCGCTTCCGAATGCTGTTGATCAGCGCCTTTGCGGGATTGGCGCTGTTATTGGTGATGGCAGGCGTGTACGGCGTCATGAGCTACGTAACCGCTCAGCGAACTTCCGAATTCGGGCTACGGGCGGCTATGGGCGCCACCCCCGGCGATCTGGTCGGTTTGGTCCTGAAGGGCGCAGTCCGGCTTGCGGCCGTCGGGCTGGCACTTGGGATTTTACTGTCGCTGGCCGCTGGTCGAGCGATGGCAAGCATGCTTTTCGGACTAAGACCGGCCGATGCGACCACCTATCTGGCAGTTCTTTGCTCCGTTACGCCGATAGTTCTGCTAGCCGCTGCTGTTCCGGCTTGGCGAGCTGCGCGGATCGATCCACTGACGGCGCTGCGGGAAGAGTAGTGCGTAGTGCGTGGACCACTCCACGAGGCAACAATTGATGGATGCGACGGAGGCGTTCCACGAGGAAGACAATTGGTCTGCGGTTGAAGCTCTGTGGCGGCCATACGTCGAGCAAGGTGATTTGGAAGCACAATTTCGGCTGCCTACTACTACCTGTTCTATAGCTTCGACGAGGAAGCCGAAGTCCGTGCCGCGATGGAGGACCTCTTACGAACCGCAGCCAATCGAGGTCACCCCCGAAGCGGTGTACTTCTTGAGTCACTGCTCAAGGGGAGAGGAGCGCGATGCCCTACTGCTCAAAGCAGGCGAACTCGGCAGCTTAGATGCCCAGCGCGACTTGGGTGCTTACTTCGCAACGGGCAATTGGACGGGTCCGAAGGATCCAGTTCTGGCCATCCAGTGGTACCGTCGAGCAGCTGAACGCGGGCAAAGCGACGCGCAATACAATCTCGGCTTCATGTATGTGCTTGGCGAGGGTATCCAAAGCGATCCCGAGGAAGGTTTACGCTGGCTCCGTCTCGCCCCTTTGCAAGCGGCGTTGTGGGACCGGCGATACCACGAATGTGAAGCGGCCAAGAACCTCCCTTAGCCTCGGGCTGTCTGATGGGATACTTGACAAGAAGACACTAAAGTTTGATAATGGAGATAGGCTAATATACGAATCCGGGAATTTAACCCGGAGGACCGAGGAAAAATGAGCAAAATCATAGGCATAGACTTGGGAACGACGAACTCAGTCGTCTCCGTAATGGAGGGTGGACAGGCGGTCGTCATCCCCAACCAAGAAGGTGGCCGGACCACGCCATCGGTAGTTGCTTTTACCAAGAACGGTGAGCGCCTGGTAGGCCAAGTGGCCAAGCGGCAATCAGTTACCAATCCGGAAAACACTATTTACTCTATCAAGCGCTTCATGGGACGGAAATTCAACGAGGTTTCCCAGGAGATGAAGCTGGTTCCCTACAAGGTGGTGGCGGGCGAGAACTCGGACGCGCGCGTCGAGATCAACGGCAAGAAATATTCGCCGCCCGAGATTTCCGCGATGATCCTCACCAAGCTGAAGGAAGCGGCTGAAGCTTACCTGGGCGAAAAGGTCACCAAAGCCGTGATCACGGTGCCAGCCTATTTCAATGATTCGCAGCGCCAGGCGACCAAAGATGCCGGGCAAATTGCCGGTTTGGAAGTGATGCGCATCATCAATGAGCCGACGGCGGCGGCACTGGCCTACGGACTCGACAAAAAGAAGAACGAAACCATCGCTGTCTATGACTTCGGTGGCGGCACGTTCGACATCTCAATTCTGGAAGTGGGCGATGGCGTGGTGGAAGTGAAGTCGACCAATGGCGACACGCACTTGGGCGGTGACAACATCGACCAGCGGATCATCGATTGGCTGATTCAGGAGTTCAAGAAGGAAACCGGGGTCGACGTCTCCAAAGATCAGATGGCGCTACAACGCCTAAAGGAAGCGGCCGAGAAGGCCAAGATCGAGCTGTCGACGGTACTGGAAACCGAGATCAACCTGCCGTTCCTGACGGCGGATGCCAGCGGCCCCAAACACATGAACACCAAGCTGACGCGGGCGCGGCTGGAGCAGATGGTGGCCGATATCCTGGAGCGGGCCAGCGGTCCCTGCAAGCAGGCACTGGCCGATGCCGGGGTGACGCCGCAGCAGATAGATGAAGTTGTTCTGGTGGGCGGATCGACGCGCATGCCCAAGGTGCAGCAACAGGTGCGCGATTTGTTCGGCAAGGAGCCCAACAAGAGCGTAAACCCGGATGAAGTGGTCGCTGTGGGTGCCGCGGTTCAAGGTGGCGTGCTGGGCGGCGAGGTGAAGGACGTTCTTCTTCTGGACGTCACGCCGCTGTCGCTTGGAATCGAGACGCTGGGCGGAGTATTTACCCGGCTGATCGAGCGCAACACTACCATCCCAACCCGCAAGAGCGAGATTTTCTCGACGGCGTCCGATAGCCAGACCTCGGTCGAGATCAAGGTCTACCAGGGTGAGCGCGCCATGGCGGGCGACAACAAGATGTTGGGCGTCTTCCAACTGGTCGGTATTCCTCCGGCTCCGCGCGGTATTCCGCAAGTGGAAGTGACTTTTGATATCGACGCCAATGGCATCATGAACGTCACGGCGAAGGACAAGGCCACCAACAACGAGCAGAAGATCACCATCACGTCTTCTTCGGGTCTGAGCAAAGAGGAAGTGGACAAGATGGCGCGGGACGCCGAAGCGCATGCCGGCGACGATCGCAAGAAGAAGGAAGAGATCGAGTCCCGCAATCGTGCCGATGCGATGGTTTACAACATCGAGAAGATGTTGAAGGAGCATCGCGACAAAGTCAACGCATCCGACGCCAAAGCGGTAGAGGAAGCGCTCGAAGACACCAAGAAGGCCATGCAAGAGGGTGGTATCGACCGCATCAATCAGGCCACCTCGAAGCTTGAAACCGCCAGCCACAAATTGGCCGAAGCGATGTACAAATCCGCGGGCCCGACGGGTGGTCAACCTGGCGGTCAACCAGGAGAACAGCCGGGTGGTCCGGCCGGCGACGGCCATGCAGCCGGGGGCGACTCGAAGCCCAAAGACAACGTCGTCGACGCCGAGTTCGTGGATGTAGACGACAAGAAATAAACCCGGGTTCTACCGGGAGATTTGAGAACGCCAATGCCAGCCGCATCTAAACAGGATTACTATGAGCTGCTGGGCGTGTCTCGCGACGCCAAGGCCGACGAGATCCGCAAATCGTACCGCAAGCTGGCTCGCAAACACCATCCCGATCTGAATCCTGGTGACAAAGCCGCCGAAGAGCGGTTCAAGAAGGTTCAGGAAGCCTACGATGTCCTAAGCGATTCAAAGAAACGCCAGGTCTACGACCAGCACGGTTTTTATTCCGACAATATCCCGCCTGGAGGTCCGGGGCCTGGCCCGGGCGCGGGATCCTACGATCCAGGCATGGGGTTTGGTGGCTTCGATTTTTCCGATTACGTGAATCAAACCAGCGGAGCTGACCGTGGCGCCGCCGGCTCCAGTCAATTCCGCGACATCTTCAGCCAGTTCTTCGGCGGTCGGGGAGCCGATCGGGCCACCGCGGGTCCCGAAAAAGGGTCCGATCTTGAATATGGCCTGAATATCGATTTCTGGGAATCCATCCGTGGCACCCAGGTGCGGCTCAATATCGTCCGCCAGGAAACTTGTGAGACCTGCGGTGGTTCGGGCTCAGTGGGCGGCGCGACGACTGTTTGTCCGGAATGCGATGGCACTGGAAATGTCACGCAGATGGCGGGGGCGATGAAATTCAGCCTGACGTGCCCGCGCTGCGACGGTAAAGGCCGATTGCGGAATGTGTGCCCCACCTGCCATGGCGACGGGCGGCTTTCAAAGCCAGATGTGGTCGAAGTACGAATACCGCCGGGCGCCCAGTCCGGCTCGCGTCTGCGGGTTGCGGGGAAAGGCAATGCCGGCAGGAATAGCGGTGCGTCCGGCGACCTGTACATCACGGTTCGGGTGACGCCGCATCCGTTTTTCGGCCGGGAAGGCGATGATATTCTCATCCAAGTGCCGGTGACGGTTTCCGAAGCCGGGTTAGGGGCGAAGATTGAAGTCCCAACCATCGATGGCCGGGCTCTTCTCAAAGTGCCGCAGGGTACGCAGAATGGACAGAAATTCCGTTTGCGCGAGAAGGGCGTGATGAACGCGCGCAAGGACAAGCGCGGCGACGAGATCGTGGAAATCGTGATCCAGGCGCCCAAGGCTCAGGACGAGCGTACCAGAGAACTGCTGCGGGAGCTATCGCAAGCGAATACGGAAGATCCTCGCAAGGAGATTTGGACCAAGGTGTAAGGCGAGCAAGGAATAAACCATGGCAAGAGCGAGATCGAAAGCCGCGTACATGATTTCCGCCGTGGCGGAACAATATCAAATCCATCCCCAAACATTGCGGCTGTATGAGCGGGAGGGGCTGTTAGCGCCCTCGCGAAGCGAAGGAAATACGCGCCTGTACACCGACGATGACCTGGAACGGCTGGAAGTGATCTTGAAGCTGACGCGCGAGCTGGGAGTGAATCTGGCCGGTGTCGAAATCATCTTGAACATGCGCGAGAAAATGGCGGGCATGCAGCGGCAGATCGAAGAGTTTGTTTCGACGTTGAATCATGAATTCACGGTTCGAGCCAGAAAGTCGGCGGAAGAGCCGCAACACTCCTTGATTCCCGTGATTCAGGCGATGTCGCTCACCGGCCTGGAATCCGAACGCAAGGCGGAAGCGAGAAAGCGGCGGAAATAGGGCGGATTCCGCTTCCTCTGGGCGCGGCTCATTAATTGCTAGTGCATTTTCTCCAGCAGCATACCGGTAGTAGCGTCCACAAAAACCGAGTAGTCGCTGCTGCTCACCGATTCGCCCCAAATCACACGCCAGGTCGGATCGGGGAAGCGCTTGTTCTGCTCCAGCAAATATGAAATCACCTTGTCCGGGTTCTTCTTGATGTAATCCTGGCTCTTGGCCGCAGCGGTATCGTACGCCTCATCGGAATCGATCTTGAGGGCGGCAGGCAGGAAGGGCGATGTCGCTCCTCGGCCTACTGCGTAATCTTCAGCGATCCCGGCAAAGACGCCCTGATGCAGGTTGCCTTCCGCCTCCACCGCCGAATAGGTGTAAGTCCGGGATTTTCCAAGCGAAGGCGATACAAAGATGGCCTGCCAGCCTCCGGCTTTACCCTTTTCTGGTTTGACCTGCGATAGATTGATGCTGCGCAGCTCTAACGGCTGCGCATCCGGGGCCCAACCGCGGGCTTGTGGATACATCATCTGAAAGGCTTGCCTTCCAGTCAACGGCTCGGGAGGTTTTTCCGGGGCTTTGGTTGTCTCGCCAGTCTTAGGGGCTTCAGAACATCCGGAAAGCAACAGAACTACCGGCAGCGCCAAACGACCCCATGTGAGCATTGACATACGTCTTCATTTTCCCACGCGCTCGCGCTAAGAGTTTCACAGTGCTTGCGATTGATAAGGATTATAATGTCTCCAGGCGGGGAGACTTTCATGACAACCAATGTTTTTCTGCGTTGCTTTCTGGGGCTGACGCTGAGTATCAGTCTATTTGCGCAGACGAGGCCATCCAGTCCCGGAGGCGCCGGCGGAATTCCCACGTCTCCTAATCCGAACTCTCCTACGCAGCCCGGAATCGGAACCCAGCCGAGAAACAATCAAGGTAACTTTCCGACGCCGGATACGGTACAGCGGCCGCTGATACTCATGGGTAAGGTAGTGATGGACGACGGAACGGCCCCCTCGGACTCGGTCACCATTCAACTGGTCTGCAACGGAGGACCCCGCTCGGTAGGTTTCAGCGACTCGAAGGGTGGATTCAGCATCGACCTCTCCAATCGTATGAACAACGCGGCGCTAATGGACGCTAGCGAGCCGGTCAGTGGAGGTGGGTTTGGCGGAGGCGGGTTTGGCGCTCCCTATGGTTCGGGGACAGGGCGCACGGGTTCGCAAGGCAGTCCGAACGGTCTGGGTGAGCGCGATCTCATGAGTTGCGATCTGCAGGCCGCTCTGGCCGGCTTTCGTTCCGACCAAGTCCATTTAGGTACCCGCCGGTCGTTGGATAATCCCGATGTGGGAACAATCTTCCTGCACCGGATCGCCGGAGTGGAAGGATTAACCATCAGCGCCACCAGCGCTTTAGCTCCCAAGGATGCCAGGAAGTCGTTCGAAAAGGCCCGCGAGGCCGCCAAAAAACAGAAATGGGATGAAGCGGAAAAGGATTTCCAGAAAGCGGTAGATATCTATCCCAAGTATGCATCGGCCTGGTATCAACTCGGCTTGGTCCAGCAGGAAAAGAAAAACGAGGATGCGGCGCGCAAGTCTTACGCCCAGGCTCTGGCCGCGGATTCGAAGTTCGTCAGTCCTTACCAGGAGCTTGCGATGATGGCCGCGCATGAGCAGAAATGGCAGGAAGTCATCGACGATACCGATCGCCTGCTGCGCCTGAACCCGGTGGATTTTCCCCAGGCCTGGCTATTTAATTCCCTGGCCAATTACTATCTGAAGAACCTGGATGCGGCGGAAAAGAGCGCGCGCGAGGGGATCTCGCATGACGCAGGGCATCACTATGCCTCAATGAATCATGTTCTGGGTGCGATTCTGGCGCAGAAGAAGGATTATGCCGGCGCCGCGGAACAGCTACGCGACTATATCCACTTCGCCCCCAATGCTACTGATATTGAGCAGGTGAAGCAGCAGCTCGCCGAAGTGGAGAAGGTACTGGGGCCGGAAGCGAAAAAGCAGGATACGGAAAAGCAGTAGGAAGCCGCCAGGGCGTGGTACCAGTACTCTCAATCTGAAAATACGGGTTGTCCAAGGCTCCAGTAAAGTCAACACTGATTACAGGACAATCATGGAGCGATCGGACCTGGAGCAATGGAAGGGCAGAGAAGTCGCGCGTCTTCTTGCCTTGGTCGAAACTGAACGCCGCTACTACCAGGAGATCGTTGCTTCCATACCGGTGGGCCTGGTGGTGCTGTCGTCGGATCTACTGATCATATCGGCCAACCGGGCCGTTCGGACGATCTTTGGGCTGCGCAGCGGTGATGCTTTGCGCGGCAGGCTGGACGCTCTACTGCCAGGATGGGTGCTTGACCGGGTGAATGCAGTGCTGAAAACCGGCATAGCGCAAACCAATGTTCTGGTAGAACCTGAAACGGACGAAAAGCGACGTCTCCGGATCTCCATTCTTCCGATTCGGAGCTGGGATGACGACGCCGAGCAAGAAGCGCTCATTAGCATCGAAGACCTCTCCGCCACTGAACAGACTCCCCAACTTTCGCTGTCTCTGAGCAAGGAATCACCTTCTGCGCGGGCCTCCGCCGAAGCCTCACAAGCAAGGTCCACACCGTCAGACGCCCGGGATGCTGAAATCCTCGACAATCTGGATGCCGTCCTTTGGACGCTGGATTTGCCGGGCAAGAAGTTCGCTTTCGTGAGCCGCCGCGCAGAGCATTTGCTGGGATATCCGGCGGAGCAGTGGATGACGAACCCTTCCTTCTGGACGGACCGAGTGCATCCAGCGGATCGGGACTGGGTGGCGCAATCCTATCAGCGCGCGCTCGAGCGCGGTGAAGCGCATGTCGCGGAGTTTCGAGCGGTGGCCTCGGATGGGCGCACGCTGTGGCTGCGAGAAATGGCCCGAGTAGTCGCCGATTCTCACGGTCATGCGAGCCGGCTGGCCGGCGTCACCATGGACGTCACCGAAAGACGCTTGCTCGAAGATCAACTCACGCAGGCCGAGCGCGTGGAAGCCGTCTCCAAACTCTCCAGCCGCCTGGCGCATGATCTGAACAACATGCTCATGATCATGACGGGATACGGTGAAGAGCTGCTGAATGGCTTGCCCCAGGGTAGTTCACTGCGTTCCGATGTTCATGAGATTCTTACCGCAACCGAACGCATGACGGGATTGACCAGCCAGTTACTCAGTTTTGCAAGACGGCAAGCCGCTCCTGCCGGCACGGTGGAACTGGAAACGATGCTTAGCACGGTGCAGCAGTACCTGCGTGTGCTGGTGGGAGAACAGACTAAGCTCGAGGTGAAGCTATCGCCCGAATCGAACGTGGTCAGGGCCGATCCGAGCCAGTTGGAACAGATTATCGCCGCTATCGTAGAACGTTTGCGACAGATCGTGCAGGACAAAGGGCTTATTCGAATCGAGACCTCGCGGGTCGACATCCGGGAAGATTTAAGGCGTCCGGATGCCCCTCTTCAGCCTGGGGGCTACGGGGTAATCACGATCCGCAGTACAGGGCGTCCGTTTGAGGGCGACTTAAGATCCAACCTGTTCGAATCGGTCTTGTCCGCCAAAGAGCCCACTGACGACTCCGCCAGCGCGGTGGCCCGCGCTTATGGAACCATCCGTCAATGGGGCGGTGATATCGCGGTGTCGAATGAACCGTACGAAGGACCGGTGGTCAGTCTATTCCTGGCTCGCAACCAGGAGACGCGCGAACTCGAGCGAAAACCTGAACCTAAGGTTGCCGAAGCCGCGCTGGCCGAACCTACCTCTCATCTCGAAACGATTCTGGTGGTGGAGGACGAGGCTGGCATTCGCGCTCTGGTCCGGAAGATCCTGCGGAGGCAAGGTTACGAAGTACTCGAGGCAGCGAACGGAGATGAGGCGCTGGCTATCTCCCGGGAGCACTCCGGACCGATTGATCTACTGATCACCGATGTCATCATGCCAGAGGTCGGCGGCCGCGAGTTGGTGACCCGTTTCCATGAGCTGCGAGGCGCATCGAAGGTGCTGTACGTCTCCGGCTATACCGACGATTCGACCATCTATTCGGGCAACTATCCACCCGGAACGGCTTTTTTGCAGAAGCCGTTCACGTTGGGCGCGCTGCTGGACAAGGTAAAAGAAGTTCTGGGAACTGCCTAGTCTAAAGCGGCGTCGAGGGCAGGTTCGGGAGTATCGACAAGCGCAGGGTTCGCGCTTCGGGCTCCGAACACAAACACTCCCGCTATTGCAGCCGCGCCGATGGCCGCTGCAGCCATCGCAAACGCCGCCGGGTAACCAAATCGATTCGACACCTCGCCCGCCGCGAATGAGCTGATGCCCACAAAGAGATCGTAGAAAGCACTCAGAATACCTACCGTAGAGCCACGCTCGCGCTCGGGGGTGCGCTTCAGAACCGTGGCGGCCACCGATGACCACGGAAATGAAAACCCAAATCCGAGCAAAGCTCCGGCACTGATCGCGGTCACGGGTCCCGGTCCGTATGCAATGACGATCAAAGCCAGCGCCATAGCGGCCAACCCGAAGTTGTAAGTGATGCGCGCGGGCATGCGGTCCGGTAATCCGCCGAGAAAGAAGCGCGAGAGCAGGATCACTCCGGCGTAAGCGGAGAAAGCGGCCGGTCCCGAATTGCCATGCCGCGCCAGATGCAAGATCAGGAACCCGACTACCACGGGGTAATGCATGTTGACAAATCCGATGGCGATGCCGGGCGCGATCAAAGACCGGGGCACCCAGCGCCTCCGGCCGGGATGCGTCTCGGGCTGATAATCCTCGCGCACGCGCGTCAGGACCGCGAATGCGATCAAAGCGGTGATCATCTGCATCGCTGCCGCCCGCTCGAAAGAGCCCAGCCATTGTCCTACCAGCGGTCCGGCGGAAACTCCTCCCCAAATTCCGCTGCTCAGATATCCAAGCGCTTGCGCGCTGCGATGGATGCCCGAAACCTCCACCGCCCAGGCGGCCGCTCCGGTGTAAAGACAGGCCTCGCCGAAACCTTGCAGGGTTCGTCCCAGATACATTCCGGCGATGCCGAGCGGCGCAAGGTAAGCAGCTCCAGCCAGAGCGCAGCTCGCCAGGCCGGCCAGAAACGCGATCTTACGTCCGCGACTATCGGCGAGAGGTCCTGAGAAAAAACGGCTGCCAAGCGCTACGAATGAGAAGCTGCCGATAACGAAACCAACAGTCTGGTCGGAACCACCCAGATCGTGACGAATGTGCGGGGCAAGCGCAGGTAAAACCGTCCCGATCCCGAGGAATCCGAGGAAGGTGGCTCCAATAAGGGCCCAGAAGCGCGCACTGAACCCCTGCGCAGTAAACCTCATTTATCTTTTTATTGTACGTTGGCCGTGGTAGGTCGGTGGAGTTCGGGGGGCCGAAAATGTTGTGCCACGGGTGCTAATATCGAAAGACAGCGCAATCAAAATGATGAACTCTCGCAGCCTCCTCGCCGCGGCAGTAGGCCTTTCCTTGGCCTTCTGCGGCTGTGGCAACAAAGAAGATTTCGATGGAGGCAAGGCCAAGGAAATCCTGGAATCGGCGCCGATCACGCTGGACGGGGAACAAGTGACACTGACTACGATGCAATTCGATTGCGGGGTACAAGATGATCTGTGGGAGCATCCCACGCAATTTTCGCCGGACCGGAGCACGGCCCGGTTGGATCCAAAAGGTAAGGACCTGAAATTCAACGACGACGTGGTGATGGAACCGAGTCGCCAGCCGTATGTGCAGGTTCGAGGCGCGCTCTCTTTGCAGGTGGACGACGTATCTAATATCCGGGAGGGACCGGAGAGCGGCACCAAATTGGCCGACGTCAAAGGCGGCGTGAAGATTCAACATACCTGCTTTGCGAATCCCCTGCCGATAATGGGAGTGAAGAAGGGCAATTTCCAGGCGGACACTCCCGCCACCTTCCTATTTCGCTTACGCGACGACGGGTGGCACGCCGAAAAGATGGTGCACTAGAGTCCCGAGCGAGGTCGCGCGGCAACATGTGTCACATCACCGTTAGTATGGGTCATGTAATACTCAAAAAGGAAAGCGAAGCGTAACAACATGCCCGCGCAAGACCGAGGAATCGATTTAATCGCATATGATTATGCGGGGCACGCGATCTTAGTCGGAGAGGTCAAGAGTAGAGTAGGGACCTCGGAGCAATGGGCGGCGCTCTTTCGCAGGAATATGCTCGCGCATGGAATATTGCCTAGAGCACTGTTCTTTCTCATCGCGACGCCGGAGCGCATCTATTTCTGGAAACAAGATAAGCCTGGGATTTCCGATGAGCCTCCTGCCTTTACGATCGATGTGGCAAAAGAATTCAAGCAGTATTTCGAAAAGCTGGGCAAAGCCCCACAAGCAATAGGCGAACAGGCACTTGAACTGCTGGTGCTATCGTGGTTGACTGACATCGCAAGAACCGGCAAGGCGCGGGTCAAAGAGGATGCTTCAATGCGGTGGTTAGCCGACTCGGGTTTTATTGAATCCCTGGAGCACGCCCGCTTTGAGATGAATCCTGCGTAATGACCGTGTACGTAGAATCGAATTTCGTATTGGAGCAAGCGCTCCAACAGGAGCAATGCGACGCCTGCGACGACATTCTGAATCTTGCAGCATCCAATGCCATTCTCCTGGCCGTACCAGCATTCTCGCTGGCTGAACCGCACCAGGCACTTGCATTAAAGAAGAAAACGCGTAACAGGTTGACCAACGAATTGCGTTCGCACTTTTCGGAGCTTGGCCGGTCCAAGCCATACCGTGGGGTTCCCGATGATTTTACTGCGCTGGCTTCCGTGCTCATACGCAGCTCCGAGCAGGAACGTGATGGTCTGCAGCGCGCCACCTCAGAATTGCTAAGGACAGCCACGGTTATGCCACTTGACGCAGCAATTCTTATCTTTGCGGGCGATTTGCAGGTCACATTATCTATGTCGGGACAGGATGCGATAGTTCTGGCATCTGTGCTTCGCCATCTCCAAGACACGACTCCAAATGAGAGCTGTTTCTTGAGTCGGAATTCTAGAGATTTCGACGATCCTGACGTCAGGGGAAAATTGGAGCCTTTCGGATGCCGGTACTTTGCAGAATTTGACAGCGCTCTGCAATACATCCAGACACGAGTTCGCTCGCAAGGTCCTCCGAGCTTGTAGGCGAGCAAGGCGAGAGGCAAATGCACGCCGCGCGGTAACATCAGCACGAATGATTGCGCTGCCGATCGTGTTGGGACCTACCGCTTCGGGCAAGAGCGACCTGGCGATTCACATTGCACGGGCGGTGGGCGGCGAGATCGTGAATTGCGACTCGATGCAGGTCTACAAGGGCTTCGACATCGGTACCGCCAAGGTTCTGGAAGGCGCGCAACAGGGCGTGCCTCATCATCTGATCGATGTGGCGAATCCCGATCAGGTCTTCACAGCAGGCGACTATGCCCGCGTGGCGAGAGAGGTATTGAGTCAGATCGCGAAGCGCGGCCGCAGGGCGGTAGTCGCCGGCGGGACTGGGTTTTATTTGCGGGCATTGCTGGAAGGGCTGTTTCCGGGCCCCGCGCGCGACCCGGAAATTCGGGCGAGGCTGCAGCGCCGGGAGGGCCAGCGGCCGGGCAGCCTGCATCGGATTTTGTCACGTCTCGATCCGGCGGCTGCGGCCCGCATTCATTCCAACGACAAAAACAAAATTATTCGCGCGCTCGAAGTTCGGTTGGTGGAAGGAGAGCCGATGTCGGAGCTATTCGATCGCGGCCGCGAGTCGTTGGAAGGTTTCCGTCCCATTAAGATCGGCCTGAATCCGCCGCGCGAGCAGCTCTATCAACGGATGGACGCTCGCGCTATGCGTATCTTCGAGCAAGGCTTGGTTGATGAAGTGCGAGGGCTGCTTGCGGCGGGAGTTCCACGCGATTCAAAACCATTCGAATCGCTGGGCTATAAACAGGCGCTCGAAGTGCTAGAAGGACGATTGACGCCGGAGCAAGCGGTGGCCTCGACGCAACTCGAAACACGCCGCTACGCTAAACGCCAGCTAACTTGGTTCAGAAGAGAACATAGTGTGCACTGGCTGTCTGGATTCGGACAAGAGCCAGTAGTGCAACAGAAGGCATTGGCGCTTGTCGCCGCTGAATTCTGATGTGCTGAGTTTTTTTTCCATCCTTTAGGAACTCATTTCAATCTACTACGTATTAGTAAGTGAAGTTAGTAAGTTTATGCTCAGGAGATACTAAAGTGGTTAAACGATTCACATTCGGTTTTGCGGTTCTGGCGCTCGCTGTAGCGAGTGCGGCATCCGGCTACAACGTGACATTCTTTGAGCCGGTAGTGGTCAACGGCACGACCCTGAAAGCCGGCGACTACAAAGTAGAGGTCAACGACAATAAGGCGATTCTAAGACAAGGCAAGACCGTTGCTGAATCGCCAGTCAAAGTAGAAAGCAACGACACCAAGTATTCGAGGACAACAGTTCGCCTGACTGGAACGCAGGTCGACGAGATCCGCGTCGGCGGCACGCGCACGCGGCTCGTTTTTGAGAAGAACGGCGTCGCTACGAACTAATCTTTTTCCAACGAGCGCGCACGGTAAGTCGAGACGCGCTAATTCCACAGCAGACCGGCATAAAGGCGGCAGCGAACCTGCCGCCGGCTTTTTTGGTGCTCAGGACCAGAACACAGTCAATATGTCTGTGCCACACTGGTTACATGCGGCGCTGCCTCTCATGGTTGTTTTGCGCGCTCAGTTTGCTGTCTTCAGCAAGAGCGGACAACTATCTGGTTCTGCCGTTCTTTAATCTCTCGAAGAATCCAAATCTGAATTGGGTCGGCGAAAGTTTCGCCGAATCGGTGCGGGAAGCGCTGTCCTCAGAAGGACTGACGGCGCTGGACCGCGAGGATCGCGTCGAGGCCTACCATCGATTTTCCCTGCGCCCATACGTACTGCTTACCAAAGCATCGGTGTTGAAGATCGGTGAAGAACTGGATGCCGAGCGGGTACTTTTCGGGCAATTCGACTTAACGCCGGTTCCCGACTCGGCTGTGAAGAGCCGAGGCTCGCTGCAGATCACCGCGAAATTGGTGGACCTCAAGCATTACAAAAACGGTCCTGAGTTTCGCGAGGTGGGGGCGCTGGAAGACCTGACCGCGCTGCAGGAGCATCTGGCTTGGCAGGTACTGCAGTTCGTGAAATCGGGCGCGTCACCCACGGAGGCTGAGTTTAGAAGCCGGCATCCGGCGGTGCGCGTGGACGCCATCGAAAGCTATATTCGCGGCTTGCTGGCGGCCAGCGCCGACGAAAAACATCGACTGTACACCCAGGCTGTGCGGCTGGATTCTCATTATTCCCAACCCTGCTTTCAGCTTGGGCGGCTATTCTGGAAAAAGAAGGAATATAAATCGGCCGCGGAATGGTTCCAGAAAGTGGCTGCTGGCGACGCCCATTACAACGAATCGAATTTCTTCTTAGGGCTTTCGCGCTATTACACAGGTGATTATGCGGAGGCCCAAACGGCCTTCCAGCTAGTGGCCAAGGTAGTGCCGTTGAACGAGGTGTACAACAACCTGGGCGCCGCCGAATCCCGACGGAATGTGGCCGACGCGCTGGTAAATTTCCATCGGGCGCTGGAAGGGGACGAGAGTGACCTGGCCTATCAGTTCAACGTCGGCTACGCCCTTTGGCGGCGCGGTAACTACCAGGCGGCCGCACAGAGTTTTCGCACTGTGCTGGACCGCGATCCCACCGACATGCAGGCCAGCCTGCTGCTGGAGCACTGCGAAAAGGAAAGTGGGCCGCGTCCGGGAGATCCGCGGACGGAGGGATTGGAACGTTTGAAGCTCAATTACGAAGAGAGCGCCTATCGCCAATTGAAGGCCGTGCTACAACCAGAAAAGCCGTGAGAGCGCGCGCGATTCCAATGCCCCGCCAAAGCACAGCCAGGAAGACTGTATAATCCAAAAAGCCCATGCTGGAAGCGTTCGGAGTTTCCGATCCCGGCTGCGTTCGGAACAATAACGAAGATTGTTATCTCCTGTCGCCGCAGACCGGGCTGTATGTTGTCGCCGACGGAATGGGCGGCGCACAAGCCGGCGAACACGCCTCCCTGCTAGCTGTCGAAACGCTGGCCGACGTAATCGCGAAAGCGGAACAGACCGGCCCGGAAATGTTGGCACGCGCGTTCCAGGAGGCCAACAATCGCGTGATGAGCGCCGCCGCCTCGGATGCCAGCCTGGAAGGGATGGGAACGACCCTGGTGGCGGCCCTCGAGTCGGGGCCGGAGGTTTTGATTGCGAGCGTCGGTGACAGCCGCGCCTATGTCTATCAAGGCGGCGAACTCATCGTCGTCACCGAAGATCAGACCTGGGTGCATGAGGTGGGCCGGCGGCTGGGCATCGATGAGACGAGTCTTCGCACGCACCCCATGCGCCACGTGCTAACGATGGCCATTGGCGTAAGCCCCGAATTACGGGTGCATTCCTACGCGCTGAAGCCTCATCCCGGCGATCAGATTCTGCTTTCGAGTGATGGACTCCATGGTGTTGTGGATGCGACCGTGATCGAGAGAGCGCTGGCAGGCAACGGCAATCTGGAATCGAAGTGCCGTCGATTAATCGAGGCTGCGAGACAGGCCGGCGGGCCCGACAATATTACGGTCGTGTTGTTGCGAGCCTCGTGAGCTAATGCGGTTCGTTTATGAGTCTGGCGAGCAAATAAAGAAGGGCGATCGTGTGCTTCTGCACGGTAACCCTGGGGAGATCGAAGAGATTGCTGATCCCGCCAAAAATCCCGACGATTGGTTAGTAAAGCAATACGGTGGGGGTGTCATGGTAATTGAGCCGAAAGTTTTTGGGCGACTATTCTTGAAACTGGCAGACTTCCCTTCTCAAGAACTGACATTCGTTTCCAGGAGTTCCGAAGGTATTTCGAATTAGCCCCTGCTCAGAATCTCTTCTACTTGATGTTGTATTTGAAGGCGAACTGCAGCCGGATCTCGCTTCCTTTGAATTCGGACGGGAGCGGCGGGAACGGCACTGAAGCGCTAATGCCGGCGACCGCGGCGCGATCCAGCGCCTCACTGCCGGAGGGCGTCTCGATTATAAGTTTGGGCACTTGGCCGCTTCGGTCCACAATGAACTGGACTGTGACCATACCCCGATTGCCTAGCCGCGCGCTGGAGGGGATGACGGTGAGCCAGTTTCTACGAACCAAAGCCAGGATGCGGGCCAGATACGGCCGGAAATCGACATTCATGGGGTCGCTGAGGAGATTCACGGCCGGCGGAGCCAATTGCATATTTCCAAGATTGGGCGGCTGTTCCATATCGCTGCGCGCAAGGCCTCGAATAGCATCATCCACGGTTGTCTTTGGCGGTGGGAGCTTGGCCAGGTTCGGACTGCTGACAGGCGGGCGCTGACCGGGATTTTCCAGAGCGAGCTTGGGTTTCTCCTCGGGCTGGATCTGCGGAGGAGGCGGTGGGGCGGGCGTGGTGACCGAGGGATCGACCAGCGGCGGCGCATTCGCAATCGCCATCCCGGTGTCGACTTTGGGCGGTTCGGCGAAGCGGGGTGACGAAGGCTCACGGGGAACGGGCCGGCTCGCAGGAGGCTGGAAAGCGCGCATAGCCGGCCGAGGCGGAGCGGCCTTCTGCGAATGCGAGAGCAGGCTCTCGACGTTGACTTCCTTGCTGACTTTACCCTGGTTAGGCTCTTTCTGAGTCAGGCGGGTGGGCGGCGCGATGAGCGGAGTAACGCGCTGGAAGTTGGAAACGATTTGGGCGCCCGTGCGGAGGTCGGGCGTATCTAACTGAGCCAGCAGGATGGCTCCAATTACCAAGCCGATGTGAAAAACGATGGAGCCGATCGCCGAGCGCAGCCAGCCCCACGAACCGGTGGACTCGTGCCAGTCCATCAGAAGATTCGGACCTGAATCCAGGGCGGAGTTCATGCTGAAGGCAATGTAAAGACGCCCAAAAAGGGCTCGAAGTTGCTAAGAACGCGACTTAATCTGCTGCTCGACTATCTTGCCGTGTTCCTTGATTTTAGCAAGAATCGCCAGCCCGATATCCAGCGCGCGGAGGCCTTCTTGGCCCGAAACCGGAGGCTGACTGCGACCTTTTACGGCCGCGAGGAACGCCTCTATTTCCAGGCGCAATGGCTCGTCCTTAGGGACATTGAGCGGCTGAAATCCGATCTGCTGGCCCCCGGAAACGGTGAACGCCACGGCCTCCTGTTTTTGATAATCGAGCGAGATATACTGATGCGGCTGAAAGAGGCGCAGTTTGCGGACGCGCTCCGTGGAGACGCGGCTGGCGGTGAGGTTGGCGACGCATCCACCTGGGAACGCCAGGCGCACATTGGCAATGTCAACCTTGTCCGACAGGATCGATATTCCGGCCGCCCGAATCTCTTCCGGCATCGCGCCAACCAGATCGAGCACGATGTCCAGATCGTGGATCATAAGATCGAGCACTACGTCGACATCCAGGCTGCGGGGGCTGAACAGGCTCAGCCGGTGGATTTCGAAGAAGAGTGGAAGGGTCACGATCTTCTTCAGCGCGGCGATGGCGGGGTTGAGACGCTCGAGGTGGCCGACCTGCAGAATGCGTCCCGTACGAGCGGCGGTATCGACCAATCGCCGGGCGGAAGCCAGGTCGGCCGCGATCGGCTTTTCAACCAGCAAATCGATGCCGGATTCGAGCAGCGCACAGCCGACGTCGGCATGCGCGGAGGTTGGGACCGCGACAACGGCCGCGTCGACCTTGCCAGCGAGATCGGTCAGCGATGCAAAGGCTGGGCAGCCATATTGAGAGGCTGCCGCCGAGGCGCGGTGTGGATCCCTGTCGACTACGCCGGCCAGCTCAGCATTGGTCGACTGGCTCAGAATTCGTAGATGATGGCGCCCGAAAGAACCGGCGCCCACCACCGCGGCTCGGATTTTGCTCAAGACCCAACCTCCGGTTCGTAGCCGATAATGGCGATTGCGGCCCGGTTAGCGTGCTCCAGCATTTCATCGCGATCGAGCATCAGGGTGCGGCCTGCGTCCACGGCGAGTGCAGTGGCGCCGGTCTCCTGCATCACTTGGATCGTGCCTGTGCCGGTGACTGGAACGTCGAAGAGCAGATGCCCGCGCCGGTGTGACACCTTCACCAGGCGCAGGGGCTTTCCGTTCACCAGCGTGGCCGCGCGGCGCAGCATGGCATCCGTGCCTTCCATGGCTTCGAGTGCCACGCAGGCGCGATCGGAAATAGCCACACTCTGGCCGACATCCTGCCCGGCGAGCAAATTGGCGATCCTCCGGCCGTAGGAAATGTCTTTCTCTTCGTCCTTATCCGGTTTTCGCTTGGTCAGCACACCAGTCCCGGCCAGTAATGGCTTCAGCAGGAGCGTGGAATCAGCCAGACGGATGCCTTCGTCCTCGAGGATCTTCGTGACGCCACCGATCAGCGCGTCAGTGTTTTTCCCCTTCAATGACGAGAGTAATTTGAAAAGTCTCAGATCGGGCTGGATAGATGAGAATATACTGGCGTGTTTAACTTGCCCGGCCATGATGACTTCGGTGATGCCTTCCTGTTTCAAAATTTCGATCAAGCGGCTGAGCTGGCCGAGCGAGATCCAGTGACAGCGCGTCGCGAGTCCTTCAATTTCCGGCGATGCCTCTTCCTTTATTCCGATCGCCACCACCTCATCACCGAGCTTTCGCGCGGTTTCGAGCGCCAGCAGCGGGAACCGCCCGTTCCCGGCAATCATGCCGTATTTGCTCATTTCACGAATCCGCGCTCCGAGGAAGCAATGAAGGCCAGTAACTCTTCAATCTCCGGGCCCATCTCCACTTCGTTGCTGATTCGATCCACTGCCTGGGTCGTGTTCAAGCCGGCCTTAGAGAGCAGCCGGAAGGCCTTGTGAAGCTGCTCGATGGCGGCCGGACTAAAGCCGCGACGTTCCAGCCCGGTCTTGTTCGGGCCGAAAACTTTCACTTCTCGGGGGCTGACGGTCATCGAGAACGGCAGGACGTCCTGGGTAATCACGCTGTAACCGCCGATCATGGCGTGACGGCCGACGCGGCAGTATTGATGCACGCCGCTGAACGCGCCGATCACTGCCCAGTCGCCTATGACGACGTGTCCTCCGCAAGTAGCGCCATTGGAGAGGACCGCGTGGTTACCAATGCGGACATCGTGCGCGATATGGGAATAAGCCATCACCAGATTGTCGTCGCCGATCTCGGTAATCAATCCGCCGCCTTCGGTACCGCGATGAATTGTCACGAATTCACGGATCTTGTTGCGGTTTCCGATGCGCGTCTCGGAAGGCTCACCCTGGTACTTCAAATCCTGGGACGCGACGCCGACCGTTGAATAGGGATAGAAAAGATTGTCATCGCCGATTTTAGTCACGCCCTCCATGTAGACGTGGGCCATGATCCGGGTGCGTGCTCCGATGTCGACTCCGGCACCGATGATGCAGTACGGTCCAACGTCCGCGCTGTCAGCGATGCGGGCCCGAGCGTCGACGATTGCGGTCGGATGAATCGCCATGGCCGGCCTTATGGGACCGGACCCGTCTCTTCGTCAGGGGACGATGCCAGGAGAGGCAGCCGATCCGCCAGCTTGCACATCAACTCGGCCTCGGCCACCACGACGCCATCCACCGTCGCCTGACCGTGCATTTTCGCGATGCTGGCCTTGCGCTTGGTGACCTTCATCTCGATACGAAGCTGATGGCCGGGCAAAACCGGCCGGCGGAATTTGGCCTCATTGATGGAAGCGAGGAGGACGAGTTTGTTCTTGCGGTCGGGAATCGATTTTAGAACTAGAACGCCAGCCACCTGAGCCATGGCTTCGACGATGAGTACCCCCGGCATGACCGGAAAATCCGGAAAATGGCCGGCGAAAAATGGCTCATTTACGGTGACGTTCTTGATCCCAACGATCCGTTCCTCTTCGAGCTCGAGGATGGCATCCACCAGCAGCATGGGATAGCGATGCGGCAGGATGTCACGAATCGCCTGAATGTCGAGGAGGGGCATGCGAACTGGCTATTATAACAGGCGATGCATCCATTCCTTGCGTTTGCGCGCACGAAACAATCGGATATCATTGCGTTGATTCGTGAATTGGTGGAGTGCGAATCGCCCAGCGATCATCCGCCGTCCGTAAATCAATTCGTCGAGTTGTTAGCCGCGAAGCTCGACGGGTTGGGCCGCGTACGAACGTTTCCAGGTGGCCGCTTCGGTCGACATCTCCGCTGCGAGTTCCAGTTACCGGGCAAGAGCAAGCGGCGCGATGGAGGTGTTCTGGCGCTGGCGCATTCCGATACAGTCTGGCCGCTCGGCACGCTCGCGCAAATGCCCTTCCGCAATAAGCAGGGCCGGTTGTGGGGGCCGGGCGTTCTGGACATGAAATCCGGGATCGCGTTTTTTCTATTTGCAGTAAAGATCTTGCGTGAGCTGGACATTACGGTCGGCCGGCGCGTGATATTGCAAGTGAACTCGGACGAAGAAGTCGGGAGCGAGTCCTCGCGGCCTTTGACTGAGGAAGCAGCGCGATCGAGCGCTGCAGTGTTGGTGCTGGAGCCGGGCACCGGGCTGGCGGGCAAAATCAAAACTGCTCGAAAAGGCGTCGGCGACTACACAGTTACCGTCAAAGGATGCGCTTCTCACGCCGGGGTAGATTTTCAGAATGGCGCTAGCGCGATTGTCGAATTGGCGCGGCAGGTCGAGCGCATCGCCGGCTTTACGCAGTTGGATCGTGGGATTACGGTCAATCCAGGGGTAATTTCGGGAGGTACCCGCACCAATGTCATCGCCGCCGAAGCGCGCGCCGAGGTGGACATTCGTGTCGCCAGGTTAAAAGACGCGCCGGTGCTGCATAAGAAGTTCCATGGCTTGCGGCCGTTCGATAAACGCTGCGCGATTCATGTGGAAGGCGGCTTGAATCGTCCGCCGATGGAGCGGAGTCCCGGAATCCGAAAGCTGTTTGAATCGGCGCAGGGCTGGGCCAAGGAACTGGGCGTTCAGCTCGAAGAATCGTCGACAGGCGGCGGGTCGGATGGAAATTTCACGGCGGCGCTCGGGATTCCTACGTTGGACGGGTTGGGTGGCGTCGGCGAGGGCGCGCATGCCGTAAATGAAAGCATTTTGATCGATCGGATCGCGGACCGGACGGCGCTGCTGGCGATGTTGCTGGCGCGCCTATGAGCAAGCTTGTAGAATCACTCGGGCAAGTTCTTCCTCTTCGAATGGGAACACGGTTCTGAGATCGAGCATCAGTCGGTCGTCTTCTATGCGCGCGATTACGGGTGGCTCGCTCAGGCGGCATCGCCGTTCCGCTTCAACGACGTCGGCGCATTGGACCGCGACCAGCCAGCTTTCGAGTGGCTGCTCTGGCGTCGCCCCGCCTCCGATCAGCGAACTGCCTTCCAAAAGTTCGGTACGAATACCGGAGAGCCGATGAGCGAAAGCTTCGGCGCGGGTTCTTAGTTCGTGGCTGGATTGTGCGATCATCCGCAACGCAGGGATTTGATCCCAGCGTTCCAGCAATAGATTCCGAAGCGTCGTTTCGAGCGCCTGATAGATCAGCTTATCGAGCCGAAGGGCACGGAACATCGGATTGCGCCGCAAGCGCGTGATCAGCCGGCGGTCGCCAGCGAGGATCCCTGCTTGCGGGCCGCCCAGCAGCTTGTCGCCGCTGAAGGAGACCAGGCTGACGCCCGCGCTCAGGCTGTCGCCGACCAGCGGTTCCTCGATGCCGAAAGCGCGCAGATCAGCCACGCACCCGCTGCCGAGATCTTCGTAGAGAGGAATTCCGCGTTCGGCGCCCAGCGCCACCAGCTCGCGCAGCTCGGGCCTGGCGGTGAATCCTTGGATGCGGAAGTTGCTGGGATGCACGCGCAGCAGCAGGCGTGTTCGATCGTTGATGGCATCGCGATAATCTTCGATGCGGGTGCGATTGGTCGTCCCGATTTCCCGCAGCACCGCGCCGGAGCGCTGCATGATGTCGGGAATCCGGAAGCCGTCGCCGATTTCGATTAACTCGCCGCGTGAGACGATGACCTCGAATCCGGCGGCCAGCTCGTTGAGGGCAAGGTAAATCGCGGCGGCATTGTTGTTCACCGCGATGCCGGGAGCTCCGACCAGGCGCTCCAATAACGCAGCGGCATGAACATCGCGTTTGCCGCGCGCCCCTTGGGCGACATCGTATTCGAGATTCGAATAGCCAGTCAGCGGTTGAAAGTCCGCCAGCGGCGCCCGGCCCAGATTGGTATGCAGGACGACGCCAGTGGCATTGATCACGCGCCGCAAGGAGGGCGCTTCCAGCCGGGCCAGGTTTCCTTCAACTCGAATTTCGACGGAGGCGGAGTTGGAATATTTTCCGGCGCGGATCTCTTCTCGGATCGCCTCCAATACACGCCGTACTTCGTCTACGATCAGACGACGCGGAAAGCGCCCTTCCAAGCGCGCGAGGTTCGCGAGCACCTGGTCCACGGCGGGTAAATCGCGCAATTGCTCTTGGGCGGTCAAGTCACGATGTTATCTTAGATGCCCTGCTTTGCGCGCGCGACATCGGGACCGTGTTATCTTCCTTCTTTCATGGACCCGATCCGGCTATTGGTGATCTCTGACCCGAGCGCGAGCAATCTGCGCCTTTTGGAAAAGCTGCCCGAACCAGTGGAGGTTCGCGTCGGCAACGATGTTGAATTTCTGAAAACTCACGCTTCCGAGGCCGACGTGATACTCAATGGCAGTCACCATGGCGAACTGCTGCACCAGGTTCTTCCCTGCGCACGGCAGGTGAAATGGATACATGTACTTTCCGCCGGCGTGGACAAGATTCTGTTTCCGGAATTGATCGAGAGCCCTGTGCCCGTCACGAACGGGCGTGGTGTTTTCAAGGACTCGCTGGCTGAGTTTTGCATGGCGTCGATCCTTTTTTTCGCCAAGGATCTGCGGCGGCTGGTGAGCAGCCAGGAAGCGGGAAGGTGGGAGCAGTTCGACGTCGTCCAGATTCGCGGCCACGTTCTGGGCGTGGTGGGTTACGGAGAAATCGGGCGCGAGACCGCGCGCCTGGCGCGTTCGCTGGGGATGAAAGTGTTCGCTGTCCGCAGGCGGGCGGGGCTTTCGGCCAGCGATCGGGATCTGGAACGCGTTTATCCACCGGAAGGGCTGCGCGAGATGCTGGGCGCGTCGGATTATGTGGTGGTGTCGACTCCGCTGACGCCGGAGACACGTGGATTGATTGGAGATGGGGAGCTGCGCGCCATGAAGAACTCGGCAGTGATCATCAATGTTGGCCGTGGGCCCGTGATTGTTGAATCCGCATTGATCGCCGCGCTAACCGAAAAACGCATTCGCGGTGCGGCGCTGGATGTGTTCGATGTCGAGCCGTTGCCCGGGGGCCATCCGTTCTATAAGTTGAATAATGTGCTGCTGTCGCCGCACTCGGCCGATCACATTGTGGGATGGGCGGACGCGGCGATGAATCAGTTCATCGAAAATTTCGAGCGTTTCCGTAATGGCCAGCTACTGGAGAATGTGGTCGACAAGAAAGCGGGTTACTGATATGAAATACTTTCTGTCGTTGATGTTGGCGGCTTCCGGAGCTGTGGCTCAGACTTACCACCCCGCGCCTGAAAACCTGAAGGCGCGCGAATGGTTTCAGGACAGTAAATTCGGCCTGTTCATCCACTGGGGCGTGTACAGCGTCCTCGGCAAGGGCGAATGGGTGATGAACAACGACCAAATCCCAGTAGCCGAATACGAGAAACTGCCGGCACGCTTTAACCCCACTGAATTTAACGCGGCCGAGTGGGTCGCGATGGCCAAAGACGCGGGGATGAAGTACATCACCATCACCAGCAAACACCACGATGGCTTTGGAATGTGGGGTTCGAAGCAGAGCGATTGGAACATCGTCGATCGCACGCCCTATCACAAAGACGTGCTGAAGATGCTCGCGGACGAATGTCACCGGCAAGGCATCAAGCTATTTTTCTATCACTCGCAGCTCGACTGGCATAGTCCGAACTACTTTCCGCTCGGCAGGACTGGTTTGACCGCTGGCCGGCCGGCAGGCGGCGATTGGTACAAATACCTTGACTACATGGACGGCCAACTGCGTGAATTGCTCACAGGCTATGGCGAGATCGGGGGCATCTGGTTCGACGGGATGTGGGACAAGCCCGATGCGGATTGGCGTCTTGCCAAGACTTATGGGCTGATTCACAGCCTGCAGCCGGCCGCGCTCATCGGCAGCAATCATCACTTGAAGCCGTTCGATGGTGAAGATTTCCAGATGTTCGAGCGTGACTTGCCGGGCGGCCGGACGGCGGAGTTCAACGCGAAATCCGAGATCGGGACTTTGCCGCTGGAGACGTGTGACACGATCAATGGCGCGTGGGGTTACAACAGCGGCGACAAACGGTTCAAGACGCCGGGTCAGTTGATTCAATACCTGGTGAAGGGGGCGGGGAACAACGGAAACTTTCTGTTGAACGTCGGGCCGATGCCCAACGGGAAAATCCAGACGGAGTTCGTTGAACGCCTGCACGCGGTGGGAGATTGGTTGCGCAAGAACGGCGATTCGATCTATGGGACGCGGGGCGGGCCGGTGAAGCCCAGGCCGTGGGGAGTAACGACCCAGAAGGCCGGCAAAGTCTATGTCCACGTATTGGACTGGCCGGACCAGTTACTGGCTTTGCCAAAGCTCGCCAATGTCACTAAGGCGACCGTGCTGATGAATGGAAAGGCGGTGGAAGTGCGGCAGGTGGAGGATGGAACGATCCTCCGCCTACCCGATGGGCGCGATCCAATCGATACAATCATTGTCTTGGCCACGGACGACCGGCGATGAGCGAGGATGTCACACTTTCAGACATTCGCGCGGCCGCCCAACGCATCCGTGGAATAGCGCATCGCACGCCGGTCTTTACTTCGCGGACGTTCAACGCTCTCGCTGGCGCTCAGGTTTACTTCAAGTGCGAGAATTTCCAGCGGGGCGGGGCATTCAAGATCCGAGGCGCGTCGAATTTCATTTACTCCATTCCCAAGGATCAATTGGGCCGGGGCGTAGTCACTTATTCGTCTGGGAATCACGCGCAGGCCACCGCGATTGCAGCGGCATCGGTGGGCATCAAGGCCACCATCGTAATGCCCGACGATGCGCCAAAATCAAAGCTCGAAGCCACGCGCGGGTATGGGGCTGAAGTCGTCACTTATGACCGATTAACTGGAAACCGGGAGACCATCGGCAAGCGAATCTCGGAAGAAACCGGCGCGACGATCGTCCCACCATACGATCATCCGTGGATCATCGCTGGGCAAGGGACGGCGGCACTGGAGCTACTCGAAGAGATACCGGATCTCGATGCTTTGGTGGTCTGCATCGGTGGCGGCGGCCTGACGTCCGGTTGCTCCATCGCGGCCAGAGCGCTTCAGCCGAAGATTCGCGTCTTCGGAGTCGAGCCGGAAGACGGCAACGACACTTACCTTTCGTTCCGCTCCGGCTCGCGCGTCGAGATTCCAACGCCTCGGACCATCGCCGACGGGCTGCGCGCGCAGAAACCCGGCGCGATTACTTTTCCCATAATTCAGAAGAACGTCGAAGACATCTTCCTGGTAAACGATTCAGAGATTCGCGACACGATGAAGTTCTTGTTGACGCGGATGAAGATGGTGGTCGAGCCTAGCGGGGCGGTTCCGGCGGCCGCGCTGTTCCACCGCAAGCTCCCGAAAAGTCCCGGGAAGATCGGCGCGATCGTCTCAGGCGGGAACGTGGACCTGGAGCTGCTCCAGACTCTCGGGGATTGAATCGGCGCTCGTTACGAACGCCCAGTAGTCCACCTGCGCTTTGGTCTTAGCCGGAAGCCAGCGATAGCCCGGCACGCCGAACATAGAGTGGCGATCAATCATCTGGCGGCGGCTTTCCGGAACCGGAGAAGCGCTGAACTCCATGCCTCGCGTGAGTGTGCGGCGATTCCACGGCGAGTGCTCGCGGCTGTAGTTCTCCTCCCAAATGCCGAGCCACGGAAAGTCGGCGCGCTTCCAGACGTAGCCGAAAAGCACTCTGGTCGTGGGCGAGAAAGCGAAAAAGAAGGCCTGGCGGCGCCCAGGCTCGATGAGGACGCTGTCGAAGCCTGCGGAAACGGGGGCGTTCGTAAACACCCGCATATCTTCCGATGCGCCGTTGATACCCGGCTTGACCGGCCACTCGAAATCGTGATCGGCGCCGAGTGAACGCGCCTTTGCGCCCGGCGCTCGAAACTGCGTCACTCCTTTTTCAAGGAATGGCGGGCCGAGAGTCACGTGCTGCGTCCAGGCGATCGGTCGATCGAGCACCGCCAGGTTTTCCACTGTTTCGGTAATGAAAACCCGAGCCCCATCGACACGGATACACCGTTCGAATTGAAGCTGAGCAGCAGGCAGGAAACAGGCGGCGGTGAGCTCGCAATCGGCGAATGAAATTTGATACGGAAGAATCGACGCCTCGCCGTGAACCGTCATGCCGGCCGCGGCTTCCTCGGGAGATGGCGCGCCGAACAGATCGAGGCACAGGTTGTGGCCCATGATCGCTGACAGCAGCTTGCTTTCGGCATCGGCGCCGTACTCGGGATGCTTCTCCTTGCCCCAGGTGGAGGGTTCGATTGAAGGCCAGGGTGGAATCCACAACGGATTCACGCCACTCGGCTTGTGCAAAATCTCGGCGATATGGCCGCCTTCGGCCGTCATCGTCAACCGAAGGCTGTTGTTTTCAATCTGAGCCGCGCGCCGATTGTGGAACGAAACCCAGCTCACTTAGGCCGAAACCTTCTTCTTGGCGGCAACCGATTTGCTGTAACTGGCTTGCGCTGCTGCGATGTTCGCGGCCATCTGCTGCGGCGTTACGTCCCTACCCATCCTTTCGATTTCCTTGAAGAACACTCGGCGCTCTTCGTTCATACAAACGTTGGAGAGCATCACCGCGGTGGAATCGCGCAAACCGACTTCGAGATCGGCCTTCGGATGACCGCCGGTGTGGCAATCATTGAAAAAGCTCTCGAGTTCCGTCTCCACAGGATTGGTGTCTTCGTCGCTCACCATCACGCCTTTGGAATAGAGCCAGCGCCGGGCGAATTTCATTTCGCGCTGGAGGAACGAATCGCTATTGTCGATCTTGAGCTGATCGGTCGCCATAATTATCGGCAGCCCTCTTTGGCTGCTTGCTAGCGCGTAACTCGCCCCGGCTGCCGTGGACGGCGCGTTGCCTTCGGCCTTTTGCACAACGACTTTGGATGGATCGCGGAACCACATGGCCGTAGGCATGGTCGATTCGCCATCGCCTACCGTAATTTCGATAGCCCCGCCGGTGCCCATGATCAACTCGCCGAATTCCGGCCGCGTGCTTTCCAGGAACGGGAGGTGCACGTTGGTCGAAATCGCGCTATAGATCACCTTGCGGCCATTCGGATATTTGTAAATGAGCTGGATGTTATCGAAGACGTCGCGCCCATCTTTCCAGGTGTCCAAACCGCCCACGCCGACCACGAATTCGGGCGAGCCGCCGAAGATCCAATCAGCGACGTCGATCTGATGAGAGGCCAGCTCCGCTGCCAAGCCGCCCGAATATTCGCGATAGAGCCGCCAATTGAAGCCGTTCATCATCCAACCTGGATTGCGATGCCACATGGCCTCGATATGCGTCACGTCGCCGAGTACGCCTTTGTCCACCAGTTCCTTGGCGAGCTGATAAAACTTGCTATAGCGGCGTTGCAGTCCAACCTGCAGCACCTGCCTGGGATACTGCGGTACTAACGCGCGCAAGGCGTGCAGCTCCTCCGGTTTGAAAACCAGGCTCTTCTCGCAAAAAACGTGCTTGCCGGCCTGAAGCGCGTCTTTGGTAACCTCGAAATGCTCGAAGAGCGGCACGGCAATCAGCACGGCTTCGACATTCTTGTCGGAGAGCAGTTCACGGTAATCTTTGTACTTCGTGGGATTGGTCCCGATGGCTGCGGCCGCCTTGTCTAACCGCCCGTCGTCGAGATCGCAGACCGCAGCGCAGTGTCCGTTTTCGACCTTAGTGAGATGCTCCAGCAAATATGAGCCGCGTCCGCCGGCGCCGATCATGCCGTACTTCATCTGATCGGTAGCGGCATGTCCTTTCAGGATTGCCGGCGCCCCTTCTAGCTCGCCAATAGCAGCCACCGCAGTCACGACGCCGGCCGCCTTGATGACGTTGCGGCGAGTGGGATTCGAGTTCTCGGGCATGGATTTCTCCCTAAGATCTAGAGTCTATCAAACCCGGTAGAACAGGCTCGCCGCTCTCGCGTGCCGCATGCGGCAGAAGTAAGGCGCTTATTCGCCGCTCTCTTCGAGAAAACAGCTTTCAAACGCGCGGTCGAGTAAGTCGTCCGTGAGCTGGTAGGGCAGTTTCTCGAACTGGATCAAGTCGATAGCGTGTGACAGGACGTCGCGCGGTTGGCAACGGCGGAAGGGCTTGCCCGTACACCGGTAGTGTTTCTCGATGAACCGGCTGAGACTGCTCTCCTCAAAAGGCAGCTCTTTGGACGCGCAGAACCCTCGGAAAATGCTGGAGAATTCGCCCTGGTCCGGACTCCGCATCAGCATCTTGTACTGAATCCGGCGCAAGAAGGCTTCGTCTCCCAATTGGTCGGGCTTAAGGTTGGTGGAGAAGATGAGGAATGCCTCAAACGGAACCGTCATCTTCCCGCCGCTGAAAAACTTCAAGTAGTCTATGCGCCGTTCCATGGGGACGATCCAGCGATTAAGCACCTCGGCTGGGCTGCACATTTGCCGGCCGAAGTCATCGATCAGATAAATGCCGTTGTTAGCCTTCACCTGGTAAGGCGCGTCGTAGACTTTCGAGGTCGCATTATAGTTCAGGTCCAGCATCTGAAGAGTCAATTCGCCGCCAGTGACAATGAACGGCCGGCGGCACTTGATCCAGCGGCGATCGTAGTGGTGCTGCACCGCCAAAACCGATTGCTCCTGTTCGTCCTGCACGGGCTGATGATAGACCGGATCGAACACCTGGATGATGGCGCCCTGGGATTCGATGGCATGTGGGACGTAGATACAATCGTCGTCCACATTTCCAAGTGCTTCGGCCAGAAACGTTTTTCCGTTCCCGGGTTGGCCATAGATCAGGAACGAATTGCCGGAGCTCACGGCGGGCCCGATCTGCGCCAGGATTCGGGGCGTTACCACCATCTTTCGATAAGCCGCCGCGAGCGCTTCTTTGGTAAGCCAGCCCTCGGCGCGACGCTGTCTGCGAACAATGTAGGTGTATTGATAGAGCGGAACGGGGGCCGGCCCGCTATATTGGTTCGATTCCAGACACTCCCGTGCATAGTTGCGTCCGGTTTCGGTAAGGGCGAACAAAGAAGTACTAGCGCCCATGCCGAGGGATGTCTTCGCTTGTATGAAGTGCTGGCGTTTTAGGAATTCGATCAGCTCTTCAATCAGGCTGAATTTCAAACCCAGCGCCTCGGACAAATCACGGCCCAGCATGTCGCCGCGGGCGTACAGCAGCTTCATTACGAGCTGCTCCACCACGGAACGTGCCAAGCCGGTCTCCTCTAAAGTTTCCGGTAAAGGGGGCGTAATACTCTGGTCTTCAGCCTGGACTTCCATTTCCAGGATCGATGCGGTTGCCATGTGTTTGAAAGTTAATTTTGCCGTGGTACGCCCCGTACTGCAATAGGACCTTGGTCCTTATTTCCCTAGGTTGAAATCCCAAGTGACAGCCATTAGGCCTACCGACTGTCAGCGAGATACCACTGCGTCCTCTCCCGCGGAGAGCTTCAGATGTAAACCGGGAAATTAGAGCAAGACCGCTGATTTCACCACGCGAGCACCCGCCGGCCTTCGACGCGCCAGCGTTCCGAAATAATCATCCGGATCGCCTCGCTGTAGATGCGATGCTCCTGTTTGAGAATGCGCGCCGCCAGCGCTTCTTCGTTGTCGTCATCGAGGACCGGGACGGAAGCCTGCAGAATAATCGGGCCGGCGTCCAGCTGCTCATCCACGAAATGCACCGTGCAGCCGCTGATCTTGACGCCGTGATCGAGAGCCTGCTGCTGTGCGCCGAGTCCCGGAAAGGCCGGCAGCAGCGAGGGATGAATGTTCAGAATCCGCATGGGGAACGCCCGGCAGAATTCGGCGCTGAGCAGACGCATAAAGCCAGCCAGGCAAACCAGATCGACGCCGCGCGCCGTGAGTTCTGCGACAACGCGACGGTCGTAGTCTTCCCTTGAAAGACCCTTCGACGGAATGCACAGCGCAGGCAAGCCTCGCTCGCGAGCGATAGCCAACCCGCGCGCTTCTTCATGGTTAGAGACTACCGCGGCTATCTCGGCCTGTAAGCGGCCGGCCGCGACGTTGTCGGCGATCGCTTCGAAATTCGATCCGCGTCCGGAAAGCAGGATGCCCAGGCGCTTCAACCGCGCGCCCCAGTGTCGCCAACGTAAACCACCCGCTCCCCACGTCCCTCGATGACCTCCCCGATTTCCGGACATGGTTCGCCGAGCATCGCGAGAGTCGCGCGCATTTTTGCGACATTCCGTTTAGCCACCACCAGGATCATCCCGATTCCGAGGTTGAATGTCCGCCGGTAGTCCACTAGATCGATCTCGCCGATATCGCGCAGACGCTCGAAGATGGGCGGGATGGTCCAGGTCGAAACATCGATCCTCGCAGCCAGTCCTTCGGGGAGAATCCGCGGCAAGTTGCCGGTGATTCCACCACCGGTAATATGAGCGGCGCCCTTCAACATCTTGGCATCGATTAACCCACGGATCGGCTTAAGATAACTGCGGTGTACCTTCAGCAGCTCTTCTTGCAGCGAAGGATCCATCCGATACTCGGCGACTTCGAAGAGCAGCTTGCGAGCAAGCGAATAGCCATTGGTGTGTAAGCCGTTCGAAGCGAGACCCACTAGAACATCACCTGCGCGGATCGTCTTGCCGGTCAACATCTCGTTCCGTTCCACGGCGCCGACGATGAATCCGGCCAGGTCGTATTCGCCGGGCTGATAGAGGCCGGGCATCTCGGCCGTCTCGCCGCCAATCAGGGCGCAACTGTTATTCCGGCAGCCCCGCGCCACGCCTTCGATGACCTGGCCAGTGACTTCGGCATCCAGCTTGCCGGCCGCGAAGTAATCGAGGAAAAATAGCGGGACTGCTCCCTGCACAGCAATGTCGTTGACACAGTGATTCACTAAATCTTCTCCGACGGTGTTGTGCCGGCCGGTCTGGAAGGCGATCTTCAGCTTGGTGCCGACCCCGTCGGCGGAACTGACCAGCACTGGATTTTTCCACCCGGCCAGCAGATAGCCGGCGCCAAAGCTGCCTATATCAGTGAGCACGTCGCGCGTGAAGGTGCCCCGCGCGTGCTTTCGAATAAGAGCAACGGCGCGATCGCCCTCATCAATATTGACGCCCGCGTCCTTGTAACCAATTCTCTTTTTCAACGCCATTTCATTCACCATTCCAGCGGAAATTCTATAATAAGCGATTGGCTATGAAGCGACTTTCTATACTGCTGCTAGCGGCGGGCGCGTTGTTTGCCGATGCTCCCACTGCCATCGCGATTCACAATGCGCGCGTGTTTCCGGTGAGCGGTCCGGCCATCCCGCGAGCGAATATCATCCTGCGCAACGGTCTGATTGAAGCGGTGGGCACGGATGTCGCCGTTCCCGCGGATGCCTGGGTCATCGAAGGGGACGGACTCACAGTGTACCCAGGGCTCATTGACGCGCTGAGCACCTTTGGAATCCCGGATGCAGCGCCGGTCGTAACCACCGGTGGCGGACGCGGAGGTGGGCCTGCTCAACCCCAGCCCGCTGCGGCGACCCAGGCGCCCGCGAATCCGCCTGCCCGTGGACCCGAAGATCGTCCATACACCACCAGCTGGATTCGAGCGGCCGACCTGGTGCGGCCCACCGACCGCCGTATCGAATCGGCTCGCGCGGAAGGCTTCACCACGGCTGTCACTTTCCCGCCGCGCGGAATCTTCGCCGGTCAGGGGGCCATCGTCAATATGGCGGGCGAGAAAGGCGGCGACATGGTGGTGGACGACAATGCCGGTCAATACGTGACGTTCATCACGTCGCCCGGATTCGGCGGCGGCTTTCCGAATTCGCTCATGGGCGTGATCGCCTACGTCCGCCAGGTTTATTTGGATGCCGACCACTATCGGCTTGCGAAGCAATTCTACAAGGCCCACGCGCGTGGAACTCAGCGTCCCGAATATGATCGCGCGCTCGAGGGGGTCCTCGATTCGCCGCGTGTTTTGCTCCCCGCGACGCGCCGCATTGATGTGGATCGCTTGCTGCGCTTGGCCGACGAACTGCACTTGAAAGCCGTGCTGTACGGTCTTCCGGAGGGTTATCGCTCGGCCGACCTATTGAAAAAGGCCAACGCCGCGGCGCTGGTCAGTCTCCGCTGGCCTGAGCGAGCCCGAGAGAGCGATCCCGAGGAGATCGACACACTGAATGTGCTCGAACTTCGCGACCGGGCTCCTTCGACACCAGCCATTCTCGCCAAGAACGGCGTCAAGTTCGCACTCTATTCCGGTGGCATTGACCGTCGCGCCGACCTGATTCGCTCCGTTAAACGGGCTCTGGACGCCGGGCTCTCGACAGATGATGCCTTGCGCGCCATGACCCTCTCGGTCGCCGAAATCTACGGCGTTGCCGATCGCCTCGGCAGCATCGAGAAAGGCAAGATCGCAAATCTGGTAGTCACGAAAGGCGACTTGTTCCAGGACCGGACCGAAGTGAAATACGTCTTTGTGGATGGAGTCAAGTTGGAACCTGTTGAAGAGCCTCTTCCGCCGGGTGTGCGCCCTGACGGTACACCAGGTCCAACTGGCGATGTTCCCTCTGGAAGTGTTCCGCGTCGAGGTAATCAATGAAGCTCCTACTTCTTGCTGGCGCGTGTGCTGCCTCGATGCTGGCAGCGCCGCCGATTGTCATACAAAACGCCACCGTCCTGACCGTCACCAAAGGGACGCTCAACACTGGATCGATTCTCATTCGCGATGGCAAGATCGCGGAAGTGGGCGAAAAAGTGAGTGTACCCGCGGACGCCACGGTTGTCGATGTTTCAGGTAAGTTCGTGATGCCAGGCATTATCGATTGCCATTCACACATCGCCGCCGATAGTATCAACGAAGGCAGCGTCTCAGTGTCGGCCATGGTGGGCATCGAGGACGTTCTGAATCCGGACGACATCGCCATTTATCGAGCCTTGGCTGGCGGCGTAACCACCGCCAATGTCCTTCACGGCAGCGCCAATGCTATTGGCGGCAAGTGTTCCGTGCTGAAAATGCGTTGGGGTAAGGATGCGCACGACATGATCTTCGAGGGCGCCATGCCGGGCATCAAGTTCGCGCTCGGCGAAAACCCTAAGCGGGCAGGCAATCCGACGGGCCTGCGCGTGGGCGCCGCGAACGTTCCCCCACGGTATCCGGCCACGCGCATGGGCGTCGAGGACGTGATTCGCGAAGCGTTCACCCAGGCTAAGGCTTACCAACAATCCTGGAAAGACTATAACGAGAAAGTCGCTCGCGGCGAGCAGGTTCTGGCGCCACGCCGGGATCTCAAACTCGAGCCTCTGGTGGAGGTGTTGGAAGGCAAGCGCCTGGTGCACTCGCACTGCTATCGCGCCGATGAGATCCTGATGCTGCTGCGCGTCGCCGATGAGTTCGGCTTCAAGATCCGTACGCTGCAACATGTGCTGGAAGGCTATAAGGTGGCCAAAGAGATCGCCGAGCATGGCGCCGGCGCATCCACTTTCAGCGACTGGTGGGCGTTTAAGCTGGAAGCTTACGACGCCATCCCATACAATGCCGCCATCATGGTTCGCAAGGGCGTCCTGGTATCGCTCAACAGCGATTCGGCGGAGCTGATGCGGCACCTCAATGACGAAGCGGCCAAGACCATGAAGTACGGCGGCCTGAGCGAAACCGAAGCTCTATCGCTCATCACCATCAATCCAGCCAAGCAACTGATGATCGACAACCGGGTCGGCTCCATCGAAGCCGGCAAAGATGCAGACCTCACTATCTTTGACAAGCATCCGCTCTCCAATTTTTCAAAAGTGGAAAAAGTCTTTATCGATGGCCAGCTCTATTTCGATCGCGACCACGATTTAGCCGATCGGCCCGGGCACGACGCGGAGAAGAAGAAGCTTCTCGATAAGGAGAATCAGCAACAACGAAGACCAGCTCCGGGCGCCGTAAGGAGGCCTGCTGCATGAAATCCGTCGCGTTGGCAGTTTTGTTCGCTTTTCCGCTCTTGGCCGGCAATGACGACAGCTTCCTGATCCGCGGCGCGACCGTGCATCCGGTGGCCGGTGCCGAGATTCAGAACGGCTCCGTACTGGTGAAGGATGGAAAAATCGTAGGCGTGGGCCGCAGTCTTGCAGCACCCAAAGGCGTCCGCGTGATCGAAGGCAAAGGGCTGCACGTTTACCCGGGCATGATCGACTCCGCGACGCAACTTGGACTCTCGGAGATCGGCTCGACGCGCGAGAGTGTCGATACTGGTGAATTAGGCAAGTTCGATCCCCAGCTTCGGGCCGAAGTCGCGATCAATCCGGCCAGTGAACACATCCCGGTTACGCGCGCTAATGGCATCACTACCGTAATCAGTCTTCCGATGAGTGGCGCCGAAGGTGGCGGAAGGCGCGGCGCGGGTGCTGGCAACATCATCGCGGGCCAAGCGGCTTTGGTTCATCTGGACGGCTGGACCTGGGAAGAGATGGACGTGAAGAAATCGGCCGGCATGGCCATGCGCATCCCCACTATTCTTTCCCTGGGTGGACGATTCGGAGGCGACCTTCCGCCTGATATTGCCCAGCGCTTCTCTTATCCTGAAGCCAAGAAGAATTACGACGCCGAACTGCGCGAGCTGCGAGAGTTTTTCGAAGAGGCTCGCCGCTATCAAAAAGCGAAAACCGCAAACGCCAAGGGGTTCCAACCCGACTTGAAGTTCGAAGCCATGCTTCCGGTACTCGACGGCACGGAGCCGCTGGTAATAATGGCCAACCGCGAGCGAGCCATTCACGATGCCGTGCAATTCGCCGATCAGCAGAAAGTACACGTTGTCATCGCTGATCCGCGCGAGATCGGCAAAATGGGGCCCGAGCTGAAGGCGCGCAATATTCCTGCTATCCTCGGCCCGACGCTCGCCCTGCCGCTGCACGAAGACGATCCCTACGATGCTGCATTCACATTACCCGATCAGTTCTTCAAAGCCGGCGTTAAGTTTGCATTCGGCAGTTTCGATAACGAATTCGTCCGCAATCTGCCGTATCAGGCCGCGACTGCGGTTGCTTTCGGACTGCCGTATGAAGAGGCGCTGAAAGCGATTACCATAAATCCCGCGCAGATCTGGGGCGTCGCCGATAAGCTTGGATCGATTGAAGAAGGGAAGTCGGCTGATCTGATGATGACCGATGGCGATCCACTGGAAGCTAAGACTCAGGTCAAGCAGCTTTTCATCAAAGGGAAGACCGTCGACCTGGACAACAAGCAAAAGCGGCTGTACGAAAAGTATTTGAACCGGCCGTAAGGGCGGCCGCTAGTCGATGAAGCCGCGCCAGGTTTTGCCCCGGCCGTCGCGCAGCACTATGCCGAAGCTGTCGGAAACACCTGTGATGGTGCGGCCGTTGGGATCGCGGAAGGTGTAGCGAACCTGGTCGTCGGAGACTTTTTCCGCCGTGCCATGCCAAACGTTGCCGAACTCGTCGCGCAAACGAAGATGATCACCGTGCCCGAATCCGTACAGGCGCGTCGAGGTGCCCTCTTCTTCAAAATTGAAGAAGCCTCCCGGCATCTTGGTGTGAACCCGTTTGCGCTTGAAGATGCCCTTGTGGACCATCAACTCCATTATCAGGGCTTCTGTAAGATTTGGGGATAGATTGATTTACTTAGTACTCTGACAGGGACCTACCTACCCACCGTCACGCCATCAGGCTACGACGGGTTTAACCACCGCCACGCCCAGACCTCGCATTTTTTCCGTCAAAACCTGATAAATCGCTTCATTCGGATAGCACCCGGTGATAGCGCCGCCCGACCCGGCAAAATTCGCCGTTACTCCCACGCTACGCGCCGCTTCGATCATCTCCAGATTTCCACGGCTGATCTTGTACAACTTGGCGCGCAAATCGAAATTGGCGTTAATCAGCCGATTCAGAGTCTCATAATCGCGTTCGAGCAAAGCGGCCCGGCCGAGTTCCGCGTAGCCTGCCCAGGTCCGCATGGCTTCCAAGACTTCCGGGTCACCCTGGCGCCACCGCTCACGAACGTTATTGTGGAAAACCTCGGTCCCTTCACTGAGGCTGGTGCGATAACCCATATAAACGCTCGGCAACAAACCCGGATCCAAACGCTCATAATTCCCGTAGCCCTGCGTGTCGATCAGGTGCTTCGAGAAATCCATGTAGACCAAGCCTTCGTAAACCTGAATCACGCGGTCTTGCAGGCCCGCCGGAACACCCAGTTCCTTGGTTTCTGTCTCCAAGACCAGATTTGCCTGCACCGGTAGAGGAATCTCAACGTGGAAATATTGGCACAGCGCACGGAGCGCCGCCGTAATGATCGAACTGGATCCGCCCATCCCCAGGCGCAGCGGAATGGTGGATTCGTATTCGATGGTGAAGTTTCGGTTCTCTAACTCCAGTCCCTTCTCGCGGCAATAATCCATGAAGCGCACGATCAGCGCCTGGATGATGCGGATTCCTCCGTAATAGCCACGCCAGCGCGTCGCTTCATAAAGGTCGTCCAAGCTTTCAAAGACCGGCATATCAGCTTTAGAAGCACGAATCTCTAATCGCGCGCTCGGATACAGCAGCACGCGCGCGCGGAAATTCCGGACTAAGAAAGAAATCGTCTTGCCGTAGTAGCCGTCGGAGGGATTACCCAGGAGACCCGCACGGGCGTAAGCGTAAGTCTCGATTGTCACATTTTTCAGTCTAATACTGGTTCAGCCTAATACGGGTTCAGTGTAATACTGAAAGTTTGCTATCGTGCTACAGGCGTCGGTCTTGCGACCAATCATCTGATGAGACTTGTACTGCAGCGCGTGAAAGAAGCTCACGTCGACGTAGATGGCAAAACCGTTGGCTCTATCTCAAGCGGTTTGGTGATTCTCATCGGTGTCGCTTCCAGCGACACTAGAAAAGACGCTGAGTATCTTGCGGACAAGGTCATATACTTACGCATTTTTTCGGACGCCGAGCACCGCATGAATAGGAGTATCCTGGAAGTAGGCGGCAGCCTGTTAGTCGTCTCGCAATTTACCTTGTACGGGGATTGCAAAAAAGGCCGCCGGCCAAGTTTTGATCAGGCAGCGCCGCCCCAAAAGGCTCGCGAGCTTTATGAATACTTTATCGAAAGGTTAAGTTCAAGAAACGTTATCGTGCAAACCGGCGTCTTTCAAGCCGGGATGCAAGTCCACCTGGTAAATGATGGGCCGGTGACTTTTGTACTCGATTCGCCGGACGGGCAACTGCCACCTGAATGACTATTAGGTAGGCATCATCCAAAAATGAGGAGTTTGAAATGCCTCGCGTAAATTCAATTGGAAACAACGCGCTTCTGACCGCGGCTCTGGAGGGTCTGGAACTGCAGAAGAAGCGCATCGATGAGCAGATACAAGAGGTCCGATCCCTGCTGGGGAAGGGCCGGCGAGGCCGTCCACCCAGTTCCAACCATAAGCGGGGCACTGGACGGCTTAGTGCCGCGGCGCGCCGTCGCATCGCTGCTGCTCAAAAGCGTCGTTGGGCCGAGTATCGTAAGTCGGCAGCGTCCAAAGCTGGATAGATCCAGTCGAAACGCTGAACGATTTCCTGCACTGGTCCGTCCGCCACTAACTTACCTTTCTCGAAGAACACGGCACGGGTCGACAGTTCGGCGGCGAAGCGCGTGTGATGAGTAACGATAAGCTTCGCCTGCGGAAGACCTGCGAGTAAGTGTAGTAAGTTGGCTTGCGCCGGCGGATCTAGAAATGTCGTTGGTTCGTCCAGCACCAGGATCTCCGGTTGCATCGCTAGCACACCTGCCAGAGCAACTCTCCGTTTCTCCCCTGCACTCAGATGATAAGGCGCCTTGGCGAGAGCATGTTCCATGCCCGCTTGCTCCAGGGCCGTCTTGGCTGTCTCAATAGCCCGCTCCGGTGGCAGGCCTTGATTCAGCGGACCGAATGCGACATCCTCCAACACCGTGGGCATGAACAGCTGCTCGTCGGAATCTTGAAAGACCACGCCGACTTTCGACCGAATGCGCGCCAGCGTGTCTTTATTCACTTCCATTCCGCAGACCGCGACGCTGCCTGTCCCCCGCAAAATGCCGTTCAAATGCAGCACGAAGGTAGTTTTTCCAGAACCATTGGCGCCAAAAACCGCCACCGTTTCGCCGGCGTGCAGCGTGAAATTCACCCCATCCAAAGCCTTGGTTCCGTCTTCGTACTGAAAACAAAGGTCGCGGATTTCGATCAACGGCGTCATTGAATGCGCACCAGGATCAGGAAGGCGGCGATTGTCAACGTGAACAAACCGTCCGCTACGCCGAATTGAAGTCGCCTGAGGAGCACGAATTTCCCGGAGAACGCCCGCGCCATCATCGCGCGATGAATTCCTTCGGCACGGTAATAGGAGCGTGCGAACAAAACTGCCAGCGCCCCGGCCGCCGCGCGAAAGCCCAATCGCCGCCGCCGTTCTGTTCCTCGCCGGCAAGCCGCGGCCAATCGCAGATGCTGCGCTTGTTCGGAAACCACGAAAAGATAGCGATAGAGAAACTGCGCTACCAGCACCAGCAAACGCGGTACTCCCAGCGCTTCAAGCCCACTGAGCAGGAGGGGTAGAGGGGTCGTGCCGACAACCAGCAAGACTGCAACCGTCGAAACATAGCTCTTTTCCAAAAGGCCCACTGCTCGCAGCCGGTCGCCGGCCAGCCAGCTGATCAGTCCGAAAGTCAGCGAGAACGGCAAGACCGTCATGGCGCGCAACAAGAGACTCCCTGGCGGAAGACCCGCGATCAGGATTCCCGCCACTAGCACCGCCGCGTCAATGGCCAGAGTCAGGAACGCGTCCGGCGCCGTGGTCGCCAGAACAATCAGGAATGCTAGCAGAGCCAGTATTTTCGAGCGCGGATCGCGGACATGCAGCGGGCTGGAGCCTTGGCTCCACTGATCCATCAGGACGTGATGCATCAGGCGCTCCGGCGGCGGCCGATCATTTTGGCGAACGTCACGCAAGCGGCATAAACCACCAACAGCCCGGTCAGCCCGGCCGTGGCTCTGCGCAACCACGCTGAGTCGAAGTGGCCCGCGGTATAGTCGGCGAAGGGCGCGTGAAAACCAGTCCTGGCTGCCAAGCCGAGCTGTATGCCCAACCGCTGGATCCCATCCGGCGCCGACGAGGCCCATACGAAACCCACCAACCCCAGCGCCAGCGCAACTCCACTCAACACCGAGAGGGCGCGCCAGTTCGATGCTTCCGGTTTTTGAACCAGGCGGGGATTGAGCTTTTCGATAGCTTGCACCACGGAAATTGTTATTGCGCTTTCGATCAGCGCGCTCATCGAAAACAGAGCCATCGATAAGAGGATCAATGGCCGCGGCATTGCGACGCCGGAAATCAGGAGCTCGCCCAGTGCCAATGAACCGCTCACCATCACCGATAGAAACGCCCCAAGGAAGATTGCAGACCTTCGCCGCCGCGCTCCCCAGATCCAAAAGGGCAGATATCCGGCCAGCACTCCGGCCACCGCCATGTTAAAGACGTTCGCTCCCAGCGCCAACACCCCGCCGTCCTGAAAAACGAAGGCCTGAATGGCGATGATGGCAGTCATCACAATTGTTGCCGGCGCCGCACCCAGCGTGAACGCGAGCAATGCGCCGCCAACCAGGTGCCCGCTGGTTCCGATGCCCACGGGAAAATTGATCATCTGGGCCGCGAATACGAAGGCGCCCATCACGCCCAATAGCGGAATGCTGGTGTCTTCCAATTCCCGCCCGGCACGTCTCACCATGAGCCCAACGGCGGGGATGCTCACCGCGTCCAGTGTGGCCCACACCGGCGTGGACAGAAAATTGTCCGGGATATGCATTCGGCTGACGCTTCAAAGTAGCACGAATCTTCAAAGCGTGTGACGCCGCCAATCCTCTCGCCCACTTGTTACCCTGTCTATACAAATGAGCGAACTCAGCCGTATTGGCGTGGCTATCGATTCCAAATTGCTGAAGAAGTTCGATCACCTGATCGGAACTCGCGGATATACCAATCGTTCTGAAGCCTTCCGCGATCTGATCCGCGATGAGCTGGTACAACAAACCTGGGAGCGCCCCGACAGCAACGTGGTCGGTACGGTAACCCTGGTGTACGACCATCACGTCCGGCTCCTCAACGAAAAGCTAACCGACTTGCAGCACTCGCACTTCCACCACATCCTTTCCACCCTGCACGTGCATCTGGACCACGACAATTGTCTTGAGGTGCTGGTGGTCAAGGGACGCGTGAGCACGGTCAAGAAAATTGCGGACGCCTTAATCAGCACCAAGGGCGTCAAGCATGGCCGGCTGACCATTACGTCCACGGGCGCCGAGTTGTGATCGTCGGCATCGGAATCGACCTGGCCGAAGTCGACCGCATTCGCGCGGCCATCGAACGCTACGGCAGCCGCTTTATCGGCCGCATCTACACTACTACGGAAATTGCCTACGTCGAGCGGAAAGCGAATCGCTACGAACGCTATGCCGCCCGCTTCGCAGCCAAGGAGGCCGGCATGAAGGCTATCGGCACGGGATGGAAACGCGGAGTCCGCTGGCAGGACTTCGAAGTCTCCAACCTGCCGTCCGGCCGCCCCACGTTGCAGTTCCACGGCGTCGCTTCGCAAATCGCCGATAGTCTCGGCGTTCGCAATATTGCACTTTCCCTAACTCACACGGCTGAACAGGGATTGGCGATTGTAATTCTTGAAGCATAGGAACGAAACCACCGGCTGAGTTGGCCGTCCAATAAAGGTATGCATCGTCTGACTCTGATTCTGCTTGCGAGTTCGTTCACGACCGCCTTCGCGGCCGAGCACATATTTTCGTTTGGGATCAAAGGTGGCGTCCCGCTGACCGATGCCTTCACCGACAGCACCACCAGGGGGGTCGATGTGATCACTCATGCGTTCTCGGACACCAAGAACTACGTCATCGGTCCTACTGTCGAACTTTCGCTGCCGTTCGGATTTGCAGTTGAGGCCGATGCCTTGTATCGTCCGCTTAATCTGACAACCGACATCACAGTGGTTCCCCAGCCGCTGGCGCATTATTCCCCCAACATCAATTCGTGGGAATTTCCGATTCTCGGGAAATATCACTTCCTGCACACGCCCATTGTCAAGCCATATGTCGAGGCCGGCCCCATTTTTCGCCATGTCGGCTCCCAGGCCTCGTACCTGTCAAACTCCGGTTTCGCGATTGGCGGCGGTGTGGACTTTAAACTCTTGCTGGTGAAGATCACTCCCGAGCTTCGTTATTCGCGCTGGGGCGGCGACGCAGCCTCCACATTCTTCGTGCCGCCGTCGCAGCTGAACCAAGCTGAGTTCCTGATTGGAATATCCTTCTAACGCTAGAATCAACTCGACCCAAGGTAAAGGAACCTCGCGATGAAAAGGATCGTGAGCACATATACCATCCAGTTGACGCTACGAAATTCGCCACGCGCGATCTTCAACACCGTATAAGCGACGAACCCGAACGCCAAGCCGTTGGCGATGCTGAAAGTAAGTGGAATGGTGACAATCGTCAGAAAGGCCGGGACTGAAATCACCGGGTTCGACCACGGTATCTCTGCCGCATGGGCGATCATTAGCGAACCGACCACAATCAGCGCGGGCGCTGTCGCCGCTGCCGGAATCGCTCCCACCGCCGGAGCGATGAACATGGCGATCAAGAACAGAATACCGGTCGTGATCGCCGTTACTCCCGATCGGCCCCCCGCCGCCACCCCAGCCGCGCTCTCGATGTAGCTGGTCACCGTAGACGTCCCCGCCAGGGAGCCGACAATCGTCGCCGCGGCATCGGAAAAAAGAATCCGGTTGATGCGCGGGATTTGGTTTGTCTGATCGAACAACCGCGCCTGTTTCCCGACAGCGACTAAGGTTCCGATGTTGTCGAAGAGATCTACGAATAGAAAGACGAACACGATCTCGACCAATCCGTAACTCAGCGCGCCCCGGATATTCAAGTGAAATGCCGTGGCCGTGATGTCTTGGAACGAATAAGTCCGCGGATGCCAACGCACGAGCCCGAACACAACGCCCAATGCCGCGGTCCCGAGAATGCCAATCAGAATGGCGCCCCGAATCTTCCAGGCCATCAAAGAAGCGATCAGCAGCAGTCCGAAAATCGCGAGCAGCGTGTCAGGGTTTCGCAGATTGCCCAGACTGACTAGCGTCTCCTTATTGGCCACGATGATTCCTGAATTGTGAAGTCCGATGAACGCGATGAATAGCCCGATGCCGACCGCCACGGCCGCGTATAGCTCAAACGGGATCGCGGACACGATCATCTGTCGCACGCCTACCGCTGTAAGAATCAGAAATGCCATGCCCGAAAGAAATACCGCGCCTAACGCCGTCTCCCACGGCACACCCAAGCCTTTCACCACCGAATAAGTGAAATAGGCGTTGAGTCCCATGCCCGGCGCGAGCGCGATCGGATAGCGCGCCAGAATGCCCATCAGCAAGCTGCCGAACGCCGCGCAAAGACACGTTGCTGCCACCACCGCGGTTAACGGCATGCCGGTCTCATGCAGTATCGCCGGATTTACGAAGATGATGTACGCCATGGTGACAAAAGTCGTACATCCGGCCAAGATTTCCGTGCGCCAGTTAGTCCCGAGTTCGCGAAGTTGAAAGTATTGCTCGAGGCGGGCCCTCACGGAGTTTGTTCAATTCTAGCAGCGCAACGCGATACACTGGTTTTTAAGAGGATCATATTGTGTTAGTCGTAATGCAAGCGCACGCGAGCGACGCCGAAATCGCTGGTGTTTGCGAGAAAATCCAAAGTCTGGGCTTCCGCCCCCACGTTATGCCGGGGGCCGAGCGCACCGCCATCGGGATCACTGGTAACCATGGTCCGGTGCCGTCGGCTGAGTTCGAAAGCCTGGCCGGCGTCGCCGAAGCAATTCCGGTTTCAAAGCCCTACAAGCTGGTCAGCCGGGAAGTGAAGCCGGACAATACCGTCGTTGATATTCGAGGTACGTTGGTCGGCGGAGCCGAACTGGCACTCTGCGCCGGCCCCTGCTCGGTCGAAAGCCGCGAACAAATTCTGGCTGCGGCGAGAGCCGTTAAATCCGCTGGTGGCCAATTACTGCGCGGCGGGGCTTACAAACCCCGCACGTCGCCATATGCGTTTCAGGGCTTGGGTGAAGAGGGCCTGCGATACCTGGCCGAAGCCCGCGACGAAACTGGACTCGGCATTGTCACCGAGGCAATCGATGTCGAAACATTCGATTTGGTCGAAGAATTCGCCGACTGCATCCAGATCGGCGCTCGCAACATGCAGAACTTTTCCCTGCTGCGCCGCGCCGGCCGTGCGCGCAAACCGGTCCTTTTAAAGCGCGGCATGTCGTCCACGCTCGAAGAATTTCTTATGGCAGCCGAGTACATTCTTTCGGAAGGCAATTACCAGGTGATCCTGTGCGAGCGCGGCGTGCGTACCTTCGCCGATCACACGCGTAATACGCTAGATCTTAGTGTCGTACCGGCCGTGCAAAAACTCAGCCACTTGCCGATCATCGTAGATCCCAGTCACGGCACCGGCAAACGCGACAAGGTGCATCCCATGGGCTTGGCTGCCGTGGCCGCAGGGGCGGCAGGTCTTATCGTCGAGGTGCATCCCAACCCCGATCGCGCTCTTTCCGATGGATTCCAGTCGTTGTTCCCGGATCAGTTCCGCGAACTGGCCGAAGAGTGCCGCGCCATCGCGGGGCTTCTGCAAAATCGAAGAGCGTCAGCCGAAGCGAAACTCGCGCCGGCCCTGACGTCAGCCGCCCGATGAGCACTCAGCTCAAACCCGATTGGCAGCGCCACGGCATCCGCATTGTCCACGCCGATGAACTGGATTGCAACACGCCCCAGACCGAAGGGATGACACGCGCCGCCGCGATCGATCATGCGCGCACGGGCGCCAGCAAGCTGTGGGCCGGAACGGTCGTCGTTCAACCCAACGCGAAGACCGGAGCGCATCACCACGGCGATCTCGAAACGGTATTGTATATCGTCAAAGGCCGCGCTCGATTCCGTTGGGGCGAGCAATTGGAATTCGTCGACGAGGCCGGACCGGGTGACTTCATCTTCGTTCCGCCCTACGTCCCTCATCAGGAAATAAATGCCAACCCGGATATCCCAGTGGAAGCAGTGGTGGTGCGCAGCGGCCAGGAGCCCATCGTCGTAAACTTGGATATTCCGAGCCCCGAGGCGCCATCGAAGACGCGCTGGATCGATCCCACTCACCGGGAATAGCATCGGGTCGCCTCGCGCCGATTTATAGCTTTCATCAAAAATTTGGATGCTTCCAGAGTCCCTGAATGCGGTACCCTGTAAGGTTCCCCAAAGCATTGCTCTTCATTCCCAGGGAGGTTGAATGAATCCGAAAGAAGTCCTAGAGTTTGCCAAGAAAAAGGAAGTCAAGCAGCTAGATCTGCGTTTCGCCGATATTCCAGCATTACAGCACCACGTGTCCTATCCCATCACCGAGCTTTCCGAGGATTCCTTCCAGGATGGCTTCGGCATGGATGGTTCCAGTATCCGGGGTTGGGCAGCCATCAATGAGAGCGACATGCTCTTGATTCCCGATCCATCCACTGCATTCATCGATCCTTTCTACGAGATTAAGACCCTGGTCATGGTGTGCGATGTAATTGACCCGATCACACGCCAGAACTACAACCGCGACCCGCGCTGGATCGCCCGGAAAGCCGAGCTTTACCTGAAGAACAGCAGCGTCGGTGACACTGCTTATTTCGGTGCCGAAGCGGAGTTTTTCATTTTCGACAACGTGCGCTTCGATCAAAACCAGCACTCCGGCTTCTATTTCATCGATGCCGAAGAAGGCCGTTGGAATAGCGGACGCGAAGGCGACAACCTGGGCTACCGTCCCCGCTACAAGGAAGGCTATTTCCCCGTCCCGCCCACCGACCATTACCAGAACCTGCGTGGCCAGATGGTCGAGACCATGATTGGGTGCGGCCTGAATATCGAGTGCCATCACCACGAGGTCGCTACCGGCGGCCAGTGCGAGATCGATCAACGCTTTGACACGCTGGTGAAGTCGGCGGACAACATGATGCTGTACAAATATGTCATCCGCAATGTGGCAAACCTGCATGGCAAGACCGTGACCTTCATGCCCAAGCCGCTGTTTGCCGATAACGGAAGCGGCATGCATACACACCAGAGCATCTGGAAAGGCGGGAAGCCGCTGTTCGCCGGCGATTGTTACGCCGGTTTGAGCCCCATGGCGCTGAATTATATCGGCGGCCTGCTCAAGCATGCCCGCGCTCTGTCGGCCATCATTGCTCCAACAACAAACAGCTACAAACGTCTGGTCCCCGGCTATGAAGCGCCGGTGAATCTAGCTTACTCGCGACGCAACCGGTCCGCTGCCTGCCGTATACCGATGTACTCCGCCAGCCCGAAAGCGAAGCGGGTCGAGTTCCGGCCGCCCGATCCGGCCGCGAATCCGTACCTCGCATTTTCGGCGATGCTAATGGCGGGCCTGGATGGAGTGCTCAATAAACTCGAGCCCGGCGAGCCGCTGGATAAAGACATCTACGATCTGTCTCCCGAAGAGATGAAGAGCGTGCCGTCGATGCCGGCCTCGCTTGAAGAAGCGTTAAGCTGCCTCGAGGACGATCACGACTTCCTGCTCAAGGGCGACGTTTTCAGCGAGGACTTGATCGATACCTTCATTGACTACAAGCGCAAGAACGAAGCCGATGCCATCCGCTTGCGGCCGCATCCCTACGAGTTCGCGCTCTATTACGACATCTAGAAGGGCCTACAGCCGCTCCAGCAGTTTCTTCTCCAGCACGGCCTGGATCTCGGGCGTGAGCTTTTTTCCGTCCGACGCCACATAGAACACATCGATCGCTTTGTGGCCTTCGGTGTCGATCAGCACCACGTCGATGTTGCAGCCGGAAGATGAGATGGCCGCGGCCAGATCATACAGCAATCGCGGCCGGTCCTCCGCAATTATCTCGACCAGCGTAGCCGTTTCGCAGGCCTCGGAATCGAAGTGCACGCCCGCGCGAACGGTTCGGCGCTTGAGTCTGGGAGGCAGCGGACGGCTTCGCAGGAGTGCATCTATATCGACCTTTCCCAGCGCCACTCGCTCCAGCGTCTCCTGCAGCCGCTCCATTTCCGGCGGATTCAACTCCAGGGTGCGCTTCGGGTCCGCGAATACGAAGGTGTCCAGGATTACTCCCTTAACATTCGAAAATGCTTCCGCCTTCAGAATGTCCATTCCGAAACTCGACATCGCTCCCGCCAGCGAGGCGAACAGAAACGGCATGTCCCGAGCAACGATATCGACACGATATACGCCGTTCAGGCGATCGATCTGCACTGCTACGCCGGTGGGACGGCTGAGTTGACGGAGGCGAAGATGGGTTTCGATCTCGGCGGGTGTGTGCGTGCGCAGGTACCGTACTGGAAACCCTTTGATGAACGCCGGGTCCGAAAGATCCGACGGCACGTCTCGAATGCGATCTGTCTCCAGTTCGCGGACCAACTCCTGATGAGTTGCGCGATAAGCTTGCCACAGCCGATCGAGCCGCCACGGCGTCATCGCGCCTGGATTCACCGCTGAAATGTCGGCGTACGTCATAACCGAAAGCAGCTTCAGCCTCTCGATTGTTCCGATACCGTCCGCCAATACGCGCGCGGTGGCCGGATCATTCAGGTCGCGTGAATTCATCACTGCCGACAGATCGAGATGATGCTCGATGAGGAACTCGACGGCACTCTGGTCATCGGCTGGCATTTGCATGCGTTGCATGGCTTGGCGCGCCAGTTCCACGGAGCGATGGGAATGGTCGCCGCTGTTGGACCCTTTGCCTGCATCGTGAAACAACAGCGCGAACCGCAGTAAGGCCAGATCCTCGATTTCGGAAAGTGTTTCGGCGAACCGTCGCGCCGCTGGCTCCTGAGTTGCGGCGAGTTCGTCGAGCTTTTCGATGGCTACTAGCGTGTGTTCGTCAACTGTGTAGCGGTGATAATAGTCCGGAACGACCAGGCATAGAATGCCCTGCCACTCCGGGAACAGGGCTTGAATGAGGCCCGCGTTATGCATCGCGCGCAGCGCCATGGGAGCCCGCGGCAGGCACAGAATGTTTCGCAGCGCGGGCCACTGAAACGCCGGTCCGGCGCAAAAGGCCGCAAAGACTTCGCGATTCTGCTCCAGACGGCGCTCTGTTTCCGCGGCCAGCGGGATGCCGTGCCGCGCGACGAATTCGAAAAGCCTCAGGACGATCGCCGGATCGCTCTCCAGTTGTGCCGGCGTTCGAAGAAACACCCGCTCGTTCGAAACAGTGAATTCGCCGTTCGACAGCCGCGAACGCCAGTCTCGAAATTGGGTCAGCAGCGAGGTCTCACCCTTGTCGATCCGATCCAGCGCGCGGCGCGCCTCGTTATAGATCACACGCGCGTTCTGAAAATATTCACGCATGAATTCCGGCGGCCCGCCAGTGGAAGCGAAAAGTTGCCAGGTGATTTCTTCCTGCTCGTCGAAACTCAACAGATTCTGATCACGCCCAGCACGGTAGTGCAGAAAGCAGCGGACCGCATGCACGAATCGGGTCGGTCCAGCCAGCCTTTCCGCGCCATCAGTGCTCGGCCTCCACAGCTTTCCGAGCCAGTGAATCAAGTGCAGATCGCGGAGTCCGCCGGGCGTCTCTTTCACATCCGGCTCCAGATGATAGAAAGTGTCCTGATACTTGACGTGCCGCGTACGCGCGAGTTGCCGTAGATGACGGGCCAGTGCGCGCGACTGCCGCTCTTCGATATCACTCAATTTGTTTTCGAGCTTGGCAAATAACTCCCGATCGCCGCTCAGCAACCGCCTGTCCAGTAGGCTGATGTTCAGTTCGGGATTCTGCTCGTGGATCTCGGAGCATTCTGCCAACGTCCGGACCGAGTGGCTCAGCCGCAGTCCCGCGTCCCATAACAGCCGCACGAATTCTGAAAGCGCCTCCTTGAGCACGGCCGTTTGAGATTCACGCTGTACCAGGATCAGGATGTCCACGTCGGAGTAGGGGAAGAGCTCTCGCCGTCCAAAACCGCCGACGGCCAGCATCGCCAAGCCGTTAGGCAAGGCCCGAGCGAGCGATGCTTCGTACGCCTGAACCGCCATTGCATTGATTAATTCTGTCAGCCCGCTCAGGACCGGAGCAGCATCGGCGGTCCGGAGAAATGCTCGTTGTAGCTGGTCCCAGGCAGGGTTAGAGTGCAGCTTTTCCACTTGGCTTGTTACGATGTTGGCCCTACTCCGTTCGCGTGTTCGAGGGTCCGGCGTTCTTCACGTATTTGTCGAACCAGCGTGACTTCTCCCACAGCACGTGCTCGATGGTTTCTTTGGCGCGATAACCGTGCGCTTCGTCGGGCAGAAAGACCAGCCGCACTATGCCGCCGTTACCGCGAATCGCTTCATACATGCGCTCGCTCTGGATCGGAAATGTCCCGGTATTATCGTCGGCCTCGCCGTGGATCAGCAGGACGGGAACCTTGATCTTGTCCGCTAGCAGAAACGGTGACATTTTCAAATAAATATCCTGCGCTTCCCAAAACGAGCGCCGCTCAGTTTGAAATCCGAAAGGCGTCAATGTCCGATTGTAAGCCCCGCTCTCGGCGATGCCGGCTCGAAACAGATTGGAGTGCGTCAGCAAATTGGCGGTCATGAACGCGCCGTAGCTATGGCCGCCAACTCCCACGCGATCGGGATCGACCACGCCCATCTCCGCGGCCTTATCGATGGCGGCTTTCGCGTCCGCGACAATCTGCTCGACATAAGTGTTGTTCACGGTTTCAGGTGTGCCGACCACCGGCATCGCCGCGTCATCCAGAACCGCATAGCCTTCCAGCAGGAAAAACAGTTCGGAGTAGCCGGCGATGGTTGTGAAGCGCTGCAAGGACCCGCTGACTTGGCCGGCCGTGTCGGCGTCGTTAAATTCACGCGGGTAAGCCCACAAAACCGCCGGCAGCCGCGTGCCCGGTTTGTAATCCGGCGGCAAATAGAGATTGAAAGACAGCGGCACGCCGTCGGGACGCTGGTAGGTCACCAATTGTTTCTTGATGCGGCGAAGCTGCGGCGTCGGATCTTTGAAATCCGTCAGAGCTTTTTCCGAGGCGCCATTATGCAGATAAAAATTCGGAGGTTCAGTCGGGCTCTCGCGTCGCGTGATAAAGCGCGTGCCCTGCTCGTCGAGCACCGCATCCACCGTCTCGTAGCTCGTTTCAGCGGAGTGGAAAAGCCGTTCCGATTGCCCGGTCGCCAGATTGTAGCGATCCAGAAATGGCCGGTCGCCCTGTGGACTCGCGCCCTGACCGATCAAAAGAATAGTGTCGCCGGATTGCACCAGCATTGATTCCCCGCCTCCTCCGCCGCCGGGAAAACCAAAGCCTCCGCGCCCGCCTAACGAAAGTCGCTCTACTGGCCGCCCGGGATCTTTGTAGCGATCCTGCTGGTTGCGGCTCCAGACCAGCTTCGCGTCGGCGCTGGGCTTCGTTGGATCGATCTCGAGCGTGCGCAGGATACGTGTGTTGCGATCGTAGTCTTCCACCAGCGCAAAATTCTTGCCGAACTGGACTCCGGTGAAGCGCTGCTCGGTTTTGTAGATCTCCGAAGGCTCGCCTTTGAAAGGAGCCTTGATCGCAAGCAGCCGATCGCGATGCGGGACCTTTTCCTTCGGATTTCCGCCATCCAGCGCCTCCACCCACATCAGCGAGCCCGGCTGATTCGCGATCCAGCGAAACTGTCGAGGACCAACTTCTACGCCACCTAGCGGCACGCGCTCGGGCAATGGCAGACTGGCGACTTTATAAACCATCGCGCCGGACGGATTCCAGATCTCCACTTCTTTGGGAAACTCGCGTGCCGGATGCAGATAGGAAAACGGCCGATGCTCGCGCGTCACCAGAATATTCAGGCCATCGGGCGACGGCGTAACGGCTTCGAATAATCCAGGCTGGCCGAGTCGAGTGATCGCCCCGGTGGCCGCATCCACCTTAGCGAGCTGCGCACTCGCGTAGTATTCGTAAAGGTCTTCGTCGTGCGGATTTTTCAGCATGTCTTCGTAAGTCGGCACCGGGCCCGCCTTACCCAAGCTCTCCTGGACGCTCGGACCTACCGGGACCGTCGCTTCCGCCGGCGCGGATCCACGGCCAGATGGAATGGCCTTTACAAGCAACGTGCGATTATCGGGCATCCAATCGATGGGATCTCCTAGCACGGCGTTGAGCTTCAGGCCGTCGATATTCCTAGTCTTGCCCGTCGTAGGATCGCCAACCCATAACTCAATGCCGTTGGCAGTCGAGTTCGCGAAGGCGAACTGCTTCCCATCCCCGGACCAGCGCAGCGAGCCGGCCCGCGCGTTCGGCGGCAGCGACACAGGAATCTTCACACCATCGGCGAGCCGCACCAAAGTGATTGCGAAACTTGACGGCGCCAGGTGCAGACCGTTGGTGCGCGGGTTGATTCGCATTCCCGCCAGCCGCAGCATGGGCTGCGACACTTCGGCGATGGACGGATATCGTTCCGACTGTGATAGCGACGCGTAGGTCCGCGCCGGATTCAGACCCAGCGTCGGTGTCGCGGGCGCATTCAATATATCGAGGATCTCTTTCGACGGTTTTTGATAAGCGAGTTCAGCCGAAATCGGAATTACGACAAGCAATAGAAGGAGCGTACGGCACATGGATAGACCTCACTTGGAAGAGCCGGCGGCGCCCTTCTGGAGCGCGGGAACACCGGTTTGAGTCTCGGGGACAGCGGGCTCGGGCACAGGGATTTGCAGTTCGGTAGGACAGCCGTTGGGACACACCATCCAGCTTTCACCATCGCGATCTTCGAGCTGCATGCGGCCGAGGCAGAAAGGGCACTCGGCCACGTCATTAGGCTGCATTTAATTTGCGCGCTCGATCCCTTTTGAAGACTAGCATAAGTAGTCAGGTTGCACGCGGGGTCCTGATACCGCTAAGCTGTGGGGGTAAAGGCGATATCCAGACATTCGGGAGGCAGTTAATGAATCGCAGAAAATTCTCCATCGCCCTCGGGGCTGCGACCGCCGGCCTGGCGGCTGGCTCAGCGCTGTATGGAGCAGATGATCCAAAGAAAAAGACTAAGGCCGCCAAGCACGATTGCAAAGGCTTGAACGACTGTAAGGGGCAGGGCGGTTGCAAGACCGGCGACAATGGCTGCGCGGGCAAGAACTCTTGCAAAGGCAAGGGCGGCTGCGCGGTCCCTGCAAAATAGTTGCGCGTTTCCTCCAAGGTAATACTGCTTTTATCAGTGCCCGGGTTGACCGCGCTCGCTCGCGGCGCCGACTACCAGATCGAAGCTAACATCCGTTACAGCCTCCATCCGGAGACCGTGCTCGATATTGTCCAGGCGCGCGCGCCCGCATTAAAAAACAGGCCTGGCGTGATCATGATTCACGGCGGCGGTTGGATCCAGGGCGACAAAGAGAGCATGCTGGAGCGGTTTTGCCTGCCGTTCGTCGAACATGGCTTCGTAGTGGCGAATGTGGAATACCGGCTCGCCAAGGCGGCCACGGCGCCCGCCGCAGTTAGCGATGTTCTGGAAGCCGCGAAATGGTTCCGCGACCGCGCCGCGGATTACAAAGTGGATCCGAACCAGATTATCGTGACCGGCAACTCGGCGGGCGGGCACCTGGCGATGATGGTGGGCATGGCGCCCGAATCGGCTGGACTAGGACCATCCATCAAGATCGCGGCCATCATCAATTTCTATGGCATCTCGGACGTGTCGGATCAATTGCAAGGGCCGCACTTGCAGTCTTACGCGGTGACCTGGATTCCTGAGCAACCAGATCGCATGGACTTGGCCAAGAAGCTATCTCCGATCACTTACGTCCGCAAGGGACTGCCGCCGGTGTTGAGCATCCATGGCGATGCCGACCCCGTGGTCCAGTACGATCAGAGTGTACGGCTAACGAAGGAATTGAAAGCGGCCGGCGATCAGGCGGAGTTGATCACGGTGCAGGGCGGCCAGCACGGGTTTCCACCGGAACAGATGAACAACTTGTGGCCGCAGATTTTCAAGTGGCTGAAGAAGCACAAGATCAGTTCCTAGTTGATGCGCCGAGCCATTATCACCTTGGGAGCGCTCGTAGCGTTATCCGCCGTGCTCTTGCTTGCTGGCGGAGCTATTCTCAGCGAGGGAGCCCTTCGCGTTCCTCGACATCATAATCAGGATGTCGGCGCAATCTCTGGAGCGCAGTCTGTCCAGATCATCGCCCGCGACGGAATTCATCTCAGCGCCTGGATCGTTTCATCGCCGACACCGGCGAGAGATTGTGTCGTCGTGCTCCATGGCATCGCCGACTCGCGAAGCAGCATGGAGGGCTTTGCGCGACTCTTCACGGACAATCATTACACCGTCCTTCTCCCTGATTCCCGAGGCCACGGAGATAGTGGAGGAGACATTGTCACGTACGGAGTCCTGGAGGCTGACGACGTGCATAGATGGGTGGACCTGCTGGTTTCTTCAGGAGGGTGCCAGCGTGTCTTCGGCTTAGGAGAGTCACTCGGCGCCGGGATATTGCTTCAGTCGCTCTCTGTTGAGGCACGTTTTCGGGCGGTTGTAGCTGAGTGCCCGTTCTCTAGCTTGGAACGGATCGGACAAGAGCGCGTAGCCGAACGCCTACCGCTCCCGCCTGTTCTCGGACGTGCGATGGCGCTTCCTATTGTGCTATCCGGGTTTCTCTATTGCCGCTTTCGGTACGGCATAGATCCGTTCGATGCTTCGCCGGAAACCGCCACAAGCAGGTCCAATATTCCGATTCTGCTCATCCACGGATTGAATGACGTCAAGACTCCGCCGGAGCACTCGCGCATTCTTGCCGCGTCGAACCCGCGGGTGATTCTTTGGCTGGTTCCAGGCGCCGGTCACACGAACACGTCGGTTGTTGCGCCGGAAGAGTTTCGAAGGCATGTGCTGGAATGGTTCAGAGTTCACGGTTGAACGGGTCGCGGTCGTGCATCAGGAACGTGACGCCATCGATCGTCTTCACGCAGCCGGCCCACAATAAACGGACGCCCAACAACACGCCGAAGACGAGGCGCCATCCCAACCAGGCATCCAGCGCAACCGAACTTGCGCCCGCCACAAGCAACGCCGAACCCAACCAGACATTCCGCTTTGCGGCGGGACGTCCATGGTGTTTGTCGTAGATCTGTTGGTCCGAGAAAGTCCGAACAGGTTTTCCCCTGTGATCGAGGATGCGGCAGCCCAGCGATGCCGTGGCGACGATATTTTCCTGGCAGTAGCGCTCGGCGTCGGGAAGAGTATTGAAGATCAAAGGCTCACCCTCCGCCATAACCATGCTTTTGACGTCGAAGCGGAACACGGCGTATTGGGACGCCCACATCGGCGGACCCCAGTAAGTGGCTTGAGGCATTTATAAAGAAGTCTGGAATTTATTTTACATCCGGACCCAACAAGAGCGGTGCCAAGGTGCCGTATACTCCTGGAATGGGAATCTTTCGGGTTATCGCTTCGACTGCACTCATCTTGACCGGCTCAGCGATCGTCTGGAACGCCGCTGCCCAAGAACCTGCTCGAGGCGGTAAGAGCGTGTACGTGGTCACGCACGTCGACGTCACGCCTAACTACACGGCCGATGCAACCAAGGCGCTGCACGAATTTGCCGCCGAAAGCAAGAAGGACCCAGGCGTTGTGCGCTTCGAGGTGCTGCAGCAGGACTCCCGCGCCAACCACTACACCATTGTCGAAGTCTGGCAGACACGCCAGGCATTTGAGGCCCATTCGGCGGCCGAACATACCAAACGCTTCCGGGAGAAGTTGCATCCCATGCTGGGCAGTCCGTTCGATGAGCGGTTGCACGACATCCTGCCGTGAGAGGCCGGAAATAACACTTTGAATCTCGCCCAACTCTTCGACCTGTCCCTCCTCGGCCGCCGGGACTCCCCCGCGCTCGAATATCAAGGCGTCACCTACACCTTCGGCGACATCGACGCCCGTAGCAATCGTCTCGCCCAATTGCTCGCCCAGCGCGGCCTCCACCCTGGCGATCGCCTATGCGTCTATCTCGCCAATTGCACCGAGATGATCGATCTTTACCTCGCCTGCGTCAAACTAGGCGTCATCTTCGTCCCCATCAACATCCTCTATCGCGACCGCGAGATTACCCACATCCTCACCGATGCCGATCCCGTCGCCGTCGTTTCTACCACCGAATTCGCGAGCTCCGTTCCCATCTGGAATCCCGCCGACCTCACGCGAGCAGCTGCCGTGCTCCCGAATGAGCGTCCACAAGTCGCCCTCGATGGTGATGATCCCGCGGGCATCATCTATACTTCCGGGACCACCGGCACGTCCAAGGGCGCCGTGCTCACCCACAATAATTTCGCGGCCAACGCGATGAATCTCACCGTCTGCTGGCAGATCACTAGCGCTGATCGATTCCTGCTGGCCCTTCCGCTCTTCCACGTTCACGGCCTTGGCAACGGTCTGCATTGTTGGCTCGTCAGCGGATGCCGCATGCGGCTGCTCGAACGTTTCGAGCACCAAAAAGCCGCCGCCGAGTTTCTCGATTTTCGCGCAACGCTCTTCTTCGGCGTCCCAGCCATTTACGTTCGCCTGCTGGACCTTCCCAACAACCAGGCCCGCCAGATCGGCGCGGCCATGCGGCTCTTCGTATCCGGCTCCGCTCCGCTGTCGGCTCAAGTCTTCGAAGAATTCCATGCGCTCTTCGGCCACACTATCCTCGAACGCTACGGCATGAGTGAGACCGTTATGAACATCAGCAATCCCTACATCGGCGAGCGTCGGCCTGGAAGCGTAGGATTCCCTTTGCCTGGCGTTTCCGTGCGATTGCTCGATCCCGAAGGCCACCCGGTGGCCGACGGCGAAACCGGCGAAGTCTATCTCAAAGGTCCCAACATTTTCCCCGGCTACTGGCGACGCGACGAAGCCACGCTCGCCGCTTTCCGCGATGGCTATTTCCGCACTGGCGATCTCGCCGTACGCTCTCCCGATGGCTATTACACATTGTGCGGGCGCAAGAGCGATCTCATCATCTCCGGCGGGTTCAACATCTATCCGCGCGAAATCGAGGAGTTCTTGGAAGAGCAAGAGGGCGTCGCCGAGGCGGCCGTCGCCGCCGCACCCGACCGCGTTCGTGGCGAAGTTCCCGTCGCCTACATCGTCACCACCCGGCCAGTCGATCCCGCTGACCTCGAAGCCTGCTGTCGCGAAAAACTTGCTTCTTTCAAAATCCCGCGCCAGTTCATTTTGGTGGATAAGCTTCCCCGCAACGCCCTTGGAAAAGTCCAGAAGCATCTGCTCCCGAAGAACTAAGATGCTCGAAGTCGGCAAATATGAGAAAGCTGCCGCGACCTTCGCGGACTACGACCCCCGTGCGCCCCAGATCGCAGAACTCCTCAAGCACGCCATCGAGCAGCTCGAACCCCGGATCTTCGTCGAACACATCGGTAGCACTGCGGTACCGGGCTGTCGCGGAAAAGGCGTCATCGATCTCGCCGTCACATACCTGGCGGACGATCTCGAATTCGCCAAGGCCGCCCTCGACGCGCTGGGCTTCCAAAGACAATCCGGCCGTGAGCCATTTCCAGAGACACGGCCGATGCGAGCGGCCTCTGTTTCCGCCCTCGGCGGCATCTTCCGAATCCACGCGCACGTTATTGAGCGCAACAGGGAAGAACATCGAGAACTGATCGGGTTCCGTGATGCACTCCGCCGCGACTCCAAGCTGCGGAGCGCCTACGAGAGCACCAAGCAACAAATCCTCGCTAGCGGCATCACCGATTCGCTCGACTATACGAAGGCCAAGGGTTCATTCATCATCGCGATGCTACTGGAGCAAGGTCTCCGGCCTGCCATCCCTCTAAAATAGGAATTGGCTCAAGCGACTTCTCCCCGCCAAAGCACTTGGTCGCCCCTGGTTTATACCTGGTTTCGATGGCTGTGGATCGCGAACGCCGTATCCAACATCGGCACCTGGATGCAAAACGCCGGCGCAGCCTGGTTGATGGTGACCTTGGCTCCATCACCGCTCCTTGTAGCCTTGGTCCAGACCGCCACCAATCTGCCCGTATTTCTGCTCGGCGTTCCCGCCGGGGCGATCGGCGATATCGTTGACCGCCGAAAAATCCTGATCGTCTCACAGGGCTTAATGCTGGCCGCCGCGGGCATCCTCGGCGCACTAACGGTCACCGGCAAAACCGGCCCCTGGACACTTCTGTGGCTGACCTTCGCGCTCGGCCTCGGCGCCACGCTGAATGGACCCGCATGGGCGGCTATCATGCCGGACCTGGTGCCGATGTCGGAGATTCCGGCCGCCGTCGCCCTCAACTCGGTTGGCTTCAATCTTGCCCGCGCCATTGGCCCCGCACTCGGCGGACTAGTGGTTGCAGCCGTCGGCGCCGGCGCTGCCTTTATCCTCAACGCCATCTCTTTCGTCGGCGTAATGGTGGTCCTCTATCTTTGGAAGCGTGACCAAATCACCGCCCCCAAATCCACCGAAAGAGTCGGCAACGCGATCTGGGCTGGGATGCGCTACATACGCTTCGCTCCTCCTATGCACGCGGTGCTATTACGATCCGGCGCCTTCGTCATCTCCGCCAGCGCCTTGTGGTCGTTGCTTCCGCTGGTAGCCAAAAACGAACTGCATAGTGAGAGCACTGGTTTCGGCCTCCTGCTCGGCTGCCTCGGTGTCGGTTCCGTCATCGGCGCCCTGATCAGCGGACGACTACGCCAACTGCATTCACCCGACGTGATCGCCACCTCCGCCGTGGTCCTCTTCGGCCTGGTGAATCTGGCGCTGGCCTATCTGGAGAATTTCGTCGCCGTAACAGCGCTGATGCTGGCCGGTGGCATCGGCTGGATGTGTACCAACTCTACCTTGAACACCGCCGCGCAGACCTCGCTTCCCGCCTGGGTCCGCGCCCGGGCATTAGCCGTCTACTTGCTCGTTTTTCAGGGAGCCATGGCCGTCGGCAGCGTGATCTGGGGCGAAGTTGCATCGTATTTAGGACTCCGGACAACTCTAGCCATAGCGGCTGTCACCCTGCTTGCGGGCGCTGCCGCCACTTCACGTCTGAGGCTCGCCACTTTCGGAATCGACACCACGCCGTCCCTCCACTGGCCGGAGCCGCCGCCACCCGCTGGGTTCCATCCCGAGCACGGCCCGGTGCTAATAACAATCGAATACTTGGTCGACCCGGCCCGCGGGAGAGAGTTCGCGCACGCCATGAAAGCCGTGCGACAAATCCGCCGGCGCGATGGAGCCATTCGCTGGGGTCTCTACGAAGATGCAGCCGAGCCCGGACGGTTTCTCGAGACCTTCGTAGTCGAGAGCTGGGCCGAGCACCTCCGCCAGCATGAGCGCGTTACTGTCTCCGATCGAGAAATGGAAGCGCTGGCCCGGGCTTTTCATCGCGGTCCTGAGCCGCCTAAGATCACGCACCTGATCGCAGCGCGGGAATAACAAGAATGGACCACACACTACCCGAGTACCGTGACAATAAGTCTCAACTAGTCCTCTCTCTTCCGAAGTTTGATGCGCTCAATCCGCTCTGCGCTCAGTGACTTCCAACTATTGCCGGATTGGTCTGCAACCTGCTGAATTAATCGTGGAGATTACGCGACGTGGTTACGACTTGTATGTTCTGTGAATCGAGCCTCTCATTACCAATGAGACTTCTTCACGAGCGGTACTGCTCTGCTGAGCATAAAGAGGCCTATTTCAAAGCCATGGACCGATTGGGGCTGGAGCGCCTGTTCGCAGCGAAACCTCCAATCAAGTCGTACGAGCCTTGCACCAAGCCGTTGGAACTCGAAGGGCAATCGCCAGCGCAGCCCGTTCCTGCGGCGGCTGAACCAAAAGCTCAGAAATTCTCAGCGCGTCTGCACTCGCAAATGGACCTTTCCCACGGTGAAGCTGCCGCAATAGCCGGCCTCTAAACCATCCTCGATTTTTCTTCTCTCCTAGCCTTTCGATCCGGCGCCAGCGGGTATATACTAAGCCGTCAGGGAAGCCGAAAGGAGCGCTCGCATGCGGACCAGAAGGACTCTGTATTTGGCAGGCATCGTGGCGGCCGGCTGTGTGGTTTATCTAACCGCGCAACAATCCGCTAACGATGTGCGCATCGACAACGACGATATCGGCGGCGTCGTCTCCAGCGCCAAAGGACCCGAGGCTGGTGCCTGGGTGATCGCCGAAACCAAAGACTTGCCGACCAAGTACGCCAAAATCGTGGTCACCGATGATCGCGGCCGCTACGTGCTCCCGGATCTTCCGAAAGCGAACTATACCTTGTGGACGCGCGGATACGGCCTGATCGATGGGCCGAAAGTCCAGAGCATGCCGGGAAAGACGCTGAACCTCACCGCCGTGGTTGCGCCGGATGCGCGCGCGGCCGCCAATTATTATCCGGCCAGCTACTGGTATTCGCTCCTGAAGGTTCCCGAGAAGAACGAATTCCCCGGCACCGGTCCCAAGGGCAACGGCATTTCGCCGAACATGAAGAGCCAGGCCGAATGGCTGGAAATGGTGAAGACCGATAGCTGCTGGTCATGCCATCAATTAGGCACCAAGGCCACGCGCGAGATCCCCAAGGCGCTGGGCAATTTCGATTCGCCGGCCCAGGCTTGGGACCGCAGAATTCAGTCGGGACAGGCCGGAAGCGCGATGGTCGGCGGCATCGGCCGCATGGGCAAGGAACGGGCCGAGGCCATGTTCGGCGATTGGACCACTCGCATCGCCCAAGGCGAGCTGCCTCCGGCGCCATCCCGTCCGCAAGGCGCCGAGCGAAATGTCGTCATTACCGAGTGGGATTGGGCCAGTCCGAAATCTTATTTGCACGACGAGATCGCCACCGACAAACGAAATCCCACGGTGAACGCCAACGGTCTGTTGTACGGATCGCCCGAACTCAGCACGGATAACGTGCCCATTCTCGATCCGGTGCGCAACACCGCCAGCTTCGTGAAAGTTCCCGTCCGCGATCCGAAGACCGAGGGTCCGCCGCCGCCAATGAAGCCTTCGGCGTACTGGGGCGACGAAGCCATCTGGGACAGCCTCACCAACATCCACAACCCGATGTTCGACGAGAAAGGTCGCGTGTGGCTGACGTCGGTGATTCGCCCTCCGGAGAATCCCGCGTACTGCAAGGAAGGCTCGCCGCTGTTGTCGGCGAAACTATTTCCAGTCAACCGCAGCGGCCGGCAGTTGGCGATGTTCGATCCCAAGACTAAACAGTTCACGCTCATCGATACCTGTTTCAGCACCCACCATTTGCAGTTCGCCGAAGACGCCAACCACACGCTATGGACTTCGAGCGGCGGGGGTGGCGACGTGGTCGGATGGCTGAACGTCAAAATGTTCGAGGAGACCCACGACGAGCAGAAATCGCAGGGCTGGACCGCGCTCGTTCTCGATACCAATGGCAACGGCAAGCGCGATGCATATGTCGAACCCGGCCAACCGGTCGATCCCAAGAGGGACATGCGCATCTCTGGATCTTTCTACGGCGTTACCGTGAGCCCAGCCGACGGTTCAGTCTGGGGAACGGTGCTCGGCTTCCCGGGCGCCATCGTGCGGCTCAATCCGGGTTCGAATCCTCCGGAGACCGCGTTGGCGGAACGCTACGAGCTGCCTTGGAACAATCCCAAAGCCCCAGTGCAAGGCTTCTCGCCGCGCGGCCTCGATATAGATACCAACGGCGTCGTGTGGACCGTGCTCGCCAGCGGCCACTTCGCCAGTTTCGACCGGCGCAAGTGCGCAGTACTGAACGGCCCCACCGCGACGGGACAACATTGTCCGGAAGGCTGGACCCTTTATCCGTTCCCGGCGCCGCAGTTCAAGAACGTGACGGATTCAGGCAGCGCCGAGGCCAGTTACTACGACTGGGTGGATCAGTTCGATACCTTCGGCTTGGGGAAGAACACTCCCATCGCGACCGGCAACGGCGAGGATGCTCTGATGGCGCTCTCGAACGGCAAGTGGATCACTTTGCGCGTGCCGTATCCGATCGGATTCTTCGCCAAGGGCTTGGACGGCCGGATCGACGATCCGAAGACCGGATGGAAAGGCAAGGGACTGTGGTCGACCTACGCGACCCGAGCCATGTTCCACACCGAAACCGGCAAGGGCACGATGAGCAAGGTGCTGCACTTCCAGTTGAGGCCCGATCCGCTGGCCAATTAATCCAGGCTTATTCGTCCCGCAAGGCCACCATCGGATCGACACTCGTCGCCCGGAGCGCAGGAATCACGGTTGCGGCGAACGCCACAAGAGCGAGAATCAAAGCCACTGAGCTGAAGGTAACGGCATCCGTCGCGGTGACTCCGAACAGGAGACTCGTCATCGCGCGAGTCAGGAGCAACCCGCCGATCAAGCCGCCGACAATACCGATCGCCGCCAGTTCCATTCCTTGCCGGACCACCAAGCCGAGAATGTTACCTGGCTGCGCGCCCAGAGCCACTCGCACCCCGATATCGTGGGTGCTTTGCGAGACTAGATACGACATAACGCCGTAGACCCCCACCGCGGCCAGCAACAAGGCAAACGCCGCGAATGCGCCCAACATCAAAGTCGAGAACCGCTGGCGGGCGAGCGAATCGTGAAGCCGATCCTGCATGGT
>Ga0210401_10000201_pt1 | contig 73922 bp, 63 predicted proteins | sample IncBWH32MmetaG_FD_150866 | JGI IMG/M metagenome (GOLD analysis project Ga0210401, IMG submission 150866) | Forest soil microbial communities from Barre Woods Harvard Forest LTER site, Petersham, Massachusetts, United States - Inc-BW-H-32-M | ecosystem: Environmental > Terrestrial > Soil >...
GCGGCAAAGGCCAGTTAGCTCGTTCGCATACATGCCGTTTAGCCCGATCCAGCCCTTTCTCACAGCACTGATCAGTTCTTGGCGCTCTGGCTCGTTCTTCGTCCGCATGAACTGATCTGCTCCCCAGAGAACCTCAAGGTTCCAAACGAATCGCGCACCGGGCGGGTAGTTGGCGGTGTTTCGCGCCAGTTCGATTCCCCGGTAGATATTTGCCATTTGTTTTTCTTCAACATTGCTCTGGAGATCCGTATATCCAAGGTCATGGTGGGAATGGGGCAGGATGAAGATCAGCACTTTGCGGACCGGCTCTACTCGAACTTCGACGGAGTCTGACTTGCCGGCGATGTCATACTCGACAAGCATATGCTGAGCGGTTTCAACCGGGTCGACATAGATGTTGAATGTATGCGTGCCCGGAGGCAGAACTCGGCTCTCGCCTTCCCGGTGATTGACGCGAACCACCAAAGTTGCATCCGTTCCGGCATGCTCTATCGTCAGTTGGATCGGTTGGACAAGCTTCCCACCTTTATTTGCCAACGCGCGAATTGGAATGGCAAAGGTCGACTTCTCCGTCAAGGCTTGCTCTTGGCGTAGAGCTGATATCCGAGGACCCGCCCAAACGGCACCGACGGCACCCGCAATTCCCTTTATGAATCTACGTCGTTCCATCTTCGGCAAGAACTCCTTTCATGGACAGCGATCGGACCTACGGAACGTCAATCCATAAATACATCGTGTGAGAAGGTCATGAATTCAGGTGCATCAGAATCGCATATAATGATTGTATCAGCAATAACGATCATTATATATGAGTGAACAGTTCGTTTTCTTGCAATGAACAATCCCGCACAAAGCTTCCGGTTTCTTCTGGCAACGGTCTCGACGAACGGCCCCTTTGGGAGCAATCGATGAATCATTCAAACAGCCGTCGCACACTCATGAAGGGAATGGCAGCAGCAGCCGCGGGAAGCATTGTTCCGGTGCTTGCCCCCGGCACTTTGGCAGGATCGGCTGCAGCCACCCCACCTCCAGTTTCAAGAGCTCCGACCCGCCGCGAGCATCGAGAAGTTGTCTGTTCTGATGGCGCGACTGTGGTGGAGACAAACTCGGGGAGAATCCGCGGCTTCAAACGAAATGGCGTATACACCTTCAGGGGCGTGCCGTATGGTGCGTCGACTTCCGGTTCTAGGCGGTTCATGCCTCCTGCGCCCCCCGACCCGTGGACCGGAGTCAGGAACGCTCTGGCCTATGGCCGCGTATGTCCACAGGAGGACTCCGCTCATTTCATCACGGATGGACAGAACCTAGCGCGCTCCGACGAAGATGCATTCTTGCTTCATCGTGGATGTGCCATTGCCGTACCCGGCGAGGACTGTCTACGCGTGAATATCTGGACCCCGGAGATTCATGGCCATGGAAAACGCCCGGTTATGGTTTACATGCACGGAGGCGGATATGCGGCGGGCAGTGGCCACGATCTGCTCTCGTACGACGGTGAAAATCTGGCGCGCAACCACGACGTTGTTGTCGTCAATCACAATCATCGCTTAAATGTTTATGGTTACTTGAATCTCGCGGCCGTCGGCGGTGAGCAATTCTCTGATTCAGCCAATGTCGGAATGCTCGATATCATTGCTGTGCTTGAGTGGGTTCGCACTCACATCTCAACGTTTGGCGGGAATCCCGACAACGTCACAATATTCGGCCAATCAGGGGGCGGCGGAAAGGTCGCTGCCCTCATGGCGATGCCTGGCGCGAAAGGCCTTTTTCATCGCGCGGTAATTCAGAGCGGACCCTTTCTGAGGGCCCTCTCTTCTGACTACTCACAGGAAGTTGCCGAAGCGTTGCTGAAGGAGCTTGGCCTGGCGAGAGGGCAGGTCAGTGAGCTACAGAGAATTCCAGTGGATCGTCTCTCCGGCGCAGCGACTGAAGCTGCGAGAAAAACGCAGGCGACGCACACCGCCACTCGCGATTCCTTCGGCGACACAGGTTGGGGTCCGACCGTTGATGGCCGGTCTCTTCCCCACCATCCGTTCGATCCGGACGGCTTGGCCATCTCTTCGCATATTCCCTTGATCACGGGGACCAATCTCAACGAAAGCACAAGTGGACTTGATCGTCCGGGTGCCACCGACATGACGGTCGACGAGATGAACCGGTTGGTCCGTGAAGCGTATGAGGGTCAGAGCAGCGCCATAGTTGATGCCTACCGTGCTGAGTACCCGACGGCTACGCCTTTCAGCCTTTGGGCGACTATTGAAGCCTCTCGGTGGCGCATCCCCGCATTCGCCCAGGCGGCTCGGAAGGCGGCGCTTGGTGCAGCGCCAGCATTTTCCTACATATACTCCTGGCGGACGCCTTCGTTAGATGGTCGCCCGGGCCCATTCCATGCCGCCGAAATCTCGTTCGTCTTTGACAACGCCGGGATTTGCGATCATTACAGTGCCGGTGAGCCCTCTGCCTTCGTTCTTTCCAAGCAGATGAGTACTGCATGGGAAAGCTTCGCACGAACCGGGAATCCGAATCATATCGGCCTGCCAAATTGGCCTGCGTATACTCCGAATACCCGTCGAACCATGTTCTTCGACACGCCGTGTTCGGTCCGAAATGACGCGGAAGGGCCGGGGCTTAGCATCATTGCTCGCTCCAGTCGTGCCTAGGACGGTTACACCGATTCGAATCTGGCAAGAGAAAGGCAACCTCTTCATGCCCCTGAAAATAACCCGACGAAGGTTCGCCGAGTTATCCGCCGCTGCGGCAGCATCGGTTTGGGTACGTCCCGTCTTTGGAGAAACTCGCGAAGCCGCCGAATACGTCAATCCGTTGATTGGAGCTAGTACCAATCAGAAACTCGGGGAGGGCAAGACCTTTCCCGGCCCTGCTACTCCTTTCGGCTTGGTGCAACTGAGTCCCGACACTATCACCGGCGGCGACAACGCTCCGGGTTACTCCTACGAGCATACGACCATCGAAGGTTTCAGCTTCACCCATATGAGTGGAGTGGGATGGTATGGGGACTTCGGGAATCTATTGACTATGGCCACGACGGGCTCGCTTCGATTCGCTGCCGGCCGTCCGCAATATCCAGACGAGGGCTGGCGTTCCGAGTTCAGTCACTCCACGGAAATTGCACAAGCCGGTTACTACGCCGTTACGCTAGGGCGTTATAAGGTACGCGCGGAACTGAGCGCAGCGCCCCATGCTGGAATACTGCGCTTTACGTTCCCACAATCGACCGAGTCTCGTATTCTCGTGGATCTGTCGCGGCGTATTGGAGGAACCGCTACGCGTCAATATGTCAAAGTCGTCGGCAAGGAGGCTATGGAGGGATGGGTGCACTGCACGCCGAAGGACGGCGGCTGGGGTAACGGAGATGGTCAAGTCGAGTACACGCTTTACTTTCGCACGGAATTCTCCATACCCCTCGATGAGTTCGGCGTTGCCAGCATTGACTTGCCCGAAGGCCGCCTCGAGGGACCCAGCGGACTAGTTGGCGATTATTTCTCGACTGACGACTACTACGACCGGGTAAAGAATGGCCGCGTGATGCGCAACTTCACCGAGCAAGAGGGAAGGCATCTGGTTTTCTTTACTCAGTTTCCCACCCGCGAAAACCAGCAGGTGCTAACAAAGACCGGGATTTCCTATGTGAGCATGGAAGGTGCGCGTGGCAACCTAAACCAGGACTTACCTGATTGGGACTTCGAGCGGGTGCGCAGGAGCTCTTGGTCTATGTGGAATAAGGAACTTTCCTCGATCACCGTCGAAGGGGCCACAGAGACTCAGCGCACAATTTTCAACACTGCCCTTTACCACATAATGATCGATCCTCGCGACGTCCGGGATCTGGACGGGAAATACTTGGCGGCAGATAAGAAGATAGGTTCCTCGACCGACTACACCTACCGCACGATTTTCAGCGGTTGGGACGTGTACCGCGCTGAATTTCCCCTCATGACCATCCTGCGCCCGGAAGTAATCAATGATGAAGTCAACACTTTGGTCGAGCTTGCCGAGCGTAGTGGCCGAGGTTATTTGGAACGCTGGGAAATCATGAACGCTTATAGCGGCTGCATGGACGGCGATCCAGCAATCTCCATCATTCTCGATGCGTATGCAAAGGGCATCCGAGATTTCGACATTCAAAAAGCCTACGCCGCGTGCCGGCAGACCGCGGCGGACACCGGGGGGGCGACAAATCGGCCGGACAATGATTTCTATCTGGAACATGGCTACGTGCCAGATCAAGTCTCCTGGACGCTCGACAATAGCTACTATGATTGGTGCGTGAGCCGCCTTGCCGAGTATCTGGGGAAGGATGATGATGCGAAGCGATTCGGTGCGCGAGCTCGAAATTACCGAAACATCTATGATTCTCAGGTCGGATTCATGCGAGCCAAAGACCGCAGCGGCCGGAGATTGGAGTGGCTGGGCGAGACTGCATTCGGCCAGGGATGCACCGAAAGCAATCCCCTGCAACAAACCTGGTTTGTGCCGCATGACATTTATGGCCTGATCGACTTGATGGGGAAAGATCGCTTCGTCGGTGCAATGGAAGACATGTTCGAGAAAACGCCGAGCAATTTCGGCTGGAATCCGTACTATAACCATTCCAACGAACCCGTGCATCATGTTCCTTACCTGTTCGTCTATGCCGGTCAGCCGTGGCTTACGCAGAAGTGGGTTCGTCGTATTCTCGAGCAGGCCTATCACGCAGAAGTCAATGGCATCTGCGGTAACGATGACGTGGGCCAGATGTCCGCCTGGTACGTTATGAGCGCTCTGGGGTTCTATCCCGTCTGCCCCGGAGACAACGTCTATGTTTTGGGCAGTCCGCTTTTCGGCAAGGCAGTTATTCGCCTGGACTCCAAGTGGCAGAGAGGCACAACTTTCGTGATCGTCGCGCACGGAAACTCTTCCGCGAACTGCTATGTCCAATCGGCACACTTGAACGGGAAACCGCTACAGCGGGCTTGGATTACCCACGCGGAGATCACCTCCGGTGGAACGTTGGAGTTCGTTATGGGATCGGAGCCGAACTTCAGATGGGGAACAACAGCGAGAGTCCCTTCCGGGGTGCTTTCTTCCGTCTGAGCAACTTGGCTTCGTTCAAAAAAGCAATTCGGTCTGGTGCCCGCTTTTTCGCAAGCGATGGCATTGCGGGGCTTGAGCAATGGCTCCAACAGAATAGTCCGTTGGCGCCGCTTGCTGATCCCACGGGTAGCTTCGGTTCTCCGATTGCGAGACCGAGCAAAGTATCGACGCTAATCAGCGATATAAGTGATCGGGGATGACAACAACAAGAAGAGAGTTTTTCCGCTTGGCCGCCCAATCTGCGACAGCTACGATGCTGGCCGGTAATCGCATCGCTGCAGCGGAACAGAGCGAAGCGCCTCGTGCAACTCCGCGTCGCGGACTGCCGCTCCTGAATCTACAACAGCGGTTTGTAGATCTGCGTTTCGGCATGTTCGTGCATTTCAACATGGCGACATTTCAGGACCGCGAGTGGGGCGATCCGACGTCATCTCCTGATCTGTTTCATCCCGCCGCTCTCGACACGGATCAATGGGCCTCGGCGGCGCAATCGGCCAACATGACCTGGGGCTGCCTGACGACCAGGCATCACGATGGCTTCTGCCTATGGCCGACCAAGACTGGGGCGGCAAGCGTGAGACAAACATCGCAATCGACCGACGTTGTGCGGGCCTATGTGAATTCGTTTCGCAAGGCGGGCCTGCGGGTGGGGCTCTATTATTCCATTCTGTCGCTGCGCGATGATATCCGCCATTTCAACATCACTCTGTCCAAGGTCAAGCTCATCAAAGATCAGCTGACGGAATTGCTCACCGGCTATGGAGACGTCGACATCCTGATCACCGATGGATGGGACGCACCGTGGAGCCGTATCACTTATGAAGAGGTACCGTTCCAGGAGATCTATGAGCACGTCAAAAACCTGCAGCCCAACTGCCTGCTTTGCGATCTAAACGCCAGCCAATATCCTTCGGGCGGACTCTACTATTCGGATGTCAAGGCGTTTGAGCAGAATGCCGGTCAGAAGGTACCAGAAGACATCGACGTGCCGGCCCTTTCCTGTGTGACCCTCACGGACGGTTGGTTCTGGAAGCAGCGGGATGCGAATGGACATCTCAAACCGGTAACGACCGTGGTGGACGAGTGGCTTGCGCCGTTGAATCGCAGACGCTGCAATTTGATTCTGAATGCTCCCCCAACTCGGGAAGGATGCCTGGCGCCGAACGTTGTGAACCGTCTGGAAGAGATTGGCAAGGCGTGGAAGCATCCCGGCCCCATGGCAAGGCTCAAGGAGCACGTTGTGATCACTACGCGGAACCTGGCGACAGGCAAGCCGATTCATGCTAGTTCCTACCCAGACGCAGTAGGGCCGGATGAGGCGAACGATGGTGAGTTCGGATCGAGCTGGTATCTGGATGAGGGGAAAACCTCTGGCTGGTTGGAATTGGGTCTGAGAAAGCAGGAGAGCTTCAACGTTGTCTCGCTGGTGGAGCCGGTCGGCCGATGGAATGACTACCCGCAGAGCCGTATCCGGAGTTACCGTTTTCAGTACTGGGACGGTACGAACTGGGTCACTGTGACAGGCGGCGGAACACCCGCGCCGACGACAATTCTTCGTATTCCGCGCGTCTCATCGCAGAGGGTCCGGCTCCTGTTGGAGGCGAGCCAAGAGATGCCCCACATTGCCGAGATTGGCGTCTATGATGAACCTGCCGAGGCGAAGACCATTACCGAATGAAAATGCAGACGTCGGACTTTTCTAACAAGCGTCGCTGGTCAATCGTCATTCTGCTTTTTGCCGCATCGTTAATCAACTACCTGGATCGCGCCGCGATTTCGTTCGCACTGCCACTCATCTCAAAAGATTTCCAGCTCACACCGCAGGGCAAGGGCCTGCTCCTGTCTTCGTTCTTCTGGTCGTACGCGATGATGCAAATCCCGATTGGCTGGTGCGCGGATCGGCTCAATTTGCGTTGGCTCTATGCGGGGGCGTTCACGATTTGGTCACTTGCGCAGGGGCTTACAGGTCTGTCCAGCAGTCTTGCGATGTTGCTCGGGTTCAGGATTCTCCTTGGCGTTGGAGAATCCATTTACTTGCCGGGCGGAACAAAAATCGTCAGCTTGCTTTTTTCGCCGAAGGAGCGTGGTCTGCCTTCGGGACTCTTCGATTTCGGAACTCGAACCGGACTCGTCCTGGAAGGCATTCTGGTTCCCTGGCTGCTCGTCCATTTTGGATGGCGCCGCACTTTTGTCCTGCTGGGCTTTACGGCTCTCGTCTGGATCGCACCGTGGTCCGGTTTTTTCCCTCGCCATTTGCGCGCCGTGAACTCGAATGCGGCATTGCCTGATCGCGCTCCGCAGTTCGTGGCTCGCAGTTTGCTCAATCGCAATCTGCTGGGAATCTGTGTCGGATTCTTTTGTTTTGATTACTACTGGTATGTGTTGGTGACGTGGCTGCCCGACTATCTAGTGACGGTTCGCCATCTCAGCGTCGTGCAGGCGGGCTTCTATGCGTCATTGGCATTCTTCACATTCGGGATTGCCGAACCGATTGGCGGATGGATCGCCGATAGTTTGATCCGTCACGGTTGGGATGAGACGGCCACGCGCAAAACGATCGTAGCCTTCGCTTTTAGCATGGGGGTCTTTCTGATCGCAGCGATGCGTACTGCCCATATTGGAGTTGCGATCGTGCTGCTAATCGGGGCTTGTCTCGTCGGTCTCTCCACAGGCAATCTGCTCACTATTCTTCAATCGTGTGCACCAAGCGAGGCAGTGGGAGTCTGGACGGGAGCGGAAAATTTCGCAGGGAACCTCGCCGGAATCATCGCTCCGCTCGCGGTTGGATTCTTGATTACATCGTATGGCTCGTACGTTCCGGGTTTTGAGCTCGCTTCGGTCGTTCTTCTTGCCGGAGTGTTGGCCTACTGGTTTATCGTGGGCGACCTGAAGCCGCAAAGCTCTTAGGATACGGCACTCGGCAAGGTTATCAGCTCAAGGCAATTGAGCTCCCTCAGTTCCAACGTAGACCGCGTAGAGAGACTGGCTCGCAGCCATGAACAATCGGTTCTTCTTGCTTCCTCCGAAACACAAATTGGCACAGTCTTCGGGAAGATGGATCTTCCCGATCAATGTTCCCTCCGGCGCAAACACATGCACTCCGTTGTAATCTTCGGGTCCCCATCCCGCGGCAGACCACAGGTTGCCGTCTACGTCGCAACGAATGCCATCGGATGTCCCCGGCGCCATATTTACGAACAGCCGGCGATTCGTCAGCCGGACTCCATCGACAACCTCATACACATAAATCGGATGGGGGTCGCCGCTACGTTTTGGGACACCGGTATCCACGATATAAAGCTTCTTCTCATCTGGAGAAAAACAAATGCCATTGGGCTTGTCTAAATCGCCGACGACCACTGTCACTTCGCGCGTTTTCGGATCGAGGCGGTAGACGTTATCGGGCAACTCAAAGGTAGCTTTGTGGCCTTCGTAATTCGACATGATCCCGTAACCCGGATCGGTAAACCAGATCGCTCCGTCAGAATGCACCGCGAGATCATTCGGGGCGTTCAGTGGTTTTCCTTGAAAATGATCCGTCAGCACCGTGACCGTTCCGTCGTATTCGGTTCGCGTGAGCCGGCGCGTGTCGTGCTCACAAGTAAGCAACCGGCCTTGGCGATCGCGGTAATTGCCGTTGCTGTAGTTCGATGGACTGCGGAAGGTGCTGACCTCTCCAGTTTCCTCTTGCCAACGCAGCATTCGGTTATTGGGGATGTCGCTGAACAGGAAGTAGCGCCCATCGCCAAACCATACAGGCCCTTCCGCCCATCGCGTGCCTGTATAGAGGCGCTCGACGGCTGCATTAGCAACCTTGCATTTTGCGAAACGCGGATCGACCACCTCCACGGCAGGATCGGGGTAGAGCACCGGGTTCCTTCGTTCTGGTTCTCCTCCAAGAGCGAGCGGTTCAAACGCAAGCGCCGTGGTAAACCCGGCAGCCATGTTCATAAATGTGCGCCTCTGCATTGTTCCTCCAGGCAGACGAAATCCGATGCGACAGGACCTTATATCACGGCTTGCTTTGTGCAGGAAGGGTTGGTCCAGGAATCTTCGCGTCATGTGCGGCTAGCCGCTCTCTCAGCAGTGCGACTGCACCCGCACGTAGGATTCGTTCAAAGCGCTAACCGAAGGACATCCCAACAACTTGAGACATCTCTCCAAGTCGGCCCGCAGGGTTTCGACTGCCCGGGTGACGCCGGCTTCGCCTCCGGCAGCCAGTCCATAGGCATAGGCCCGCCCTTATAGGCGATCATCACTAGGAATTCAAACCCGCCATGCAATATGGACACCGGATAGTCAAGGTTGCGTCGGTCATGCCCAAGCACATTCCACGCACGGGGCCAGTCGCGATGCATTGAAAACAAGGGATCGCACCTTGTTCCTGCGCCGATATCTCGACAGGCTGCCGGAATGTGGGCAGGCAGCGCTTGTTCGGATCTCGTAACAGAAGTCAGACTAGTCATAAGGCGTTCGGGGAGTCTGAGAGAATTTGTCGTCGCGGTAGAAAGATTGGGGCTATGGAGCCAGGGCAGACCCGGCATCATCTGGACGCGGAAGTTACAGTTCGCACAGACAATGGTTCACTGCCCGGTCGTGCTATAGACATAAGTGCGTCCGGCATGGCGGTGATCCTGCCGGTTGAACTCCCCATTGAAACGACAGTAGAAGTTGAGATCAGACTGCCTGCGGTCCCGGTAACCACCCGGGCCATTGTCCGAAATCGCAGTGTTTTTCGCCACGGCTTGGAGTTCGTGCAGTCATTGCGTGACGCCGGGCACGAAGCGGCCCCGGACGCCTGTAAAGACTGCGGTGGCACAGGTTTCGTCGTGCGGGCGATATGTGGAGACCAAAGAGTAGCGTTCGTGCACGTCAAGTGTGCCGACTGCGGCGGATCAGGACATAGCAACCAGAAGGTCGAGCATAATTAGCTTTCGGCGCTGTTGTCATGCGCGGGATTGGATTGAATTGCCGTCCGTACTGCGGCAGCTTCAACGCGGCCATATTGATTTGCGGTTAAATTTCAGCAGGCGGACTCTTCTTCTTCCAGCGTTGCATCTTCAGATGACGATTCAGCGTGCCGAAACTCAAACCCTGACTGCGGCAAAACTCGCTCCGCCGCATACCGCTGCTCACAAACTCCGCCACCAACTGCTGAACGTCCGCACGGGTGCGTCGTTTGATTGCCGAAGCTTTCCGTTCTCCGCACATCCAGCTACATAGACACAGAAGCTGCTCGTCGAATAGGTGTGTTGGTCAGACACTTACGTTTGATAAGCCTTAACGGTGTTCAACTTTGCCGCAATGACTGACCATCAGCAGCCAAGACCGCTCAGACATGCACCATCGAAGCGATGTTGAAGGTAGGTCAATCACTCTCGGTAATCGCACGCTCGGTTGGTGTGAGTTGGAACCGTGTGCGACACATCAAGTCAGAGATGGACAGCGAAATCATGCTCACGAATAGCATCAAACGAAAGATTGCACGCGAGGATCTTAAGACAAAAGTTATGAAGCAAACATCAACACCATCAAAGCAAAACGCGCTTCGCGAAAATGAGATGACAATGGGATGCACCGTACTCCAAATCGTTGGGCCGGATCGTCATTTAGGGGTGAGTGACGATCCAGCCCGATTACAGGCTATCGCAGGCCGTGCGGCGACCCGCGATTGTTCTGATGTGATTGTGCAGGAGGGCGCCGGGCGATTTGATACCCAATCGTTTCTTGTTACGAAATACGGATGAAGCACTCAGCTTCACTGGGAACGCCTATTTGGCGGGCGATTCGCGTTTCTGACCGATGTCGTTTCCACAGCAGGAGTCAGGTTGGTTAACCATAAACATTGGCCACCGACGCTCCCCCTCTCGGAAAAAACATCGGGACCGGTCGAAGTGTGCGGGCTAAAACATAGCGCGGTGCGAATGTGTTGGCAAGAGGTGTCGTTGCGCGAGCCGCAGCGAGTATGTTTCAGAGATTCAGCTTCAGTCCCAGCCACAGCTACAACAAGAGTGCTGCGAGCATTGATGCTCCGACAATCCAGAATGAAGGCGATCTCTGTTGCGGGCCACGTTCCAGTTTACGTCGTCTCAGCGTTTAGATTGACGCTTTAGAGCGCAGCCAAAACTCAAAGTAGCCCACGTACCAAGGTTGGCCAGCGCGGGGTGCAGCGGCATGATTTGGGCGCTTCCAACACTTACAAGCCTCGGCCTGTTGCGCAGCCGGGGCCTTTTTGTTGGCCTTCAGGATGGCCCAACGCGCTCTTGGCGAATCTGGGCAATCCGCTTCTTGAACTCAGTCGCCAAGTTCCACGACTCTGTCCTTGGTTTGCGCCTCCAAAGTTTACTCGGGCCTGGGAGCCGACATTGTTATGGAATCATTACGCTCAAAACCCCCAAGCCAAGGCGAACAGACGGCGCACACTTGTGCTAAGGCCTGTTTACAACAGTTATGGTAGGGGTTGGATGGAGGTCGCGGCTGAGTCGCCTCCGAGATCTCACTGCTTGCTCGAATCATTCGTACCTTCCGCGGCCTTCTTCGTTGTCAGCGCTTCGTTGACAGGCTCGGGAAGAGCATTCATACGCTTGATGAATGCTGCAATCGTCCACAGCTTGTGGTCAGAATCCCACTTGCCGTTTGCGAACATCCCGGCCCGACGGATGCCGTGTTTTGCAACCCAGAAAACCTGGGCCTCGGTGTACTCCGTGCCCACCTTGGGAAACTGCGGAATCGGCGGGTACAAAGAATCTCCGGTTTCGTTTTCTGTTTTGCCGGGAGTTCCGTGGCAGCCGGCGCACTCTCCGACGTACATCTTGCCTCCGGCGATGAGGTTCTCATTGGTTGGTTGAATCGGGTTGGAGACTTCCGGCGCATGCCGTCGCACCGACGCATGGACCGCGGTGGACATGAGGTAACTCTCCAATTGCGATCCTGGCAGATCGGCGCGCACCTCAGCCAAACCCAACCTCAGATATGCGAATGTTCCGACGGCAAGAACCGCGAGCGCGGCCAATACCCCCAGCAGAAAGTTTTTCATGGATTCATTCTTTCCTGGATTCCTGGAGCTTCTTCAGTATGTCTTTGGCATTTTGGTCGGTGGAATCCCGCGTCAGAGCTTTTTGGTAATACTCCTCAGCCTTCTTCAAATCTCCTGACTTCATGTACGCTTCCGCGAGGCTGTCCCAGACGTTGCCCGACTGCGGAAACTCCGCCGCATTCAGCCGGAAGACCTGAATCGCGCCCAATGTATCCTTCTTCAGAACTTCATAGCCAAAATTGTTCAATGAATTCTCCCCAAAGTCGTACGGCCCTCTCCCGTAGTACTTTTGTTTTAGATCGGCATAGTAATCGAGGGACGCTTCAACCCCTTTCTTCCGGTACTGTTCCTCGAGTTCTTCCTCGAGCGTCGTCGGTCTCGGCCGGCCACGATGACAGGTGTGGCACCACATGTTGACGCGCTGATCGCCACTCGGCTGAATTGTTTTTAGATGATCGTCGATGGTTCCCAGCATGCGGAGCATTTCGCGGGCGCGGTCCTTATTCGGATTTTCGTCAGAGGCAAAATCGAACGTGCTGAGCGGTTTGCCTTCCTCTCCCTTGTGGCAGTACAGGCAACGAACACCCAGTGCTCGCGTGAAGCCAATCATCACGGGCTGCAATCGCGACCCTGGCCAATCTTTCGGCAATACCTGAAGGTTCTTTGGTTTTTCGGGCCACGACCAGTTCTCCTGTGCGCGGGCTGGTGGAGCGAAGAGAACTATCAATAAAACGATGTTTGAGAGTTTTCCTAAAATCTTGTTTGACATGATGACTCTCCTTTCGAAACCTCGCGCCGTAGTCCGGAAAATTGTGTTGTCCCCGATTTATGGAGGCTTCTGCCATGCGGCATAGTACGTGCGTGGGTTCCCACAGGGAAAAGCGGTTTGGGGTGAATCGCAGAGTGCGCGGGGTAGGACGGACAAATCTGGGGCCGCCATTGGGGCTCAGAACTAGAGGGTTTTACAGAAACTGGCCCAGCGGTTCCTGCAGCTTCTCCCTGCAGTTGCGGCTCAGGACCAGCTCGGTGCCATCGCGCAGACGCACTGCATAGTCGCCGTGAAAAAGCGGCGCGAGTTCTCTTACTCGATCAAGATTGACGATGGTGGAACGATGGATGCGCAGGAACTTTCGCGCGTCCAGGCGCTGCTCAACTGAGGCCATCGTGCCGCGCAGCAGATGCGATTCGCGCCCAACGTGCAGGCACACGTAGTTGTCGGCCGCTTCAATCCAATCGATCTCTTCCACCCGCAGGAAGATGATCCGGCCGCCGGAGCGGACGATCAGCCGCTCCGGTTTTCCGTGCTGTTCCTGGAGATCTTCGAGCAGTGCCACCAGGCGTTCGTCGAGTTTATGTTCTCGTCCCCTGGTAATTTCCGTTTTGGCGCGGTGGACAGCCTGGCCAAAGCGCTCGCGGTCAAACGATTTCAGCAGGTAGTCGAGGGCATGAACCTGGAATGCCTTGACCGCGTAATGATCAAAGGCAGTAACAAAAATGACGGCTGGCATTTCTGCGCCGGCAATCGCTTCGAGAACTTCGAAGCCGCTCATCTCGGGCATCTGGACGTCCAGAAAAAGCAGGGCGGGCTTCAATTTCGCGATGGCGGCCACCGCTGCTTTACCGTCGGAGGCTTCACCAACAACCTCAATTTCGGGATCATCATCTAGAAGCGTTCTAATGCGCTCGCGACCGAGGGGCTCATCGTCCACGATCACTGTCCTCAGCCTCTTAGCTGCCAGGGTTCTATGCATCACCATCTCCGCCCGCTGACAGGAAGGGAATGCTGAGGCTCACCACCAAGCCACCGTTGATCCCGTTTTTCATTTCGAAGCGCTGATGCTCGCCGTAAAGCTTTTCCAGGCGACTTCGGGTGTTGGAGAGTCCCATGCCCGGTCGGGTCGAGGTCTCTGATGCCGCGGCCAATCCAGGGCCATTGTCGCGAACTTCAAGAACCAGGGAGCCATTTTCCGAAGCGGCGCGAATTTCGATCCGACCAGGCTGGGCACGGGGAGCAATCCCGTGACGAATGGCGTTTTCCACCAGGGGTTGCAAAATCAGATAGGGTGTGCGCGCTCCCAGCACTTCCGACGCGATTTGCATTTCCACCGTGAGCCGGTCGCCGAAGCGCACCTTCTCGATTTCCAGATAGCTCGTCAAGAAGTCGATCTCTTTGGCCAGCGGTACTTCCTGCACTCCAACTCCTTCTAGTGTCAGTCGCAACAAGGCGCTTAACCGGGCGATCATTTGATCGGCGGCCTCAGGATCGCGGTGCACAAGAGTCGCGATCCCATTTAGGGTGTTGAAAAGAAAGTGAGGATGGAGCTGCGTGCGCAAAGCTTGCAGTTGAGCCTGCGCCAGTTCGGCGGAAAGTTGTGCCGCGTGCAATTCTCCCTGGCGATAGCGTACATAATAGTCGTAACCGCAGGTCGCGCCCACCAGCACCCAATAGGTCACGAGATTCGAATGAAAGGCGTAAACGAGCGAGACCGTGCCGGGAAATCCCAGCACATAGTGGCGGCAGAGGTTGTTCAGTCCCCAGTGTGCGAGAGCGACTCCCAAGGAAACAATGGCATGAATTGCCAGGCTGCGTCCGCGACGGCCGCGCTCCAGCGATAGTCTCCGGGCCAGCCCGATAACTCCCGGAGCGAGCAGCGCCCAGATGTACCATTCGCTTAACGAGAACTTGAGGATCACCCCCAAACGAGGACTGCCACCGGAGTACTTGTAGGCAAGGTATGTCTGGCTGGCAAAGAAAAGACCGACGAGAGTCCAACTGAGCAGGTAGGCTACCCAGCGTGTCCAGCGATGGGCCAGCATGGTAGGTGGTTTTCCCGTCCTTAACCCTAACACATCAGGCAGGATCGATTCCGTGATTCCGGCGGCGGCGCAAGTGGGCGATAGCTGTTGTTCTAACTGCTGCCGCATTCCTCGGAGTCGATCTCAGAAAGCTGCTCTCCGAGTTCTAAGGCGAGGACGCTCATTGCCGGATCTTAACCCGTCAAGCTTCGTTCGACTCGATAACTGCCGAAATATCTTTATAACGCTCAAAAAACCCGGAATCGGCTCGTCACTGGGCGGGTAGTCGGCAAACCTTCCCTTAATCGGGAAGGTAAGGTTTGCCCGTCACCCGCCCGCAATCGGTCTTCGGACACATTCAAGCTTATTGTGCCACCGGTTTACCACCACGATGGCAACCGGCATTTCTAAGAGGCTTCGAAAAAGTCGGCCTCGCAAAACCGGGCAACGGTTTAGGGCTAGCCTTGCGGATTATGATCGCCACGGGCGCGGTGACATCTTCGTTGCGAACGACTCGGTACCGAATTAGCCTGCCATAACCGAGGTGATTGAACGTTTGAGGACAGTCGCATCATTATCCGGCGGCACCCGGAAGCGCCGTTTTAGCGGGCATTCTGTACGAATTCAATTTCGATACCATGTGTGAGGTTCGTGGGAATTGAGACGCTGTTGCCGTAAATGCCCTTGTAGACCTCTAGGCTTTGACCGCTGCGAGCCTTGATGACAGCGCGGGTGGCCTCCAAATCCTGCACCATGATACTCAAGCAGACGATATCGCTCTCTGCTGTATGTTCATGATCGTTGCTGTCTGTGCGTTTCTCCTTCGACATCATGAGCATCAGCGACGCCTTTCCCAATTTCACCTCCTGGGCGACAGCTCCAAATCGCGGTGCGTGGATTTGGCGACCGACCAAGAATCCAAGCCGTTCGAAAGTGTGCGTTGCATCCTGCAGACTCTTCACCATCACCCACACCGACCTGATTCCAATTGCCGTGTTGGGATGTGACTGGCTTGCTCTCAGATAATCGATGAATAAAATGTTGCCCGGCAATGCTGGCTTTGGATCAACGGTGAGCCACTCTTTGGTTACAGGAGAGGAGGACTCCCATTTGCCTTTCGTCGGATCGCTACCTTCGATACCAGCCGCATGGAGTGACTCGCCGATAGCAACCGCCGAGGATACCTCGACTGCGATACTGCGGGGCCCCTCCCGCTCCTCTAAGAATTTGGCCAAATCCGCAGCCTTTTCGCGATCATAGAACGTCAGCAGTTCCAGATACGTACCATTGCCGAAAAAGACGCCGTTGCCGGTGGTTCCTCCGGATGGATGACTGCCCCCTGGCGTCACTGTGAAGCCGAGGCGTTCATAGGAAGTCGTCGCGACTGCCAAGTCACGGACAGCGATGACGACGTGTTCGAGGTTGGCAGTTGTCCGCGATCCGACCGGTCGCGCGGCCTGGATGTGAATTGCTGTGTGCGAGGCCATCGCGGTCATTAGCACTAAGACTACCGCTTGTGCGATTACATCTGAGCGAGTAGTGATCATCTTGCAACTCATGGAGGATGGGGGTAGAGCCCGGTTTCCCGGATCGGAGCCACTGATCATCTTTTTTCCTGTTCCCTATTGTCGACCACAAAAGTCATAAAATTAGCCGAGGTCGGATGGCTCGCGGCTTACGATCTGAAACGGAGAACACGATGTCCAACAGCATATCGACCTTGCTGCTTCGTAATCTGAGCGACGTATTTGGCGAAAAAGACCGGGTGCGCCGTCGCGTCGCAATCGACGAGATCTTTCATGAAGATGCAGTATTCTACCCAAAAGGCGGCATATATCGCGGCCGTGACGAGATTGATCGTATTGCTGGTGTGATCAAAGCAACACATCCAGATTTCGAATATCAGCCCCTCTTCCCTCCCGAGGAATTAGGTGATGCCGGACGGGTTCGATGGGTATCTGGCACTCCCGGCAAGCCACCAGTTTACCCAGGAACCGATTTTATCGGCGCCCGGAACGGTCGCATTGCGTGGTCTATCTTTTTTTCGACAGCCTACCCTGAGCTGGACTCTGCAGCCCACGATACACGAATGGCGAACGTTTTTCGGCAACCCCGACTGCGTCAGTTGGCGAAAAATCGCCTTATCACTCACTGACCCCGCAACCCTGCAACTGGGGTTCTGAGCGCTATCCGCCTGATTTCAACAGTTATGGAAGATTCTGCTAGACTCTCCACCCTTCAACGCGCAAAATTCCAGAATTAGTTCGAGGCACTGAATGAAACTGTCCAAGCACCGCGTCCTACTTTGTGGGATTCTTTCACCTGTGTTAGCTCTGATTTTGTATTCGGTGGTGTATGCGACGCTAACGCGCTATAGCGCGGATCTTGAAAAGGACTGGATATTTCGATTGTCCCTATCGACAATCGCGATGACCATTCCATCTTTTGCAACTATTGCCCTTGCAATGAACGCCCGACGTACGGGGACGTTTTCCTTGTCTGCGAAAATAGGGCTTCTCCTTGCGATTCTCTCGCTTGGACTTGCAACGTCACCGATTCGGGACGGCCTTCTCCGCGCCAAACAGACGCGAAACATGGCAATGCACGATGTCGCCGCGCCGGTTTTTGACACCGTGGACATCAGCGGAAACGCCGAGCGCCTCGGTGATCAGGCTGGTAAGGTCGTGCTCGTCAACGTCTGGGCGACCTGGTGCGGGCCTTGCCGGAGTGAGATGCCAAAGCTAGACCGGCTCTACCGGGACCAGAAAGACAAAGGCCTAGTCGTGCTTGGAATATCAAACGAAGATGCCGGAGTACAGCAGAAATACCTTCAACAGGTTCCAGTGAGTTACCCACTCCTAACCGTGAAAGGGACAGTCCCCAGCCTTTACACCGACATCGCTCGCTATCCGGCAGTTTTTCTAATCGACCGCAGTGGACGACTTCAGCCCGCACCCGGTCCTGATCAATCTTTCGAGAAACTCGAAGCAGCGGTGGAAGCCCTACTAGGCAGTCGGTTATAGGCCGTTTAGATACCGAATTTCGTGTGTTGTTGACCTAACATCCCCGTTACACTCAAGATCCTCAATGATCGTTATGGCCTGCCAATGAGAGTTGACTTCCGGTTTGACCGCACTCGTGAAGAACATCCTCTACTGGCGGAGTTCGAAATCCATTTCGGTTCTTCTGGTGTTCCCTCCTGGGAGAACCAACAGTGCAATCAAACAGAATAGCAACCGTCGATCGGGCCGGTCCGATGGTGAGCGGTCTTGAACAGACGCGGCTGATCGCGGCCTGATAATTTTGCGTTGCCTAGTTCTCAAGGTTGTGACCAGAAGGAGTCGCGTCGTAGCTCCGGGAGGCGCCATGACATTCACACGCAAGACCCTGCACTGTCTAGCTGCAAGCGCAGCCATTCTTCTCTGCACATCTACTTCGCTGGCAGCAAATCGTCTGACTCCATCGGTTCAGTCAGTCGGACTCGCGGAGCTCGAACTACAGGTCCTTCTCGATCGGGCCGACTTCTCGCCGGGTCAGATCGATGGGATGAGCGGAAAGAACAGCCGCGAGGCCCTGGCAGCGTTCCAGGCCGCGCGCGGGCTCACTCCGGGCGCGCGGAGCCGCAAGGCGTTGCTCCAGGCGCTCGGCGCCGGCGCGGTGAAACCGATCGTCTCCTATACGATCACCGCGGGAGACGTCGCGGGGCCGTTCAACAAAGCAATTCCGCAAGACGCGGGGGAGCAGTCGAAACTGGCGGGCCTGTACTACACCTCCGTGCTGGAAGAACTCGACGGGAGATTTCACTCGGCAGCCGCTTTGCTTAAGCGCTTGAACCCCCGCGCCCGATTCATCGAGGGCGAGCAGATCCGTGTCCCCAACGTATTGCGCGCTGAACTAGTGGAGCGCGACGTTGAGCAGGCCGCGGTGGTAAACGGCAAAAGGGTGCCCACCGCGGGCCAGAATGGCCAGCCTGCAACGGGCCGGGCTCGGGCCGTCAAGGTGGTCGTCTCGAAAAGAGCATCGGTCCTGAAAGTGTATAACCAGGAAGGTCATGTCATCTTTTACGCACCAGTGACAAGCGGCAGCGAGCACGACCCGCTCCCGTTCGGGAATTGGGTCATCACGGATGTGGTGCGAAATCCAACCTACAACTACAACCCCGACTTGTTCTGGGACGCCGATCAAGCAAATCCTAAGGTGAAGATCGCAGCTGGCCCGAACAATCCGGTGGGTGTGGTCTGGATGGGGATCAATGTACCGCACTACGGCATACACGGCACGCCTGAAGCGGGCGAGATCGGCCACTCCGTGTCACACGGGTGCGTACGAATGACAAACTGGGACGCCACCAGGGTCGCCGAGCTGGTTCGAGATGGGACGCCAGTCGTGTTCGAGGAATAAGAAGGTGAAGCCCTTTGGCGCGTGGTTCGACGCGGCGCACCTTTAATCCAGGCTTATCCAGGGAGGAACAGACTTGAAGCTGTGTGTCTACGTTGCCGTACTCTTTTCGGCGCTTCTGACTTTTGGCGCGCCCTCCTCCATTCTTGACATGTGTCCGCCCATCACCAGACTCTCCCTTGCGGATCTACCGGATTCGTTCCAAGAAACTCACAACGGGCACCCTCATAAGGCGATCGATATCCTAGAACCGAGAGGGACACCCGTGCATGCGGTCGTGTCAGGAAGCATTCGCAAACTGTTCCTCAGCAAACCGGGAGGCAATACCATCTACCAGTTCGACGAAACAGGAATTATTGCTACTACTACGCGCACCTGGACCGGTACGTAGAAGGGTTTGCGGGAGGGCGGTCGTGTCGAGCGCGGGGATGTCATCGGTTTTGTGGGATCGACGGGGAATGCCGATGCGCGCACCCCTCACCTGCATTTTGCAATCTTCGAGTTGGATCCCAAAGACAGTGGTGGAAGGGGAAGGCGGTAAACCCATATCCAGGCCTTGTGGAGGCGGTCAACCGGGTGAAGTAGAGGACCATCTTCTCTTGTACCTGCCCTGCCCGGCTTTAGGTGTCCGGAACCAAACGGGAACCATTGGTCCGGTGTGTTTAATGAGACCCGGTTGTAGTCAATAACTGGCGAAAAATCTCCATAGCACTCATTGACTCTTGTCCACTCAGTCCGGCCATTTCAAGCCAGTTTGCTCAAATTCATTTGACGCGGTTCCATCCGGCAACTTGCCGACGTGGAGGCGAAGAAAGTAATCGGCACCCAGCAGAATTTCCCGCGCTTCTGTTCGTCACAGGCTGGATGCTTTGTGCCATTCTGAACGAATTTCAAATGGAAACTTCGGCGAGCGGTCAAGGAGCAACGTTGAGCCGTTCCATCGTGCAACACCAGAAATATGGCTGACTCCTCGTCTTCATCAGTCAGCCACAATGTAAACGGCTTTCCGTTCAATTCCGCGAGATTCAAGCAGATATTCTAAGCGGGTCTCAGCCAGAGTCAAATTGTTAGCATCGTCAACGCAGGGTTGAACGGCAAGTGTCGATGTGAAATATCTTGAGTCACATCGGCAGTTCAGCTCTCACACGGCGTGTGATGCCCACCCAAAGCGAGGTTCAGACATTCAATTTCAATAGGTGCTGATGCCGAAATCATGCGACGCTTCAATCGTCCGGCTCTGACTGTGACAATCACAGCGTGAACTCGGCCGCCAGCATCCCTGAGGTTGGCTTGAACCCGACCCCCTTCAGTGCGAAGTCCTCCCTTGGTGTGATTCGACACGCACACAAGCGTATACACGCCGGGAGGGAGATCGCTCATTTCGGCAGAAGCTAGAACAGCCAAACAACTGGATGTTGACCTTCGCCGGGCCTACACTGAGGGTCGCTATCTGGACGCCGCAAAGATAGCGGAAGAGTGTCTGCATGTAGGGTGCTCATCCTCTGACGTACACAATTACGAAGTTGCGCTCGTCAAGGCAGGCTTGCCCGTAAAGTGGGGGGCTTTGTGAGAAAGCACCGCTTCTTTGGCCTATTGCAACTTCGCGTATTCTGACTGGGCTTGCTTTAGGATGGGGACATCCCGGTCGGCATTTTTCCAGAGTTCGAGAAATTCGCGGTAGGCGGCGAGGCTCTTGTCTTTGTCTCCGGTCAGCGCATAGGCCCGTGCGAGTCCGAGGTGAGCCAACGACCAGTAGAGGAAATCACTCGGGCCCCGGTTATCCAGGATTTTCTGAAACTGAGCTGCAGCGTCCTTTCCGGAATGCATCTGCAAGAAGGCGGAGCCACGGTAATACGTTGTTACTCCCTTGGAAGGGTCGCTGAAGTCATACGGGACCGCGCTTTGCAGCTCTTCGATCGCGCGAGCGGGGTTTTTCTTATTCATCTGTACGGCCGCGCGAGCCGACGCTGCCACAACATTTTTCACCAGTAAATCCAGGGGCCTCTCTTTGGCAGCCTCGTCGGCCAATGTCTCGGCTCGATGTGTGTCTCCGGCAACTGCGAGGATGATCGCAGTGTGGGCTTCTCGCTTTCCTCCCTCAGGGAACAGGGCCGTCGCCTGATTCGAAATGGCGCGCGCCTCGCTCGGAAACCCGAGGTCGGCCAGAAATTGTGCCTCGTCCTGCAATTCAGCTCCCGCCATCTCTTTTTCCTGCTTTTCGAGGGCATAATCCCGCGATCTTTCGTAAAGAGCGCGAGCCGTGCGCAGCTGGCCCCGGCTTGTCGCATATTCCGCATCCTGACCAATCATCACCGCTTCTTGTGAGTTGCCCTTGGCCCAATCTCTCTCTCGCTGCGCGGCCTTGTCGTCTCCTTCGATCAAAGCGATCCGATGCAGCACTCGATGCGCGGTCCAGCCATCCAGTTCCTGCGCCTTCGCTTTCTCGACCACCGCTTTGGCCTCTGCGAAGCGGGTGCCCCATTGATATGCCAGAGCCAGCGCGACATAGGGAAATCCATGATTCGGGTTGAGCCGCAAAGCCTCCTGGCCCGCGGTGATCGCCTTCTCTGCATCGCCGATTCTGGTGGTTTCATTGCAGAGGTTGTTAAATGGAATCCAGTCGTGCGGGTACACCTTGGTCCAGAGCTCGTAGGTTTCTATGGCCTTGTCGCTTTCACGTGTCGCGTCCTCGTAATAGTGCGCCTGGATGTAAAACTTCTCCCGTTCGCTAATGTGCTCTCGGCGTTCGAAAGCCTTCTTCAGATATTCACTCCCCAATGCCTCCTGCTGTAAGTTGTCATAGACCGCCCCGAGGCGGGCATAAGCGATAGCGAATTCGGCGTCGAGCTCAACCGCCATTTTGTAAGAAGGGATGCTTTCGGCATCTTGCCCGTGCGAGCGCTTCCGGTCGCCTTCGGTGTAGGCCTTCAGAGCGGGCAGCGAATTGGTGGTGGCCTGTTCAATGGGCGTATCAAATTTCTGAAGCGAGTTGAGCGATTCGCCGAGCTTCTTGCGCAAAGGTGCGATCACTTTGCCGAGCTGGCGAAGGACTTGGTCTTGATTCGCCGCTTCAATCTGCTCGTGAGCAAGGAAATCTCCCCTAAGGCAGTCGGTGACGTCGAGGTTGAGAATGTATTTGTTTCCGAGGCGCATGATCGAACCGCCGATCACCGCCTTGGCTCCCTCGCGCTCGCAAACTTCGCGCGCGATCGGCGGGACTACGCGATCGTCCGGGGAGCGCTTCATGAGGCCCAGTGTTTTTCTGGTTTGGCCATCGAGAACGACGTTGAAGTAGGGCGATTCCGCCAATTTCACGGTAAGAGCCTGCTTCAGGGTGTCGTCGAAGATAGGTTCGCCGGTGGTGTTGACGAAGTCGGAAACCAGAACCAAGTCGGCCTCTTTCAGAGGAGACGGTGGACGCTGGTATCGAATGGCAACGGCCACCAGAACGAGGAGGACGGTGACCGCCAGAAATGCAATCCATTTCTTATAGTGGCGCTGGCCGGCGAGTGCACGTTCATCGAGGATAGCGGGGGGGGCAGTGGTGATCGCCGCCGTCTGTTCCACGACCAGCCGCGATCGGGTGTGGCTTTCAACTACCAGACTGTCCGCTCGCTCGCCGGCTCCTTCCTCTGCGACTGCTTCCTCGACTTCTGCCCTGCTGGCGTCTTCACCGACCAACTGCACCTTCTCGGCAAAGCGATAGCCGCGCCCGGGAATGGTGACGATGTAGCGGTTCGCACCGACTGAATCGCCCAGCGCCTTGCGCAGCACGAAGATGTTCTGGGCCAGGTTGGATTCTTCCACAAAGGTGTCGGGCCAGACCGCTTTAAGCAGGTCGTCCTTCAATACCACTTTTTCGCTGTTCTCAAGCAACACCAGGAGGATGTCGAAGGCCTTCGGTTGCAGGGGAACGGGTTTGGCGTCGCGCAAGAGAAGGCGATGGTCGGAATCAATCCGGAAGGGGCCGAATTGGTAGAAGTGCTTCTCTTTGTTGACCATAGCCGAGCTCTGAGAGCATCTGAGAAACGCCTGAGAACTTCTGACGACGATCTGATGACCCTTCTAAAGACTTCTGAAGGCCGTTCGCAGCAGAATCGCACCCGTTGAACGAGCGGCCCCGGAACTGAATCGATGTGGCGAGCAATTTATCACGAGTCTCGCGGTTGGGCAAAGCATTCCGGGGACGCTCAGACCAGTTTCAGAAAAGATCGATGTCGGCCCGACAGAGCTTCTAAATTTCGAACTAAGAGGAGAAGGAAATGAAAAATCAAAAGGCAAATTCGCTGTTTCACCATCATTCATCCACCGCCGCCTCGGCGAAGAAGACGAGCGGCCTAGTGCTCCTAACCGCGTTGCTGTTGGTCGGAGGTGGCATTTTGAACGCCCAGGCAACCAAGAGCTACGCGCAACTCAAGGCGGAACACCCGGGCTGGATCCAGGCTCCCGGCAGACTCATGCATCCCGATTGCGTCCACGTAGTCCCGAGCGGCGCGCAAATCGAGGTCGGCAGCGACAGCAAGCCAAGCGTAGACGTGAAAATGAACGGCGAGCTCTTCGCGCACTATGATCCTTGCCCCGAGCAGTCGATTGACACCCGTCATTTGGGCTCCCAAGGTGGGCAGTCGCCCAACCCAAGCGGGTACGGCGACGGCTGGATCGAGGCCTCGCAGTGGGAGTTGTCTTTGGGCTCCAGTGACAACATCGATTTATTGCAGGGCTTTTGGCATGTTCCTAATCCCCCGGCGGAGAGCGGGGCCCTCGTCTACCTCTTTAACGGCATTTCCCCCACCGGCGCACAATGGATCCTCCAACCTGTGGTCCAGTGGGGCGATAACGGCTCGTTCGGGGGCGATTATTATTCGGTAGCCAGTTGGTTCGTAGGCCCTGGCAATTTTGCCGTCGTTAGCACGCCGCAGGCGGCAAACCCCTCGGACTATATCTTCGGAGACGTGCAACAAACCGGCGTCTCCGGTGTTGGTGGCCAGCAAACCCTGACTTACTTTGTGGACGGTTACAATGAAACCTCCGGACAGCCTACCCCGCTCTACGTCACCACACCGGCGGGGTTGCATTGGGTTTGGGCATATGCCGGCGTTCTCGAAGCCTACAACGTGACCTCTTGTTCGCAGTTTCCTGGCTCCGGCTTGAACCACTTTTCTCAAACCAACGTTGCACACGGATACCCCAGAGTTAAGTACCTCACGCCAGAGGGCTTCTACGGCGCCCAGTATGACTACTTCGGAAGCGGAGGCCCGCAATGCCACTTTAGCGTGTCGGTTTCCGGCAATGGGTCAAAGTCAGGCAGCACGTCACTGCTGAAGTACTGAACCGCGCTCGCCACACGCCATTGGCGTGATTGCCGGGTCCGCCGTCGGTTCCGGGTAGCAGGCGTCGAGACTGCCACCGCGACTCGGTACGGACAAAAGGGGAGCGCAACGCTCCCCTTTTTACGGCCGGCGAAATTCCACGAAAGGCGTTTCGGCAACCGCGCCACCGCCGTCACTCCAGTGGCGGCAATCGAGGAGCAGCCGAAGTCACGATGGAGTTACTTGTTGACGAATAGCGGCTCCTGCTCCGGCCATTTTGAGTGTAACGGGGATTTTTCGCCAACTGAGCAAATATAATTGCCCCTGCATTGCCTCCTTCAGTCGATGATCGAAGCCCAACGAAAAACGGTACGAGCGCTGATCCCGATGCTGGTTTGCCGCGACGGCGCATCGGAAGTCGACTTTTGTAAAGCCGCGTTCGACGCAATTGAACTCTCACGGAGAGTGGGCGATGATCAGTCCGTGGTGCATGCCACGCTATCCATCGCGGGCGCTCTGATCATGATCCACGGGGAGTTCTTGACCCTCGTGAGCCGCTCTCCTGAACTCGACGGCAGCTCATGCGTCGTTGTCTACCTGTACGTCGAGGACGTGGACCTGACACTCGAAAAAGCGGTGCGCGCAGGCGCGAAAATCTTGATTCCTGTTGCCAATATGCCTTGGGGAGACCGCACAGCACGAATTCTAGATCCTGCGGGTCACGTGTGGAATATCTCTACACGCGTTGAAGAGTGGTAGAAGACCCACCACGTGCCCCTGGGCCGGACACCATTCTGAGTGCTATGGGGATGTTACGCCAACCGTTCGTGCCCGCCCCTCAATCGCGTCCCTACCACTCGATGCAGCTGGTCAGAACGCCGGTTTCTTTGCACAAAAAATAGGGGAATTTGCAGGTTGAAAAAGCTGGGCCTAAAGCTTCTAATGTGGGCTAATCGCGACTCCAATTGGAGGAAGCAAACATGTATGCACTGGCAGAGGGCCTGTACTGTGCCTACCTCCAACTGCGAAGAACCCCTTGGTTCACACTTCTGCTCGTTTTCACACTGAGTCTAGGCATTGGTGGCACTACTGCCATCTTCTCGCTCGTCGAAGGCATACTCCTGCGTCCACTGCCCTTCAACCATCCCGATCGCCTCGTCCTGTTAGGAGATCATTTGGGAAATAGCCCTAGGATTCCCGTGACTGCTCGCGAGATCGGAACCTACGCGACCGCGACAGAAGCTTTCTCCGACACCGGAGGCTACATCGACGCAAGCTACGAGGTTTCCAGCGGCGAAATTCCAGAACAAGTGAAGGGCGCTCGTTTCACCGCAGGTACATTCTCCACTCTGGGTGTCTCTCCCATACTCGGTCGCACTTTCACGCAAAAGGAAGAAGACGGCCATGAGACGGTCGCAGTCATCAGTTACCGTCTGTGGCTGAATCGGTATCACCGCGATCCTTACGTTGTCGGCAGCTCGATCTCTCTCAATCGCCAGCCGTATTCGATCATCGGCGTGATGCCGCGCGGTTTTGATTTTCCGCCAGCAGCCGGTTACCTCGACCAAGCGGAGCTCTGGGTGCCCATGAGCCTGACTGCCGACGAACTTTCGGACGAGCATGCTGGATTCTGGGGATACGCCATCATCGCTCGTCTAAAAGATGGCGTCACCTTCTCGCAGGCAGCACGGGATGCTGACCGCGTTGCCCAGCAGATCATGCGAAGTCTTCCGGTCGCTCAGTCAAGGATTCACATCCGCGGTGATGTCACTCCGTTGCTTGAATATGAGGTTTCGGAGGTTCGGCCATTGCTCAGAACGCTGTTCCTGGCCGTCTCCGTTGTCCTGCTCATTGCTTGTGCCAATGTGGCAGGACTTCTTTTGCTCCGGGCGATCCGGCGGCGTAGAGAGTACGCCCTTAGGCTTGCACTCGGGGCACGATCCGGCGCAATTATCCGCCAGTCCGTCTTAGAAGGACTGCTGCTGGGCATGACTAGTGCTTTGTTAGGTCTCGCATTCGCCGCAGTTGCCATTCGCATTGCGTTGCGTATCCTGCCTGACTCCATACCACGTATCGACTCCATTGCCGTGAACGGCACAGTGGCTGGATTCGCTCTGTTGCTCGCCCTCGTAACTGGCGCTCTCTGTAGCCTCGCACCTGCGTTCGCCGCCCTTAGAACGGATCCGATGGAAAGCCTCAAAGAAGGCGTCCTGAGCAATACGGCTAGCTCCAGTCATACTTGGTTACGTTCAGGCCTCGTGGTTTCAGAAATAGCTGTAGCGTTGGTGCTGCTCATCGCATCCGGCTCACTTCTGCGCAGCTTCCATAAGATGCAAGCTGTCGATCCAGGATTCCATCCCGAGCGGGTCCTGGTCGCCGGCTATCAATTGCCAATCAACCAATACTCAACCGGCGCTTCTGCGGAGACCTTTAGTCGGGAGGTTGTAACCCGGCTGTCGAGTCAGCCAGGGATCGTGGCTGTAGGCATGACTAACGCTGCACCTGCAGCAGGCAGGTACCCAATGACTGCATACACGATCGAAGGACGACCCACCGACACGTGGAAACCTGAGTTCGCGATATTCTCGGTCATCTTCGGTGACTACTTCCGTGTCATGGGTGTTCCGCTACTGGAGGGGCGTCACTTCAACGCAGACGATCGCTCTCACTCTCAACCTGTTGTGGTCGTGAACGAATCCATGGCCAAACATTGCTGGCCGGGTGAGCGGGCTGTCGGCAAACGTATGCACGTTGGTGGTCCGCCGATGAAACTACCGTGGGTAACGGTGGTTGGCGTTGTCGCTGATACAAAAATGGGTTCACGCGATGAGCCAAGCAAGGATCAATGGTATACACCCTTGGAGCAGGCGGATATTTTGTACTTCGCCGATAACACTGGAAAGCTCGGCGGTCCCGCCGGTGCATACATTACCGTCCGTTCCGCACTTCCTCCCGAGCAGATGATTCATACGCTGCGGTCGACCGTTGCCGAAATTGATCCGCTTCTCGCACTACAAAAAGTGCAACCCATGACCGGTGCTATCGCAAATATAGAGGCACCGCGGAGGTTCAATACCGGCCTGATCTCTGCTTTTGCTTTGGGCGCCCTCCTGCTTGCCCTCACCGGGATTTATGCCGTGGTTGCTTTCTCTGCCTCGCTTCGCACACACGAGATCGCCATTCGCATGGCGCTTGGTGCCCAGCGCACCCGGATTGCAGGTTTAATCCTGTTTTCCGCCGCCAAGCTCGCGCTCCTCGGGTGCACTCTCGGAGTGCTTGGCGCGCTAGCGGTGTCCCGCAGTATTGAGTCTCTACTCTTCGAGGTCAGTGCGACCGACCCATTAATTTATCTGGCAGGTGTCCTGATCATGATGACTGCGGCAATCTTGGCATCTGCGCTTCCTGCAAGGCGCGTCGCATCCTTGGACCCAATTGTCTCGCTTCGATCCGCTTAGACGACTAAATGCTGCGGAGAATGGAAGGGGATAACTGGCGTTAACAGGCCATATCGCTCATTGAGGGTTGGCCGACAACCTAACCTTGGAACTGGAACGTCGCGGATCGCTTACTTATGACCGTGCTGCCACCCCAAACCTCAATCCGGTATCTCGTACCTCCGCTATGCACGAAGCGCTGCGGGCCTTGAGGAGCAACAACCCGATAGCTGCCGTGATCCGCGTCCAGCAACGCCGCGTTCTCGCCCATTTTCAAAGTAAAGTCGTGAAGCTGAGCGGTTCCGTGCAGCGGCACAACCTCCCAGACGACGGTGGAGTGGTCCACGTCAGATAGCCGGACACGATTCACTGTGGTGGGATATTCTCCCAGCGTTTGCACATCCACGGTGATCTCGGTTCCTGTCCGAACCAATCGTAACGGCGGTGCGTTCCATCGAAGGCCGATCCAAACGATCAATAGCGCCATCACGATGCAAAGAGCGATTGCCGCTCTTTTCAAGTTGCTAACTGTTGTGAGCTTTGGCATGGAAGTGAATAAGGAGCCATCATAACTGACGAAAACAGGCCATAGCGCTCATTGACCCCGATCATCTCACTTCTCGTTGCCTATGCTTTTTTTCGGGCTCGCCTCAGATTTGGGTTTCCTTTTCAGGTAGCCAAGAATGCCATCACAGCAGGGGACGGGATGGACGACTACGCTCCCGGTGTGGCATGGACAATCACAGTCGCGTCGGTTCTTCATGCCGCTATTATCCTATTACGGCGCTGTCCTGGGTTCGACCGAAAGGCGAACGGTTGGCAGGCCGGGCCACGGGTCTCACCCCGCGACGAGATGCCCTTCCATAGCCCTCGCAACCTGTCAGTGAGTACTATCGAGATTTTTCGCCAGTCGAGCGAGGAGTAAGCAAGGTTCGCGCGATGTGATTCCTATTTCCTGGTGAGCTTTACCTTTGCAAAAGATGATAGCTTGCCGCCATCTTCGTTATCTATAAGCCAGCTCCAGGTGTCAGTGCCTTTGCTGTAGACGAAGGTTGTGTGGACGCCACTGTCCTTGTCTTTATCTTTGTCCCTGAAGAAGAACGTGATTTGGTCATTGCCGCGTTTGCCTTGGGTAATAGCGGCCGAGAGGCCACCGCCGCTGGTCGAGTCGAGCCACAGGCATTTGTATTCGTTCGACGATTCGTCCCATTCGATAAAGACAATCGCTTCATACGCAGGCTGACCTTGGGCGTTCTTCCCGCGCGATGTTTCGTGGAGCTGCAGGTATTCATGGTTCAGCACCCATTCGGACTCGATCTCGTGCGTGGTCTCGTGTCCAGCAATCGTGCCCTGAAGGGTCCAACTGCCGGTTAGATGATCAAGTAAGGGGTCTTTACGAGTTGGATCTTGTGCGAAAGCTGAAAATGAATTCACGAGAAGAAAAGCAAACATTGCAAGACGAAACGCCGAAGGTGAATTAGACATACTGGCGCAGTCTACTCCTTTCGCGGCTCTCGATAACAGGCCCTAGCGCTCAGAACCCCTGCCGGGGGATTTTGAGCGCTATCGCGATGTTACAACAGCTTGAGCTTGCTTCGGGGGGCTCCGGCTAAGGCTCGACCTGATAATGTTCTTCATACAGCATGAGTAATACGACGGTTTCGGCGCCGGGAACCCCGGTGCCGTGTCCGAGGCCGAACCATTCGAATGCCGGCGCTTTCTCGAGCGCTTTCGGGGCGATGAAGGCGACGGTGGCGCGCTTGCCGTCGGCAAAATTGAAAGTCAGCCTCTGGTTCTGGATGGAGTAGGTGCCGCGGAAGTTTCGCGGAGGGTCGGTAATGCCGCTATAACCGTGGGGATTGGGAACGCCGACAACCTGATCGGTGAGCCCGTGGTCCAGGAATGTTCCATCGGGAAAGAAATTAACGTATCGTTGGTCGGTTGGGGACGACCAGTGGTACTTTCCGGAAAATCTCTTTCCGGTGCATTGACAAGTTGGAATGTAAGTGTCAATTCCGGGATTGGCGTCCGACTCGCTGAACTTGATGACATCGCGGCGATCGGCGTTGTTGGCCCAGACGATGTGGATCTGGTTGCCATCGACCCGGTAGCGTCCGATGAACAGTTTGTTGCTAGGATCGTTGCGGTACGCGGTCATGTCGAAATTGTCCATATTGACCCGCGGAATGTTGTTGATGACCCAGCCATCGGCAGTGAAGTAGTACTGACGGCTGCCCATGTGCGAATGGTCTAGGCCGAAACCCACGTAGACACCCTCTAACGCGCCAGCGGACGCTTTGTGCCCGGATCCGTTCACCTGGGCTGCGCTGTGTGGTGTGCTCCAGGGCAGCAAGCTTAGGATGACCGCGACCAGGATTCCCAATAAGGCCGTTGCTTTTTGCATTTGCATTGCTCCGTGGAATCTAAAGCCGATATTGGTCGGGATTATGCTCCAAGCAGGTTGGAAGAGTCATCTGAAATTTGAATTTGAGTGTAATGGGGATTTTTCGCCAACGCAGCGAATTCCGAGATGTCGCCATGGCTCACGCAAGCGCCAGATTCATGTTGCTGATCGCCTCGTCAATCTCCTGCCTGTTCTTGAAGCCGATCGTTGCGCAATCCACTCCCGCGTTCTGGAAAGCGAACCTCATTGCTTTCACACGATCGTCATGACTGTGCTCGAACTGGCCGCCACCGCAGAGCTTCATGCCGATCACACCCAGGCCCTCCTTCTTCAGCTGCTGGATGTGATTGACCACTTCGCTCACGTTGTCCGGGTGGTTGGTATCTTCAGAGGTCGGGCCGTCCATGCGTGCGCCGTTGTGGTTGATGCGGATCAATCCCACGTCGAGCCACTTTGTGCCCGGCATCTGGCGCAGTGCCGGCAGCCCGTGCACTGAGGCGCCATGCGTGCGGATGATCTTTCTCTGCTGCGCCTCAAGGATCCCGTCCTGCCAACGTTTCGTAGTTTCCGGCCAGTCGGCCGAGTGCTGCCAATGCAGCAGCATGATGTCAAAGTACTCCGTCTGTGAGGTGCGCCGCAGTTCGTCGAACTTGGCCTGCGGGTCGATCCCCTGGTGGAAGGTAGTCAACTTGCTCATGAGCTGATAGCTGTCTCGCGGCAAGCCTTTCAGCGCCTCTCCCAGCATTCCCGGCGTCTCGTAGGCCTCGGCGGTCTCGAAGAAGCGGATACCGCGATCGTAGGCATAGCGCACCAGCCGGGTGAACTCCTGCTGCCCCAGCGCGGCCTGTACCGCACCGCCGTTCGTCCCGGTTCCGAAGGCCAGCCTTGTCGCCTCCACTTTTGAGCGGCCGAGCACGACCGTATCGGCCGCGGTGCGCTTGGCGGCCAGCGGAAGAATTCCTGTGGTCGCCATGGCTCCAGCGGCCAGACCTGTTTTGAGAAAACCGCGCCGTGTGATTGAACTCACCTTGACCTCCGTGTGGCTCAAGCGGGTGGGCGAGCCGGATCAGTGGATGTTAGCACGCACGCCGCCGCAATCGGGCAGCATATACTTCTTTGCCATGGACCGAACGTTTATCGACCGCCTAGCATCGGAGTCCGACCATCGGAGGGCGAAGGAAATAGCGCAGGCTGCGCTGGATGGGCAAACCAGGGGTTTTGGAAGCAGTCAGAGCGTTGGTTTCTTTGGCACACACAGACGCAGTTGCTGACGTGGAGGATCGGAAGTTCATCATTGCGATTGAAAGCGAAACCGATCACCTACCCGTTGGCGAGGTTCGCAAACTCTGGGCTTCATCCGCGCTAAAAGAGAAAGACGTTGAGATTACGCGTGCCGAGGAACTGTACAGGGCTGATTTCTTGGAAACGTGCCGAAGGATCGTGCAACCGCATTGCCCGGTCGATGAGTGAAATGGGGATGTTTCGCCATTTGACAGACCCAGGGTAGGCGGACCAGGTGCGGTTAAACTCGAACTCCGCGACCCCGACCCATCGAATCGCGCACGGAGCGGCGGGACGCGCTAGAATGCTAAGGATCTTGCGGCCACTTTCGTCACTCCAGAAAAGGGGCGTGTCGCATGACTCCGGAAACACAACAGTCCGAATCCCCATACTGCGTGAGGATTGAGACCGACACCGGCCGGTCCTCTACTGTCCCCATTGCCGTCTTGACACCGAAGCAATTGGAAGTCTTTCTACAGGGTGAGTTCCAGAGGTTGGCACAAGAAGCAGGCGTAAAGGGCGCTCGGATTCATGTGGAGCGGGCGACAGCCGCTGACTACGAGCAGGTCCTCCGTGAGGTTGCGGCGTGCCTGTTCTCTGCGAAGGCACGCACCGCATGACTTGGCGGCGAGCTGTGTTCCCGGAATTTCGATGCGGGAATTGCACAAACATCTGTCATGATGCCGGTGCGATGCAAGCACATCGCAAGCGAAAGACTGGAGTGCCCGCTTAAACAGTTGTCTTAATAAGAGTCCACGCAACCATTCTGGGACTCGTTTTGAGGAACCGACTACGGCTTTTGCTTCGCAACATCGCGAACTGGCGAAATCGGTGTAGCCTCATCGGCGTTTTCCGAAATCAAAAAGGGATTCTGGATACAAATGCACGGAATAATTTTTTCTCAACTGCGGAAATACGTTGAGACGAAACAGGGTAGCCGCGCGTGGAACACTTTACTTAAGCTGCGCAGCTCGAAAATAGGGCTTATTTGTCCATGAGCGAGTACCCGGATGCCGAAATGGAGGCATTGGTCGCGGCCGCCGCTACGATGTCCGGCCTATCCGCTTCAGTTGTACTCGAAGATTTCGGCGTATTCATCGCTCCGCCGTTGATGAACATGTACGGGCACTTGATTCCAGGGGATTGGAAGACTCTCGATGTGATCGAAAAGACCGAGGAAACCATCCACCACGTAGTCCGAGTGCAAACCCCAGGCGCGAAACCTCCTGTGCTACACACCATTCGGCGGAGCGAAGATGAAGTGGTGCTGATTTACAGTTCTCCCCGGAAACTGTGCGCGCTTGCAATCGGCATCGCTAGAGGTGTGGCAAAGCAGTTCAACGAGACCATCGAAGTTGCCCAGAACAAATGTACGCACAATGGCGCTCCCCATTGTGAGATTGTCTTCCGCAAGGGATGGAAATTCCGGTAACTAAAGCACTCTGGGGGATGAGTGTGGACAGACTGTCGTTAACAGGCCGTTACACTCACCGCGGGGTTTTGAGCGCTATGGGGATATTTCAACAGTTGCGGACTGGCGCCTTTTTCAGAGATCCGACTCATTCAAGATGAAATGCTCCGCCGCTCCATTCCTCGGGAGCGACATCAGTTATGGTTTCGGTGAAGTCCCAGCGGTGACCGTAAAAATCCTGAGCGTTGTATTGGCGCTCTCCATAGGGTTGGTCTTGAGGTTCAGTCAGGATGATGGCACCGTTCCGTCGCGCGCGTTCGCAGTGACCCTTAGCATCTTCGATGCGAACCTGAACGATGTGGGAATTGTTGGGTACCACATTGCCTTCGGCGATGGTGAAGCAGCCGTCGCCGGCTTTCATCTGGATGCGGTGATTGGCGATGCGAAGACGGATAGTGAAGGCAAAAGCCTTTGACAGCCAGTCGGCGGCTGCGCTGGGGTCGGGGTAAATGAGAACAGGAATCACAGCGCAGGGCGGGACCGATCGGTTGAATCGCATCTGGAAACTTTATCACTCACATCGAGCAGAAATCTTGCGGCCCTGTGGACGGCGTTCCAATGCAGCAGCTGAAGTTAGCAGGTCACACACTCAGAATCCCTGTTCTGGGGATTTTGAGTGCTATGGGAATTTTTCGCCAACTACACGGGCTGCTTGTGTCGGGCGGGAAAAGCGGGTTAACATTCGCGCGTGGAAACTCAGGACTTAGCCGAAGAATATCAGACCAAACTGATGAAGAACTGTTGCGACTGGCTCTCGATGCTGTAGACCTTACTCCCGAAGCCAACCTCGTGCTCAGTAGTGAGCTCTCCCGACGAGGAATTAATACCGCCCGGCCCGTGAATTGCAGCTAGCGCTCTGCCATCGCTTTCAGCGCCAAGCCGCGAGCTACCGAAGTGAACTCGTTTCCTCCCCGAATTCGCTGCTTTCCAAACCGAGTTTCAAAGATTCTTCTTACCGCGGGTACAAACGAAGAGCCCCCGGTCAAGAAAACCATATCGACGTCCTTGGGTAGAACACCTGAAGATGTAAGTAGCGAATCGACGCACCCTGCGATCTTCTCAAGCTCCTCAGAAATCCACTCCTCGAAGGTTGCCCGTTGCACCGTCGCCGCCAGATCCACAAACCCGTCCGAAAACTGGAATGTTGCCTCGGCGGCGTTCGACAAGTCGCTCTTAACTTTTTGCACGGCGCGGTGGAGGTGAAACCCGAGATCCTCTTTTATGAAGTGAATGAGCGCTCCGATTTTTTCTGGTTCAAGCGATTGCGCGTGAACGCCTCTCAGCATCGCCAGCACGTCTCTGCCTCTCAACAGCGACAGATGGTGCCAGCGCTCCAGCCTTATATAAACCCAGTTCGGAACCGGCAGGATTTTGCCCAGTGAACGCAAGTGCGATCCGGCTCCAAGAGCCGGAGAGACGAGATGCCGGATGATCTTTGCATCGAAGGCATCTCCGGCGATGCCCACACCCGCATTGCCAACGATGCTGCCCGAGGCACTCTCTCTTCGACGAACAGTTGGGCCAACGTGAACCAGAGAGAAGTCGCTTGTACCGCCCCCGAAATCTCCGATCAGAATCAGTTCGTCATGATCGAGCATAGACTGGTAGTAGTGTGCCGCTGCCACGGGCTCCATCTCGAACCCTACGGATTCATAGCCAGCCAACTCGAACGCCGATCGAAGTCGCCCCTCTGCGTACACGTCATCTTCCTGGGTCTCTGCTCCCACAAAATGAACCGGCCTTCCGACTACTGCTGACCTGATCCGGACGCCGAACTGATGTTCCGCCTTTTCTCGCAGGTCCCGGAGAATCCTCGCAATCAGATCCTCAATTGTGTGCCGGCGGCCGAAAACCTCCGTGCTGTGAAGGTTGCGACTGCTCAGGAATGATTTGAGAGACTGGATCAGTCGTCCCTTCACGTCCGCAGAGAGATATTGTTCAATGCCCTCAGGGCCGGTCCACGACTTCAGAGTATTGGCACCGCCCACTTTCGTTTGCTGAAGATACAGCAGCGATCGGTACGCGTCAGTCAGGCTCCCGAGATATGGGAACCTGGCAAGCTGCACGTCGCCTGAGCGATCAACACAAGCGATCGAACTGTTCGTCGTCCCACAGTCGATGCCGATCGCGCGTTTGCTCACTTGGGAGACTGGTGATGACATTCGGTATTTCTCCGAGTAGAACGGGGGACCGCATCAGTACTGCGCCGATCAGCGTGGCGGAAGGTGGTTCAAAAGGACTCGGTTGTCGTCAGTCACTCGGACTGTGCGCGCGCCTGTCGAACCATTTCGACCAGGACGGTGCGAGCCGTTGCTGAGTCTCGTGCTTCTCGAGGGAAAGCGATGCGGGCACCTCGCACACCATTGTTCGTTTGCAGGCGCACATGAAACCCCAGCCGATCGACTGCCGTCATTGTTGCTGCCTTGGAGTCAATGTTAGCAAAGTGCCTGGCCAGCAATATCAAAGCGTCCTTGTGGTCCGCGTTCATGTGCTGAATGATTTCGCTCATCGAGGGCGCGAGAGGATCCGGTTGGCTACTTAAGTATTCGGAAGGAGTCACCCAACCCATAACTCCGAAACCCCCGACGTAGTAAACGTCCACCACATCCAGGCGATAAAAAGAAAAGTCTTCAAAATCCACCCAATACTTGCTGTTGGCATGGCTGGTCAGGTAGATCTTCCGAGCGTCAGCTACTTCCGACTCCGGAACTGGCAGAGCGTTCCCGACCAGTGTGACTCTTGAGGAGCCAAGTGGATCGCTGTCGGCGTCATTTTGGGTCACAAGCAAGCTGGCGTGGGGGTCCGCTTTCAAATTTTGTGTATGCATCGCCATCGTGCTTATGAGAAAAATTGGGCGCCCTTGGTCGTCCAGCCCATACGGCATGACCGATCCGAAGGGAAATCCTGGCTGCTTACGGGAGAGAGTCGAGAGGCTTCCTACGCGCGCCAGATATAGCAGCGTTCGTGCGCGCTCGGCAAATGAAGGCTCCGCGACAGCGGGTTGAGCACTCGTTGTACCGGTGCCCGCGTGTTTTCCAGTGTAGGAGGACGACATAGATGTTCCTGCCCTCCAGTTTAGACAACCAACTCAGGCGTGTACATGTCCCAGTTCCGGCGATGCTTTGGAATACCAGTTTCTGTGGTTGACCTGGTTAGCGCATCTGCCCGGCGCTGGACTTGTTCGCAGACCCGCGAGCAACTCGGAAGTAATCCCGGGCCGGAAGTCGGTTCGAGAAGATCCTCCCTTGTTCTCCGCGAAGCCCGTTTCTGGGCAGCAGAGGCGACCGGGCAATTCTACGAGTTGCTGGACGGCTTTTGCCTTCGAAGCTCGATGCTCTCTCTACTCTCCCTGCACGAATCTCCGGAAGAAACTGCTCCGCTTCCTTCCGGACGCCGCGCGCCGTTCGCAACCTCAATCACAATCGTACGGCAGATGTCTTCAAACTTTCCGGCTGCTTCCAGGTTCACGGGCTGCTCCAGGTCATCCGAGGGCGCATGGTACCGATCCGTTAGCCATTTCTTATTGATCGCGGCCTCCGGCGTGTTCGGCTCGAATCCCACCTTCATCGCAATCGATGGCACACCCACTCGAACAAAATTGTACTGGTCGCTGCGAATGAATATATTTCGCAGTGGTTCTGGATCTGCCTGCACCGCTACGCCCCACTTCTCCGCCGCCTCACGCGCCGCATCTCCCACGTCACTCTCATTCAGTCCATACACCGTCACCATTTTCATCGGGATAATCGGCAGGAACATGTCCGTGTTTAGGTCGGCCACCATCGACGCACGCCGCACTGTAGGATGCAGCCCGAAGTAGCGCGATCCAAGCAGGCCTTTCTCCTCCCCCGTCACCCAAATAAACAGCACCGAGCGCTTCAGTTTCTCGGGATGTTCCTTGAACGAGTGCGCCACATCCAGCAGCAGGGCTGAGCCCGACCCGTTATCCATGGCGCCGTTGTAGATGCGGTCCCCGTTGACCGGCTCGGCGATCCCGAGATGGTCGATGTGCGCCGACATCACCACGTACTCGTCCTTCAGCTTCGGGTCCATGCCCGTCAGCTTCGCTACAACGTTTAGCGACTCCACCTCGCGCCGGGTGATTTGCGTGTTGGCTTTCACACCCACCGCCAGTGAGAATCGCGGCATCGGCTTGCGCTCTTTGCCGAGCGCGGCAATCTCCTCAAGGTTATGCCCTGATCCCTCAAACAACTTCTGTGCCGACGCGGGATTGAAGACCGCGCCCAATTTCTCCCCTTCGGTCTCGTTCAGGTCGGCCAGCCGCATCGAGGGCTGCAGCCGGTTGTTCTTGATGCGCGACCAGGGAATGTCCATCGACGCCGGATTCGGAATTGCGATTACGCCAACCACACCCGCCTGCTTCAGCGATTTCCAGCGCTCGCTCGCCGATTGGTAGTGCGAAGCCAATTCCGTGGGCAGCTCGCTCGGCGAGCCACTGAAGATCACCGCCACCTTTCCCTTTAGGTCCAACCCCGCCAGGTCGTCATAATTCTTCTCCGGCACCTTCAATCCGTAGCCCACAAACACCGCGGGAGCATCCACCTCTCCGCCGTCCACGCGCGTACCGAGAATGGCGTCATCGCCCAATGCCAGGATCTCGGTCTTGCCGTCGCGCACCAGTGCCAGGCTCGATTGTGCCTCGTCCAGCCGGCCTTCTATGAACTTGATTCTCTGATAGTAGCCCTCGTTGCCCGCTGGCTTCAGCCCATCGGACTTGGCCTGCTCCACAATGTAGGCTTCGGCCCGCTTCAGCCCTTCGCTTCCGGTTTCGCGCCCCTCCATGTTGTCGTCGGCAATCACCTTCACGTGCTCCCACCAGCTCTTGCCATCAAAAGTAAACGGTGCCTTGGGCGCCTCACTCTGCGCCAACGCCATGGAAACGGAAAAAACGGAAACGGACAAGAAACAAAGAAACAGCGGGATTGTTTTCATGTTCTTCCCTTCATTTGTCTTGGTCTACCGACGTGCGGGGCGATCATTGTGCCACCAGCGCAAGAGCATTAGCAAATGGCCGGAGCTCACAATTGCGCCTAGTTGTTCGACGGGCAGCGTGAAAACAAAGCCCTTCGTTTGGCGCCCCTATTCCTCAGACTTCATTTCCCATTGAGAAGCATTTGCCGCCTCCTGAATGATGGCAATCGACGATATTCCAGGTCATAAGTCGGCTTGTGGGAAGTTCGCTATTAGCTGTTGTAATCGGGCCCTAGCACTCAAAACCGCTCAATGGGCGATATGGGGGTGTTACGCCAACCACGAACGGTCGGCAGTTTTGCGCAATGTCCCGGCAGCCGGGCCGCAACTGTGCAAATCACTTCCCAGAAGCCCGTTTCTGGATAGCTTCCGGTTGGCCGACAAACCGGGAGCAATCACTTGGGTAACGACGCGAGAAAAGAAAGTGGTTTAATTCCGAGCAGCGCGGTCACAAAATCGGGAAGCTATGAAGAAATACAAATTCAAGGCGAAAATCGAATCGGGTGACGTCGGAGGGGCTTATGTGCTTTTTCCCTATGATATCGAGAAGGAATTCGCCACCAAAGGGAAGGTGCCTGTAAAGGCAACCTTGAATGGAGTGCAGTATAGCGGCTCCCTCATCAAGTACGGCAATCCACTTCATATGCTGGGAGTGCCTAAATCCATACGCGAGCAAATTGGGAAAGGCCCGGGCGATATGATTGAGGTCGTTGTCTGGAGAGTGAGACGGAGGGGTTAGAACCGTCGAAGTGCCCCCCAGTTTGAGAGTGGTCGGCTATCCCGATTGTCGACGCAATATCGCCTTGGCTTGGGCAGCTCGAATCTGGGGCATCAGGATGTCGCGGACGTAGTGCCAGTAAGGGACGATCTTGAGGGCAGCCTGTGCGTCCTGCTCGGCGGCGTTCAAATCCGGCGTCGTTCGATTCAGATTCGACCACGCGAGACTCATCAGCAGTTCGGGCTCTCCCCATGAGGGCTCCAGCGGATCACTCACGTCGCGCATTTGGGTGCGAACCGCTTTCAATCCTTTATCATAAATTTCAAACGCCTTGTCCGGCCCCCCTCCGCGCTCAGGAGGCGACGACCAACGAATGGCGCCGAGCACCCAAAGTAGCCGAGGATTATCCGGGGCTGTCGCCATGGCTTCTTTCAAAAGCGGACTCGACTGTTGCAACAGTTCCTGAACGCGGGTTGGGTCATTCTTGTGCAAGTACATCAGGTAGCCCAGACTAGAGCCTGCCCCAATCTTAGACTCCACGAATGCGGGGTCTCGGGCAATGGCATCTTTGAAATCGGTGACCGCCTGCGTGAGGTCATCTTCCAAGTCCTTGGGAGTTGGGGTTTCGTTAAAGCCGTTAATCGCTCTGCGCCACAACGCAAATCCACGCCAGTAGAGCACCCGCGATGCCAGTTTGTTCTCTTCTGGAATGGGCGTCATCTCGTCGTGGAGGCGCTTCAGCGCCGGGCGGTCACCTTCGTAGTCCGCTCGCTGAATCTGGGTGACGATACTGATGATGGAATCGCGTGAAAGCTCAACGCTGGTCTTATCGGCGGCGTAAATCTCAGGCCCGGCGACGGAAAAGGCCAATATGGTCAACAGGAACACAAAGACTCTGCCGTTTCGGGCAATCATGCATACCTCCATGCCGCAGAGCGACGGCCCAGGGCCGATTCTATATCAAGGGCTTCGGGGATTGCGCCCGGTTGACGGACAAACCCGACCTTACCGATTACGGAAGGCTTGCCGACCAAACGTCAAGTAAGGGGCCAGTGTTCTTCTCCCGGCTGTGAGGATACACACGACAGTCTGCGCGGTTTCGAGATTTGCGACCCTGACGGCTACATTCTGTTCTTTGGCCTTCCAGCGTAGCGGGGACCTCGACTTCGCCGGCGACGGTCCCGGAGGTCTGCCGTACACTCGATCCATGATCCGTCAGATCGCACCTCAGTTCTTCACCACCGACATTCCCGGCACGCTAGCCTATTACAAAAACAAGCTCGGCTTCGAATGTCTGGGGACGTGGCAAGATCCGCCTGTCTACGCCATCGTGGCGCGCGACCAGCACGCGATTCACTTCCGATGCGCTGAGCCACCCACAGCCAATCCGGACAAATATGCAGATGAACTGCTGGACGCATACCTCCGTGTCGAAGATGCAGATGCACTCTATGCCGAGTATGAAGCCAACGGCGTGGAGTTCACTCGGGAACTTGTCGCCACGCCATGGAACACGCGAGAGTTTGTAGTCAAGGATTGCGACGGCCGTCTGCTGGCCTTCGGCTCGAATTTATAGCGCGTTTCCTATCGTCTGGTCCACAAAAACCGACTGTGCAGATGAGTGTTTAAAAGTCGGCTCTTGGGAACTCCGCGTCTGCCATCGCGGACGGATGACGGGCAAACCTTACCTTACCGATTACGGGGGGTTTGCCGACTACCCGCCCAGCGACGAGCCGATTCCGGGGTTTTTGAGCGTTATGGGGATTTATCGCCATTCGGCAGCTTCACAGACTGGAATCTCCGAATCGTCCATTCCAGAGAAAGGCTGGGCCTGCTGGTATCAAATGATTAATGCCGGAACTGTGTTGACTTTGAGCGTCGCGTTCTTCGTCGCTACGCTCACCCCTCGTTCTGCTGGCGGACAGACCTCTTCCGAAGCCAAGCACAAGAATTACTGGTGCGGAGGGAGTGTCCTTGGCGGAATCGCTAACTCGGGTTCAAAGTTCACAGTCAAGGTCTTCGCTCCCGTCTCGACCGACATTTACGGACAAAATCACGATGCAAGGCCCGTCGGTGCCGTGAGAGTCGTATTGCTCACAAACGCGAGGTTCGAGCATGAAATATCTGCGGTGACGGACGTTCGTGGCATTGCCGAGTTTGCAGACGTGCCGTCTGGAGAGTACACAGTTCACATCGACGGTGCGCGTTTCTGGGAATCGCAAGCAACGCTTACGGTCAACGCGCTGACCGGAACTCCGACCGAAATCCCTTTGTTATGGCCGCAACGTGCGTATATCGTCCGACAAGTGCGAGGCTGGCTGATGGATTCCTTTACAGGCATCTGGTCGAGCGCGGAGCCGAGCTACAAACCCCGACCATTTGTCGCCGCTCAAGTCCAGTTGATAGACCTGACTTCTGGTTCACTAATTGCACGCACGCAGACCGACGACAAAGGTTATTACGAGTTTTCTTCAGTCGGCCCTGGCCTCTACCTTGTGCGCTTCAACGAAGACCCCGATGCAGATTCGCCGAACTTCAATATGGCTGTGGAAGTGGATGCTAAAGCTCCCCAAGAGCATCCGCCAGCGTTGAGGGCTGAGAAGCACGACTGCGGCCCCGGCCTCGCAATCTACTGACGGTTGAAATCAGGCCGTTACCCTCAAATTTCGACTTCCTTCGATTCAGTTCACATCTGAAGCGTTCGGAAAAACTGGTCGGAAGATGAGCGTAATGGCGATTGTTACGTCAACCTTCGTCGACCTGTTTTTCCTCAGTCGCAGGTCTTGACGGTCATGTGACTCTCACGAGGGTCTAAGTTTGCTGCCAAATTCATTCCACATAAGCCGTGTCGTAAGGACACCTCGATCACCAAAGAGTCGGTTAGTGGAACCGACGCAGAAGGCACAGTCAGCAGATAAGACCAGCCAATACCATAGACCGGATAATGGTGTTCCTCTGTCGCAACCAATTCGACATGGCGCGTCTCGTCCCCTCTTTTCCACGCAACCCCAAATGAGGGTGCTTCCAGGAGGCCAGACAGGTAGTCAGGCGAGGTCATCTGCGGGATCACCTCTGATGTGCTGCACTTCCACGGAATCGCTTGCAAGTCCACGAACAGGGGGTCCGGAAAGCTGGCGTATGCCGCTTTGCTTTTCTTTTTGCGAAACACCATCCCGTTCGGTGTTTCTTGCCCCTGCAAGTCTTTGAAAAAGTCGCCGGAGATGAAGGGCACTCGGAACCAGACGCAAGCATGGTGATACTTCATCAATCCAGACCCCACTCTGGCACCCGTTCCGAATGGCGTTTTCTCGATCTGAGGTCCTCCTGCTGTTGCCGCAGTCGACAGCAGACACATTGCCGCGATCACAAAGCGAGCCGGGAATCTTACACGCAGGGACATCGAATGAAATTCTACGCTTATGCCAACACGAGTCCAGTGATTGGCGAAACCAGGCCGTTACACTCAGAATCCCTGTTCCGAGCATTCTGAGCGTAACGGGGATTTTTCGCCAACTACGCAAATTGTTCCAGGTTTACTGAACCAAGTTCGGAGTCTCTTGACCCTTCGCCTCTGACTCGATCACCGGGCCGGGGGAGCCGTGGTCGAGGCTTCGATGTCCTTGACGATCTCGGCGACCGCGCGTCGGAGACCGTTTGGTTCGGCTACATTGAAGTAGCGCGGGTGAAGCGGGCCGAGCATGTGTCCGACCTCATCGAAAGTGGTAACGGCAGTAGGAAACGAATCTCTAGTATAAAAAAGGGTGTACGAGAACCGGACAATGAAGAAGAGGGCATTGCGATGCTCGGGTGTAGATACCGGTTCCCTGTCGGTGCCCTCGGGGAAGATATGGCTATCGCTGACGACGACGATGGCGCGGTCTGCTTTGGGGAGCCGTGTGCTGCATGTGGCGTTGTCGCTGATGACCTTTTCGAGAAACTGGTCAAAGAACTCACGCGCCTTGGTCCTGCCAGCGAGAGTGTGAACTTCAACAGCGGAGTTATCGAGAGCGATAGGTATTGCCTGCTGAATTCGGTTCAGATTTGACGCGGCATCGGAAGAAGAACGATCGAGCAGAACCTTAAGGCGAAGAATGTCGATGGCGCTCACACGAACACAGCCTTGCGAAGGCGCGAGTTGCGACAGGAGCGCGGTAGCTCCGCGCAGCGCGTATTCCACGTAGGGCCGACGAGAACTATCTAAGTTATGAGGAGTGAGACTGAGTTGCTCGTCGCCGGTTAGGTTGAAGACGACGTCGATTTGCACGGGAGCCTGCGTGTGAACGGGAAGGTATTCGGGAATGGGCGGCGGCGGAATCTGGCTAAGATCTACGAATTCGACCGTAGGAAGGTCGCGGTCGACGTCAGGTAGGACGCTGGGCCGATCAACTCGCATCATTTTGTGCCACACGAAGTGTCGTTCGTTGATTGCGTCGTAAGCCACCAAAGCTAAGCGATAAGTACCTGGCTGGACAAAGGCGTATCCACGCCAGAGGAGCGGCCCGGACTTCGGCGGCACACCCCGCAGATCTACGCGAAAAGAGTCATAGTTCTGGAACCATCTGCCGCTTTTGTCAGCGATGCGAAGAAGGATATGCCAGTCGGGATGTGGTTCCTTTCCGTTTGCGGGCAAAATGGCCCGCACACTTACGACGAAGCGCTGACTGTAGGTGAGAGTAGGAGGGTCGAAGTGAACCCGCCAGTGGGGCGCGTGCTGGTCCGGTTCCTCGAACCAAGCGATCGGAATGCCCCGGAGGTTCGATTCCTGAGCCGGTGCATAGAGAGACAAGGACAGCGCGCACGTGATGCAAAGCGTGAGTCCACAGAGCAGGGCATGGACCGCTCGTCGAGGATGATATTCACGCCCCATGGCATGTCTTTCAGCTAGCATTCTAGGCTTTTCGCCCGCCTGCAAGTATGAGCAAACCTTCGGAGCATCACGCACAAAGCCGGACTGCGGAGTCGGACAACTGTCGCTGTCAGGCCGTTACACTCATTGTGGGGTTTTGAGCGTAATGGGGATTTTTCGCCAATTGGACTCCGGGTGTTGCTGGAAAATAGCGCAGCACACGAAAAATCAGCTATCATCCTGCTCACTGAATCGTCCCCGAGTGCGTCCTACCGCTCAACAAGGAGCGCCCCATGAAGCTGTTCTTCTGTTGCCTCGCCTCTGTCCTCGTAGCCGGTCTCGGCATTGTGGTCTTGGCCGCCACGCCAGTTCCATCCGCCACTTCCGCTGTGTCGTCACTCGGCTCTGTCGCTCCTTCATCGCCCATGCTGGAACCGCGCTCCGGCCACAGTGCAACGCTGTTGCCAGACGGCAAGGTTCTCATCGCGGGCGGCATGCGACGGAACTCAGATTTCTATCGCTCCGCTGAGCTCTACGATCCGGCAACCGCCAAATTTGAACGCACCGGTGACCTGAACCTATCACGGGTGGGTCACGGCGCCGTATTACTTGGATCCGGAAGAGTTCTAATCGTCGGTGGTTGGACCGGGCATGGTTCGACAGATTCTGCCGAGCTTTACGATCCCGCGACGCGCAAGTTCACCGTTATCGCAAAGATGACCGTCCGGCGCGGCGAGCCTCGCGCTACGCGGCTGACCAACGGCGATGTTCTCATCACCGGCGGCGATGATCATGACGGGCTCGACGCACACCTGGCATCGGCAGAAATCTTTCACGCATCCACGCTTTCGTTTCAGGCGACCGGATCGATGCACGATGCGCGCGTCTCTCATACGGCGACGCTGCTTCAGGATGGACGGGTTCTCGTCGTCGGAGGACATGGCGCGAAGCTGAATGCCAGTGCCGAGCTCTATGATCTAAAGACGGGAAAATTTGTCGAGACCGGCAGCTTGATCACGGCGCGCTACAAACATACTGCCGGACTTTTGTCGGATGGACGAGTGCTCATCGCCGGTGGCTCCGACGATCGCGACTGGAACGGCAATTTGAACAGCGCAGAAATCTACGATCCTCACACTGGAAAATTCACCGCCGCTTCTGCCTTGAACGACGCACGATTCAAATTGTCCGAAGAAGCTGTGTCGCTGCGGTCAGGTAACTTGCTGATTGCCGGAGGCAGCAAGGAAACGGAGATCTTCGATCCGGCAACTGGAAAGTTCTCGATCGTCGCCGGACAGATGAATCAGAAGTGGCATTACATGAGCGAAACCGGACTCCGTGATGGAAGCGTGCTGATGGCGGGCGGATACGCCAATGACGACCTCGGCACGGCGCAGACGTGGATTTATCGTCCGTGACGCCTCGGCCTCCATCTCAGAACTAGCGAGACAGCCCCGAAGGGCAAAGGTCGTTGTCCCTAGAGGTCCTGACTGTTGTAATTAGGCCATAGCGCTCAGAACCCCTGCCGGGGGATTTTGAGTGCTATCGCGATATTACGCCAACTGACGATAGCTTCCGAGTAGCCGACTACGCCTACTGAAGGCCGACTGCGGGGTTGAGGGTGTTATCGCGACGTTACGCCGGTAATCGTCTTATGCAATTTCTGGATTTCGCGTTGTCGTTCCGACAGCACATAATTGGATGCAACGGTCTGCGCAGCGCCTGGAGGTATCATTGACCGTGCGGTAGGTGTCCAATGAAAATCTGCGACGCGGTTCACGTGACATCGGTTGTGGCAATCCTCCTGATTTCTCCATGGTCTTGCTCTGCGCAGGATAAGCCAATCGGCGACGTGGTGAGTGAGGCGCGCGCACAAAAGTCTGAGGCCCGTCATGCCAAGAAAGTGATAACGGACGACGATATTGGTCCCGATCGCGGAGCTGTACACGAGACCGACGACCCGGTTACGGTCGTTAGGGAAGCGTGGCGGGCCTTTCTCGCCGATGCCGGGCATACCTGCCACGGGGAATTCACCAACAATAGCGGCCCGCGTTGGGTGGAAACAAGTTTGATCGAGGCCCAGGGACCGGATCGCATACACATGGTGAAACACGGCGGTACCGCGGGGGATTCAGAGGTCATCTCTATCGGCAACAACAAGTACAGCCGATTCGGCACGCAACCTTGGCAGAAATATACGGAGTACGCCCCCGGAGAGATACCTTTCGCCAGGCTCTTTGATATCGCTTATGACAGCGGACTCAAGCTGGTCCGTCGCGAGACCATCGAAGGTTCACCCACTTTTCTATACGAGAACCAATATCACGCGGCCGGCGTGAGTATCAGGACAGACGACATTTGGATTGGAGCCAACGATCATCGTCTCCGTAAGGCTCAGATGCTGTTCACGGAAACCCATTCCGTAACGGCATCCAAGACGATGTTGGGGATTACCCGCTACACGGTGACCTGTTCTTACGGGCCAGTGCCTGAAATTAAGCCTCCGATCTAGGCTCTCAAGGGGAAACACGTAAGGAGCGCAGATGATGTCCCCTCACGGATCCTGCGACCCTTTCTGGCCGGATCTGGCTAGATGGCCGGGCAAACCGGCTGACCATCTCATAGTTAACTGTTGAAATCAGGCGATGGCGCTCAAAATCCCCTCCGCCCAAGACGAAGCGCCACCCAGTTGCAATGTCCAGCCGGCCTTTGTAGTCCCAAATGCTGCGGCATGGGAGGCCGTCGCTATGGGCAAACAGAGAATCAAGCCGAACTATCGTCGCCGGGTGCTTCGGTTGCCGTATCTGGATCATTGCAAATTGGCCGTGCTCAACAGCCTCGGCTCGCCAGCCTCGCGCCGGGTCTACGAATATGCCATCAATCAATTCATTGCCTGGTACTGTTCCGAACCTCGGCTCGCTCTGAACCGGATCGTAGTCGTGCGCTACCGCATGCACCTGGAATCACGCGGTCTGGCTGCCAACACCATCAACCAGCAACTCGCTGCCGTGCATCGACTCGCTCACGAAGCTGCCGACTCAGGCCTGCTGAGTCCCGAACTGGCCGCAGGCATCAGCCGAGTGAAAGGGGTCAAGCAACTCGGGTTTCGTTCCGGCAATTGGCTCAGTCCAGATCAAAGCTCCACGGTCTTGCAACGAGCATACGGCGATAGCATGCGCGCCAAGCGAGACTATGCCATGCTGGCCATGCTGTTCGGTTGTGGCTTCCGCAGATCGGAGCTGGTCGGCTTGGAGTTGGACGAGGTCCAGATGCGCCAGGGACACTGGGCAGTGGTTGACCTGATCGGCAAGGGCGGCCACATCCGCACCGTGCCGATCCCAGAGTGGGGCAAAGCCGCGCTTGATCAGTGGACACGAGCAGCGAGGGTCACAGACGGAAGGATCTTTCGAGCCGTCGCCAGAGCGGGAAAGGTGTGGGGGAAGGGCATCTCGCAGAATGTCGTGTGGTACGTAGTCAAGGGTTGCTGCGAGAGAGCGGGCTTGGAGCATATTGCGCCTCACGACCTACCAGGACATGCGCGAAGTTGTGTCACGACAGTGGTGGTGAGCTGGAGCAGATTTAGTTCCTGCTGGGGCATGCATCGGTGCAGACGACGGAACGGTATCTCGGCTGCAAGCAGAATCTCGGACATCCGGTAAACGACCTTCTTGATCTCAGAAGGGACGGGCGGCCGCATGAAAACGATGGTGAATCTGGCCCGCTGAAATCGTTCGACTCGGTAGAAAAGGCATCTCGGCAAGCGATAGAATGCCGCCACGGAGGATCGGAACATGACCAGCCCGTCTGCGACGCCCGACCGCCATCCCTACCAGAACGAACCGATTCGGTCGACGTCAGAAAAGGCCATCGCTCGCAAAGCTTTCGACGCTGCTCTGAAGCGGGAGCTTCAGGAGGTGATGCAGGAAACAAAACAGATGGCCAGCCAGATCAAGGAACCGTCGGATCTGTGGGACTTGGAACGTTACCTGACCGAAGGCCGTAAAGACATCGACCGCAAATACGACACTCGCGGTTCACGACTTGAAGATGTGCTGGGGAGACTCCTGTACGAAAATCGACTCTGTGAGGAGGATCTGCGCGGATTGCGGGAAGAGAAGATGAAATCAATCCGTTCTTTCGCTCAGTTTCTCAGAGACGACGCAGCCTGATCTGCATTCTGAGCGCTATCGCTTGATTTCAACAGTTACGCACTCTGACGTTAGCCTGTGGTAGCGTAAGTTCGGGATTCGGCAGAGTAGGAATGGTTTTCAAACCGGGAAAAAGGCGGCGATTGGAGTGGACATCGCAAACCGAGTGGCGGTGCCACTTGATTGGCCTAATCATTCTTCTGGCCGGTGCCACGGGCGTTGATGCCCAGCGCGCACGTGGTGAACTCCGCATTGAGGTCCATGATCCACGGGGTGCATCAGTCGCCTCTACCGCCGAGTTGGTTAGCGACGGGAATCAAGTTCACCGAAACTTTCACATCGATCACGACGGTCGCTACGTCGCGCAAGACCTTCCATTTGGTGTCTATCGACTGAGCGTAAACGTGGAAGGGTTTGCTCCGTGGACAGACGTGGTAGAAATCCGCTCGGAGGTGCCGAAATACATTTCCGTGACTTTGAACCTGGCACCCGTGACGACACAGGTCGAAGTCACCGACTCGGTGACGCTGGTCGACCCCAACGGCGCGGGCACTCAGTACTCAATCGGACATCAGGCTTTAGCTGAGAACATCGCTACGCAGCCCGGAAGGAATCTTTCTGACCTCGTCGACAACCTGCCTGGATGGCTGTATGAGGCGAATGGTGTCCTGCATCCCCGAGGTTCGGAGTATGACGTGCAATACGTCGTAAATGGGGTTCCGATCACGGAGAATCGTTCGCCTGCTTTTGCGCCATCGCTTGATGCAGACGATGTAGAGTCGATGCGTGTACTGACGGCAGGTTATCCGGCCGAGTATGGAAGGAAACTCGGCGGCGTCATTGAGGTGACGACGGAGAAGGACGTTCCTTTTGGGCTGCACGGAAGAATCGATGTAGGTGGGGGTAGCTTTTCGACGGCGGTGGGTTCTGGAACGATTTCGTATGCACGTGCGGGGAATCGATTCTCGCTCGGCGGTGATGGGTTCCATACCGATCGTTATCTGGACCCACCAGTGCTCCAGAATTTCACAAACACGGCGAATTCGGGAGGATTTTCCGGTTCTTACGAGCGGGATTTTTCCGAGCGCGACCGGGTGCGCATCACCGCCACGCACAGCCTAGTTCGATTCCTTGTTCCGAACTATCTCGTCCAGCAAACGGCCGGACAACGCCAGAACATCGTGGACGCGGAGACTAGCGGGCAGGTTTCCTTCCAGCATCTCGTTTCTCCCGATCTCTTGTTGAGCGTTTCCGGCATCGTGCGGGATGCAAGCGCAGAGCTATTTTCCAATCTTTCAGCCACTCCCGTCATTGTTTCGCAGGACCGTGGCTACCGCGAAGGTTATGTGCGCGGAGACCTAGCCGGGCATCATGGCCGACATGACTGGAAAGTAGGCGTGGACAACATCTTCAACCCGGTTCACGAACGGCTGCAGTACACGATCACTGATCCGGGACAGTTCGATCCTGGTACGCGGCAGCAATTTCAGTTCTCTGACCACCGCTGGGATGTGGAGCCTTCCGCCTATGCGCAGGACCAAATACATCTGGGTAGCTGGAACGTGTCGGCAGGGCTACGCTTCGACCATTACGCGCTTGTCGTTCACGAGTCAGCATGGAGTCCGAGAGTTGGCGTCTCTCGATATGTGCATTCGCTGAATCTGTTGATCCATGCCTCATATGACCGTGTGTTTCAGACTCCGGCGGTAGAGAATTTGCTACTTGCGAGCTCACCACAGGTTGATTCTTTGAATCCCATTGTGGTGCGGTTGCCGATAAGGCCGGGACGCGCCAACTACTACGAGGTCGGCGTGACCAAGGCGGTGTTTGGAAAGTTGCGCTTCGACGCGAATGTATTCCGTCGTGATTTTCGCAATTATTCGGACGACGATGTGCTACTGGACACGGGCGTCGGTTTCCCAATCGCCTTTACACGGGCACGCATCATTGGCGAAGAGCTTCGGCTGGAGGTTCCGCGTTGGGGCCGCTTCTCCGGCTACTTGAGCTACGCTAATCAATCCGGCGTCGGCCAGGGACCGATCACTGGAGGGTTGTTTCTGGGTAGTGACACGGGCAACCAGTTAACGGACACGAGCAAGTTTGCGGTTTCGCAGGACCAGCGGAACACGGCGCGAGTCCGGGTTCGGTTCGAAGCACCACGTCGAGTGTGGTTAGCGGTAGGTGGCGAGTATGGAAGTGGGTTGCCGGCAGATACAGGCGGCACCGACCCAAGTCTCTTGCTGGCCCAGTACGGCCCGGCGATTCTAAGCCGCGTGAATCTAGAGCGCGGGCGTGTACGTCCGAATCTCTCCTTAGATGCTGCTGCCGGTGCGGAACTCTACTGCAAAGAGCAGCGCACCGCTTCGTTCCAAATCCAGGCTGCGAACTTGAACAACCGGCTGAATGTCATCAATTTTGCAAGCCTGTTTTCCGGAACGGCGGTTGCACCACCAAGGAGCGTTTCGGGGCGACTGCAGTTCACATTCTAACTATGTGTAGTTGGCGAGAACTCTGTATAGCGCTCAAACCCCCTCGATGAGCGCTATCGCCTGATAGCAACAGTTGACTTCCGGTTTGCCCGTCATCCGCCCAAATATCACACTGCGAGAGGTCGTGGCAGGTTGCGCCGGGCAGCCTGGCTCGCCAAGGCAGTCATCCCACGGCTCCCCGCTGGAGTCTTCATCCCTAAGCTCGCTGCTTGTCAGCCGGTCCTCTCCACTGCGTGTTTGACTCGCCGATGATCAACCTTTTGAGTTCAGCCTTTTTCATGATCCGCTCCTCCCCGTGGGATAGTCTCTGGAGGATTCGTACCCTACTCGCCGTGTCTCCGGGGAACCGCCAAGTAGCCGTGGAGGTTTCCCGCCCCATCGACGTACAGGCCGACAATCTCCCTCCGGTGGTTGATGGCGAAGGCATCGGTGAGAGTCGCGTTGAACGGGGGGCCGGCGGGGACGTCAATGGTAATCGGGGCATCCGCGCCCCAGCGCTGCAAGAATCCGTGCTCGTTGCCGTTGGCGTCGTCATATAGTCCAACGAAATCCGCTGCTGAATTGATACCCCAAGTCTGCGTAGCCACGCTGCCGGGAACGTCGTAGGACTGAAACGTGCCGTCGTGCACGATGTAGCCGTGGTATTGCCCGCTCGAATCCGGGGGATCGACGTAGAGGCCGACAATAATCGATCCATCGGGAGTGGCGCCATTGTTCATGGATCCCACCACTGATTCCGTGGGGTTCTTCAGTTCGCCGCCACCGGCGTCCAAGGTGATATACGTGTCGAGACCGATGCGGCCAAAGCCAACCATCGAAGTGAAATAGTCGTCGTCGTGATCGCAACCATAGATCGCTCCGTTCGGCGAGATGGCGTTCGGGATGGAGCCTTTCTTGCCGGGAACCAGCACATCAGAGAATTGGCCTCTGCGGTACAGAAATCCCCGCCGGCACTGGGGCGAGAAGGCTGGGGAATCGGCTGTGCAGGCTGGGGCTCCGGGCGCTCCCGGTGGAGCAAAATAGTCACCGACGATATCGCCCCTGGCATTGATGCCATTGGCTTCGGTTTGCAGCACCCCGGAGACGCCAACCAGGCTCCCTGGGACATCAACCGTGAAAAAGTTGCCGTTCTCTAGCAGAAAGCCATGCTCGTTGCCAGCGTTATCGTAGTAAATCCCCACGATGGCTCCGCGAGCGTTGATGCCGGTGGCTAATGTATTTGAGGCGCCCGGCACGTCAACGGAAGCGAATGTGAAGGTTGTCCCGGGGAGTTCATCCATGGCGAGTCTGGGGACCGTCTGCCGCGATTGGGGATGGCTGTGGTGGTCCTGCATTGAGGGCATGCCACGCATTCGCGGGTTCGTCATCGACTGCGCGACGCTGCGCCCGCTCAGCAGTAACAATGCCGGCATCAGAGCAAAAATGAGCAGGAGCAGAGCAACTTGCAGCTTTCCCGAGTTTTTCATTGGATCCTCCTAGGACTTCCCTGGTTGTTTCGTTCCCTTGCTACTGAGAAGAAGCGCAAACTGGAGGTCAACTCCCTCACGGAGATGGAAATATTTCTTGAGGGGGCAGAGTTTTTTGAAAAAATCCCTGTGTTTTCATGGAGTTGATTTAGGCTCGGAATTGGGATATATGTTCTGCGAGATTCTGCGTGTCCGGGCCGCAGACTGGGAGCCAGCACTTGCCCACTGCGTCCAACAAGGTCACCGAGCTGCTGCGAAAGTGGAGAGAAGGCGACCGGGCCGCGCTTGACTTGCTGATGCCGCTCGTCTACGAGGAACTTCGCCGCGTGGCACACAACTACCTGCAGCGGGAGCGTTCCAATCACACGCTACAAAGTACCGCAATCGTACATGAAGCCTATCTCCGGCTGGTCGAGGGTGCTGTTGAGTTCCAGAACCGGGAACACTTTTTCGCTGTGGCCGCGCAGCTTATGCGGCAAATCCTGGTGGATTACGCCCGCAGACATGGTTCGCTCAAGCGCGATGGCGGCTACAAACTCGCGCTGGAGGAAGCCCTGAAGCTTCCTTCGAAGGACGTTGAGCTCGTCGATCTGGATGAGGCTCTCAATGAACTTGCCCGAATGGATGCCCGGCAAGGCCGCATCGTGGAGTTGCGCTTCTTCGGCGGCCTGTCGATCGATGAAACCGCTGAAGTGTTGTCGCTCTCCGCAGCTACGGTGGAGCGCTCGTGGGCTTCCGCGCGGGCGTGGTTGTATCGTCAGTTGAACAGGAATGCTTCATCATGACCGGGGAACGCTGGCAGGAGATCAAAAACGTCCTGGAAGCCGCTCTGCAAATGGATTCTGAAAGGCGGCGCGCTTATCTGGATCAAGCCTGTGCCTCGGATCAGTCCTTGCGCGGTGAAGTGGAGTCCTTGCTGGCGGCGGACAAACAGGCTCAGACCGGCTTCCTGCAATCGCCCCCCTTGGTGATACTACTGGAAAAAGGTACCCGGCTCGGGGACTATGAAATTCAATCGTTACTCGGGGCGGGCGGCATGGGCGAGGTCTACCGGGCGCGCGACCTGCGCCTCCGCCGCGATGTCGCCGTCAAAGTGTTACCCGCTATTGTTTCCAATGATCCTGAGCGCTTGCGGCGCTTCGAGCAGGAGGCCATGGCCGCGGCGGCCCTGAATCATCCCAACATTCTTGCCGTGCATCAACTAGGTACGTATGCGGGAACACCGTACCTGGTTTCGGAGTTGTTGGAGGGTGAAACGCTGCGCGAGCAGATCAGGCGCGGCCGCATCGCGCAGCGCCGAGTGATCGATTATGGCGTGCAGATCGCGCACGGCTTGGCGGCGGCGCATGAAAAAGGGATCGTGCATCGCGACCTGAAGCCAGAGAACTTGTTTCTTACCACGGATGGACGCGTCAAGATTCTCGACTTCGGGCTGGCGAAGCTGACCCAACCGGGCTCTGAGCACAGTGCGCCCACGATTGAGGGCAAAACCGAGGAGGGCGTGGTGATGGGCACGGTGGGATATATGTCGCCGGAGCAGGTGCGCGGACAGGCTGTGGATTCCCGGGCCGACATCTTTGCCTTCGGAGCGATTCTGTACGAAATGTTGACTGGCGAGCGTGCCTTCCAGAAGCCGACTTCACCGGAGACCATGAGCGCCATCCTGAACGAAGACCCACCGGGGATTTCGCAGTTCACTACCGGCCTCTCGCCGGCCCTACAGCGGATCGTGCATCGCTGTTTGGAGAAAAACCCGGAGCAACGATTCCAGTCGGCGTCGGACTTGGCCTTCGCGTTGGCCGCGCTCACGGACATACCGGAGATCATCAACGAAGCGTTCGCGAAAGGCCGCGATGCCCGGAAACAATATATTACTTTGGCCGCATGCGTCGCACTCCTGGCAACCGCCTTTGCGGCATCTCACTTTTGGCCCCGCTCGAACCGTCCCATTGGCCCGGCAAAGATTGCGCAAATCAGCCAGTGGAACAAACCGATGAAATACGCGAGGCTTTCACCCGACGGCCACAACGTGGCGTTTGTCTCCCCCGCGGGCGGCATCGCACAAGTGTTCCTCATGCTCACCTCTGGCGGTGAACCCCTCCAACTCACGAATGACGCAGGCGACAAGTTTGTGGATACCTTTTCGCGCGACGGCAAGGAGGTCTACTATGAGAAGACACTCGGCCACGATGAAGTCTGGGCCGTGCCAACCCTTGGCGGGGCTTCCCGCCGTGTCGCACCTGCAAGACACGTGGTTCCCTCTCCGGATGGCGCATTCATTTATTACGTGAAATCTGATAGCACCGCGATTTTTCGTGCGGGGAAATCCGGACTGAACGAGGAATCAGTTTACAACTCGGACGGCACTGGCCTGGACTTCATCCCACTTCTGCTGTTTCCTGGCGGCAACGAAATCCTTTGTGCTGCGGCGTCGAATCTTGGGGGCGAACAACAATTCCATTTTTACGGGGAGCAGCAATTCCATTTTTACAGAATAAGCCTGACCAGTCATGAGGCGGATGATTTAGGAGAAGTATCTGGGAAAGCACTTGACGTCGCGTGGGGCGAACCAGGGGTGACCGTTCTATTCGGCCGGAATGTGGACGGACTGACGAACATCTGGAATTACAACTTGAAGGACCGAAATCTGACCCAGATTACTTTCGGAGCAGGATCGGATGAAGCGCCCATGCCAGACCCAAGTGGAAAAGGGATTTACTTTGTGAATGGCAAATCCTCGGGGTTTCTGACCGCTTACCACGTTCATTCAAAGGAATCGACGGACATTGTGTCCGAGAATGCAACTCAGCCGATAATCTCGCGGGATGGAAAGCGTGTGATGTACATCACGCTCCCCGGAAAGGACCGGAACGAGCTCTGGGTATCGGACATCGATGGCGGCAACAAAGTGAAAATCGCAACGGGAGAGGCACTGTGGACGGGGGATTGGGCGCCGGACAATCTTCATCTGTCTTTTTGTGAGACGGGGACCGGAGCAGTGGCCAAGAACTATGTCGTGGGTGCCGACGGCAGCGGTCTTCGCCAGCTCCCGTTTACTGGAGTTGGGCCCATGAATTCCATATGGAGCCCTGACCAGAAATCCATTTACGCGAGTGGCGTGGAGAAGGCGGCCTCGACGTCCACGATTTGGAAAGCCAACGCGGATGGTTCAAATCTGGAGAAGCTCGTTGACAACTGCGGCGCTGCTACTGACGCTGACCCCAGCGGGCGGTACCTCCTTGGCATGGTATTCGAAGGAGAAAAGATGGGAATCTACGAGGTCTTCACCTCCGACAGGAAATGTATCCTATTGCTTCCCGGCGTAGTGACGTTCGGTGCGACATTCGCTCGCGATGGCAAGTCGTTCTTGTATGAAGTTGCTTCGAGCGGTGAAGTCATGATTTACCGTCAGCCGTGGACAGACGGTAAACTTATCGGTGCGCCTCAGGTCGCGTTAAAGGTCCCCTTTTCCTTTTCACTGTCTTACGACACGAACGCCTCCGATTGGTCTCGTGACCTCTCCACAATCGTCTATGCGCGTCCCGGCGGTAATGCCGACCTCTACCTTCTGAGCCAAAAGTAAAACGTAGTGTTGGGCTCCCGATTCCTTTTTCATCGCTGCCGAGTCCGTTTTTGCGAAACCGAAGTGACCTGTTCGCCTGTGAGAAATCCCTGTCGTCCATGTTCTGGTGTCGGGCGGCTGATCAGGCCCTGGTTTCGCCAACAAAGTGGAAATTCCACCACCTGCAGCGCAAGCTCGGGGTTGCGATACACTCGCTCCATGTGGTGCCTTCCACTGTTGGTGCTGGCCCTCTCGGTTTTGCTCTGCTCCCCTCTCGTAGGAAATCGTCAAGAGCCAGTTGCTTCCCGGCCCGATTCAAGGCAAGCAGAGGGTGAAATCGTCCTGACTGAGTTGCGCGGTGCGGCATATCCGCGACTTGCGCGGAATGCGGCTATTCAGGGCAAGGTGGAATTGAAACTTCGGTTCAAAGGAGACGGGACGCTCGAATCGGTGGATGTCGTCCGTGCGGACCCTACGCTGTTTGTGGAAGCCGTGATCGGAAGCGCCCGAGCCTCACGCTTTGAGTGCGCGCATTGTGTTGCGGTACCGGACTATTCGTTAACCTACGAGTTTCAGATTGTCGCGAGTGATCCAGAACAGTACTGCAAGACCCCCGATGAACAGACTCCTCCCAAGCTAGACCCCTCCCTTCACAAGGTCACCGTGTTCGCAAATGAGGTCTGGACCTGCGATCTGTCATCTGTGATCCGACGTACACCCACAAGAGTGCGTTCAGCTAAGTGCCTGTACCTGTGGAAGTGTGGTCTTCGTCTTGAAAGCTCGGATGCGTCATCTTTCGATTACTGACGGATGGACCGGATGCGACCCGAACCGAAAGAAGTCGAAATTTGAGTGAAATGGCCTTCCATGAGAAGGCCGGTCGGAGTCAAGTCGGATCTTTGGTTTTTTTCTTTGGACAAGAGCTTTTCTTTCTGCCGAGCCGCCACTGTCGCCATCCTTCCATCCGCACTCTTCGAGGAGCGATTTTGATTCGCTCGGTGCAAGTTGGGCGTTCTCGTTTACAGCCGGTGCTGCCACCTGATTGTCGACCTCTTTTCCATCGCACGATGGAAGTGGGCCAGGCCATTAACGCAGTCACCGGAACTCGGCTTTAGGCTTTTGATTTTCCCCTCCCTTGGAATGTTTTGACTTTATGCTGCTGCCGGCAGCGCCACTCGGTTGCTGTTGTGCAATGGTTCGTACACTTCTCCGCTTACCCACAGACGATGCAGCAACACCGCCAGCTTCCTGGCCGTGGCGATGATCGCCCGCTTCTTCCCGCTCTTCCCGCCACGCTCGGCCAGCTTCAGGCCCCAGCGCCTGATCGCAGTCGACACCAAACGGACCCAGAATGTGCTGCGCCCCTTGCACCAACAGCGTCCGCAGATAGGGATCGCCTTCCTTGCTGATGTGCAGCTGCGGCTGACTCTGCCCGGAGTTTCTTCTTCCTGGCTGCAGTCCCAGATAGCAGCCCACATCGCGGCTCTTGCGAAAGCGATGCGGATCTTCCAGCGTCAGCAGAAAAGTCAGCGCGATCAGCGTGCCCACACCTTTGATTTGCTTCAGCAGCGCCACCTGTGGATAACTCTTTTGCGCCAGGTTCTCGATCCCTTCATTGCACTCGCGAATGCGTTCGCTCAGCGACTCGATCCCCGCCAGCAGCGGCTGCAGTGCGCGCGGCAGTTCCGGGCTCAACCCCGCCGCCTTCTCGGGATTCATGTTGCGCACGTTGCACCCGCGCAAGCGCTCGCCGTAACTCTTGGCCAGGCCGCGGGCCGTGTTCACCAGCGACGTCCGGGCCCGCACCAGTCCTGCCCGTGCCCGGATCACCGTCAGATCCGCTTGCGCCTGCGCGCTGCGATGCTTCACCGGACACAGCAACTGCGGATCAATCCTGGCCAACCGTGCCAGCGTCTGCGCGTCCATCCGATCGTCCTTTTTGCGGCTCTCCCCGATCAGCCGTACGTTGCGCGCATGTGCCACGATCACTTCGTGCCCCAACTCAATCAGGATTCGGCTCACCCAAGGCGAATGCGTTCCGGTTTCCAGCGCGATCCGGCAACGCGGCATCACCCAAACATCCCGCGCATCGCTTTCGGAGTCGTGCCCAGTTCCTGCTCTTGCAGCACTTCGCCCACTTCGTCTAGCAGGCAATACCAACTCGAGCGATCGCCCAGGTCCAAACCAATCGTCAACTTCGGTTGAGAAAAATTCTTCGTCGCCTTGGCTGCAGCAGTGCTAACCTTCTTCTTTGCCGGTCTCCTTTTTATCTGTGCCTTGAGCACGTCGATAACTTGGGAGCGTACACCGCATCCCGTCCGGAGACCGGCCTTCTCATCCCATCTGATTTCAACAGTTACTTCCGGTTTGCCCGTCACTTGGGCATAATGTGGCAGTCGGGATTCAAGGACATGCGGTCATCCACCCTTACGTCACTTTCGCCGGAAAACGTGCCATGAGACTGTTTCTAGCCGTTGCTATTGCACTAGTTTTGGCGCAACCCTGGAATCCGCTTTTTTGCGAAACGCCATCAGGCTTCCCCTCGCCGGCTTACGTGCTGCACATTCCCGGCTTGCTAGTCGCGGAAATGTCCCCGGAGGAAGAATATTTGATCGCTCTTGTCATGCGCTGGCCGAAGGGTGATCCACCAACCGCGGAGCTGCAAGTCTGGGACTTCCGCAAGGGCACGCTACTTCAGATCCACAGTCTGCCAACTCCAGAAACGAGCTCACCAGCCCTTCAGTCAGAATGGCAACTCGGGATAACTGCCCTTCGCTACACGAGTGACGGTCAACTACTGGTTGTCTCGATGTCTAGGGGACTGGTGCATGTTTTGCGCACCGCCGACCTTGAGGAGATTCGGACGATTAATGTTCCACTGCACGCAAAAATCCATACCTTCGAGGTTTCGCCAGCCGCTCATCAGGTTGCGGTTCGCGTGTCGGATGACGTTCTTCTGTACGATCTCGATTCCGGTGGGGAGATTCGGAGATGGAAGATCAAGCATTCCGATGGGTATGAACGAGGACTTGCCTGGCGAAGAGACGGTGGAGCTTTGGCGGCAAGCGTTGCCGACTATTCGCCCTGCAATAGGGGCGGCGGCATGATCTACGTATTCGATCCCAAGTCTGAAAAGATTTCCAACGTCTTTGATGTTCCTCTCTTGCCTGCGGACATTGCTTTTGGTCCCGGAGATAGCCTGTATGTCGCAAGCAATACCTGTGGAGGATATTTCGCTCATTGGACGCTTGATTTACCTTTCTTCGATTCTGCCACAGGCAAGAAGATGGGCCGGATTCCAGCCGGCAGGGTCGGATTCAGGACTCACATCACGATACCCACAAACAAAAACGTACTTCTGGCCCATGCCGACCGGGAAAAGACGACGTTTGAAGGACTCGAAGACACCCTCAAGGTCACAGACGCGCAATGGCAGGTCTGGGATCTCTCGTCTGGAAAGGTTGTCTTGACGATTCCGGAGACGATCGAGACGGCCAGGGACCGTTCTCCTTCCTTGAGCAACAACGGTCACTTTATGTATGCAAGGCAGGAGCAGGGATTGAAGGTATTTTCTGTGCCGACCGCAGAAAAGTAATGACAAACATTTTGTTCTATCGCAGCTCTTATCCCTACCATGAAGCAGAAAGCCGGGAAGTTATTCGAGCCAACTCGGCCGGCAATCGTCTCAATTGGCGAAATATCGCGATAACGCTCAAAATGGCCGGACCAGGGATTCTGAGTGCAACGGCCTGGTTTCAACAGCGATCGAGGTCGTCACTGCCCAAAATCATGTGACATCCCCTGGCCGGTTCCAAAGGCCGACAAACCCAGTCACAGCTCAGGCAATCAGAATGTAATCCGAAGTGCAAACTGCAGAACCCGAGGCATGTGAGCTCCGGTCGGGTAAAGGAAGTTCTGTGTGCCTACGTAGCTGTTCACGCCGTTCCACTGAGTGTGGTTGAAAACGTTGAAGGCTTCCGCGCGGAACTGGAGCTGGACTCTGTCTGTTGGTTTGAAGACCTTGTACACCGACGTATCGAAATTGGTGCGACGGGGCAGGTTCAGACTGTTCCGGCCTGAGTCGCCGAAGGTCAAGCCTTGCGGCTGCTGATAAGCGACACAGTTGAGGAGTGGGTGGCCTTTGGTGGCTGGTATGGTACAGCTCGGGTCCGGAGTTGCGTGAGGGTCACCAATGCGGTCGGCGTACGAACCATTATAGGTAATCCCGTCCGCGACCCCGGCGTTATCGCCGTATATACCGTCCACCACGGAAAAAGGATCGCCGCTCTGGTGTGTCATGACGCCGGCAAGCTCCCATCCACCGAGGAAAGTGTGGGTGAGTCCTTTGCCGGCGAAGTAGGGCTCTTCGTAAACCCAGGCTACGGTCAGAATATGGCGTTGATCGAAATTAGAGCTGGAGTAGTTGCTGTGGATGTCATAGGAATTTACGAAGTTCCCATCCAAATTGTCAGACGAATCATCCAGCGAGTGACTGTAGGTGTAGGCTACGTCGAGGGTAAGTGGACCGTCGGTCTTGCGCAGCGAAAATTGCAGGGCGTTATAGTTCGAGTTAGCTTCGGGCTCCACGCGTTGCAGTGAGTCCAGGCTGTAAAACGGCCGAAACGGATTCGGATCGTTTCCGCAGGCGATGTCGAGGTTGATGGCAGGCTGCCCTGTAATCCTATGTCCATTCACTCTGAATGTGGGCGTGAGGACCCCGCCGCCCTGCGAGTTGCAAATATCCGAAGTAATCGGTTGTCCAGGCTGAAATGGGTTTTCAGAGGCTGGTATCTCATGCAAAGAATTTTCTTCGTGGGTCAAAGTAAGATGCGTTCCCTTGGCGCCGACATATGCCAGCGTGGCCACAGTGTTCTTGATGAGATCGCGCTGCAAGTCCAAATGCCACTGCTGAACATAAGGCCATTGCTCCGTGTCCGGAATTGTGACGGTCGATAGAGGGAACAGCAATCCTTGCCCACCCACGTTGTTGTAGCCCACGATGTTGTATTGGGTCGGTTCCTGGACGAGCGGAGGCGAGGCCTCGAGACTCTCCGCGTTGGCCTCCTGCCCATTGGTGTGCTCGAAGAAAATTCCGTAGCCGCCGCGGACAGCCATCTTGCCGCTTCCCAGCGGATCCCACGAAAATCCCACACGCGGCGCCGGATTAAACAGATGTCCATTTAAACATCCCCGCGGCACCACTCCCACACCGCACTGCACCATGCCGTCAAACGCGGTTGTCGAAGGGGTGAGAATGAGCGCTCCCTCTTGCCCGGTTACATTGCCCGTCACGTCAATCTTGGGGGCCAGGGCACGGTTATAAGATAGTGGATCCCAATTAAATACCTGATGGTTCTTCTCCCAGAAGGTGCCGAACAAACTGATGCGCAGGCCCAGATTCAAGGTTAGATTCTTGCTGATGTGGTAGTCGTCCTGAAAATAGGGCTCAAACATCTTGTAGTTGGTGTGATATTTCGGCTGAGCATTCGCCTGCTGGAAGTTCGCAATGTTACCCATTAGCAGGTCGGCAAAGGCATTGCCAGTCGAGACTGGCACGGTACTGTCGAACGTCAGATCGCCGCCCTGGTCGGAGAACGAGTATTCGTTCTTTTCCGCGTTGACGAAGTAGCCGCCGAATTCCAGTTTGTGCTTGCCCAGACTTTTGGTGACATTATCGCGATAGGTGAAAGTCGGGTTCGAATTCGACCAGGGAAGCGAATAGGGGCCTTCGCAGAATCCGCCGCCGTAGTCCCCTGATGTACTCAGGCAGATGTCTGGCAGCTTGCCGTTATTATTGGGAAATAACCCAGGCATAGTGAAATTACTGCCTCGCGTCCAAACCACTGGGTTATTGGGGGTTATCGTTAGGTGATCCGTGGTATAGCTTGCGGCAAATTCGTTAAGCAAGGTCGGCGAAATCGTGCCCACAATCCTCGCGACCATCTCCACACCTGGACCGACGAAATGCGATCGGATTGTGGGGAAGTTGGTGCTTTCGAAGCTTTCGGTGCCGCTGCTAAAGTTCCAGGAATCGTGAATCACGCGGAACGTCGCGCGTAATCTCGGATTGAAATCGTGATCGATCCGGACCAGGTTTTCGAGCCACTGCATCGGTTGACCGACCGCCTCGGCGAACGTGGCCTGTCCGCTATTGAAGGTGTTGGGTTCGGGAATCATAGGCAGCAGGATCTGCGCATTGGGATCAATGAACGGAATTGTGTTGTTGGGAAACGGGTTCCCGGTATTCGGATCTACGGGGCAGTCGGTTGGATTGGGAGTAATTGGGGCACACTGGTCACTGAAGTCTCCCTGGCGGTTCGCCATCGACGGAACGTAATTGAAGAAGTTGTACGGAGTTACTTCGCGGCGCCAGTTCTGCAACCAGAAAAAGAAGGTATGGTTCTTCCAGATCGGGCCGCCCACGCTGTATCCGAAATCGTGTTTGTGGTAACCGGCGACGGGCGTCCCTGGCTGGTCGAAATAGTTGTGGGCGTTGAACGCCTCGTTCCGCAAGAACTCCCACACTGAGCCGTGGAATGCGTTCGTACCCGATTTGGTTTCCACTTCGACCGTGCCCGAACCGTTACGGCCGTATTGCGCTCCGTAGTTTGAAGTCAACACCTTGACTTCACCGATGGCCTCGACGCTGGGATAGACGTTCAGCGAAAAGTTGCTGCCGTTATCCATCATGTCGCCGCCATCCACTTCCCAGTTGTTGTATTCTGTGCGGCCGCCGTTCACACTGTAGTTGACATTCGCCGCGGCCCCCACCTCGCCTTCATCTTGCCCCGTCTGATTGCTCACGCCGGGCACGAGGGTTATCAACTGGGTAAAGTTGCGACCATTCAATTGCAATTGGAGAACCTCCTTGCCGGTAATCGTGCCGCCCAATTCGTTGGACTCCGTATTCACCTGGGCCAGGCCTTCTCCGTTCACGCTGACTTCCTCATGTGTGTCGCCAACTTGCATGGTAATGTCGATGCGGGCATTCTGGGCCACGCGAAGGGTTACGCCTTCAGCCTGATATTTACGGAATCCAGGGGCAGATACGGTGATGTTGTAGCGTCCTGGCGGTAACGCGGCGGCTACATACTCACCGGCGGAGTTACTGTGGACTTCACGAACGACGTCCGTAGCAGTGTTGCGAATGATGACATCGGCTTGGGGAAGTAGGGCCCCCGTTTTGTCACGAATCGTGCCCGTGAGGGTGGCCGCGTCCTGAGCCAGCGCTTCGCTCGGGAGCAGCAAGAGTCCCAACAGAAGCCAGCAAAGCCCCAAAACCTTTTTCCCCATGTTCTCCCTCGTTGCTCTCGAAGCAAGGCTTTGCAACTCCGAGTGCCTGCGCTGCCCTGCGGATCGGCTGAGAGCCTACGGATCCTTGGCCACTTCATCGAGCAGGAATCTGAGGGCGACAAAGCGGCCGAGTTTAACAGTCCTCGGCTTTGTAGACGACGCCCATCCCACCGCCGCCGAGCTTCTCGAAGATGCGCTAGCGCGAAATGGTCTGGCCGATCACTGGAGCAGAATCCTACGTCTGTGAAACAGGCAAGTCAACGAAAGCGATGGAGTTGGCGATAGTTCAAAAGGATGGTTGTTGATAAATCGCCATTTCACTCATCTTCCCGTCAACGGGGAATTCAAGTGCAATCGGACATATTCGACCGTTTATGATGGTCCTGCTGTCAGCTTTTTCACATCCCCCACAAGAAGGTTCATACAATCCTCGAAGTTCTTGCGGGCAGTCGCGGTGCGGCTTGCGCCTTCTACTTCCCGAGTGAGCGCCCAGAGCGTAACGCGGGTTTTGGGGTCTAGGATCGAAAGGTGCACCTCCAGGCGAGCTTCTCGCGAATCGTAAGAGCGGATTTCAAAAACAATGTCGGCATCGGCGGGAGAGGACACCAGTTCGTACTTCCCCCAACTCTTTATGCCTGCATAAAACTGATTGTAGGTTAGGTTTGGAGCGTGAAGTTGATGCGGGATTATCCAATCATCATCGCCACCATTTGAGATGAAAACCTTTCTCGCTGCGAGCACTTGGGCAGGAGTTGGAGCCGAAGGCACGGCTTCTTGTTGGGCCATCAGCATCGGCATGGACAGGGTTCCCATCGAAAAAAGCAAAGACAAAGCCGCTCGTTGAACGGGTGTCATACTCGGCACCTCCATATAGAATTTCGCTCACGGTTTAACCCCGGTCAAGTCAATTGGCGATAAATCGCCATTACGCTCATCATGGCTTTCCGCTGGGCACTTGAGTGTAGCGGCCTGGTTTCGACAATTGAGCTTGCGCCACGGAATACAATATCGCGAGTGGGGGAACTAAAATGCGGCTGAATCGAGTGGTTGCAGGTCCGGCTCTAGTTGTTGCATTGCTGCTAGGTTGGCGAACACCGTTGCAGCACGCATTCGCTCAGGTACAGGGCAACTCAGGCAATCAGGAGCCACTCATTCCAGAAGGCCAGAGGAAACCCGCACCCAATTTCATCCTTACAGATGCGAAGGGGGACACCATCAATCTGTCGACCTACAAGGGAAAAGTTGTTCTTCTCGATTTCTGGGCGACATGGTGCGGCGGATGTAAAACGGAAATCCCGTGGTACATGGAATTTGACGCCAAGTATAAGGATCGCGGTCTCGCGGTGATTGGCGTGTCGATGGATGAGGACGGATGGAAAACCGTGAAGCCCTTTCTAGCTTTGGACAAAGATCCGGAAACTGGCGGACACACGGCAATGAAATATCCAGTTGTAATTGGAAGTGATAGCTTGGCGAAGCAGTATAACCTCACGAGCATGCCCATGACGTTGTTGATTGATCGAGAGGGGCGCATCGCTGTATCTCACACGGGGATGGTGGTCAAGGACGACTGGGAGGGCAAAATCCGGTCTTTACTGAAATTGCCGAGCAGTGTGGTCGCGACGTAGTCTTGTCACTTGGCGAAAAATCGCCATTTCACTCATTGACCCCAGACGGGGGCTGACCCAGGGTCAATCAGAGGCGCGCCAACCGCAAGCTTTCACGGTCCAATTCGCGTGACCTTATTCTACCCAGGTGTGCTTATTCCCTTCTTGAGCATTTCAATGGCTTTCCCTATTCGCTTCAATCGGGTTTCTTCCTTCTTGGCGTCGGTAATCCAGCGGCAGTACTCCTTGCGGTGGGTGTAACTTAGTTTTTCGAAAACTGGAAGCAGCCCTTCTTTCTTGATCAACTTTTCAAATTGAGCAGGCACTTCGACGGTTCTTATCTCTTCATCTTTCCAGACAACGACTTCAATCGTATCACCCGGGCCTTTCCCAGTTTCCGCGCGTACAGCTTTAGGCATCCCCAACACATGAAGGGGCTTGCCGTACTTGATAAGCGAACCCGTATCGGGAACACCATTGAAGGTCGCCTTTACGGGCACCTTTCCTTTGGTGGCGAATTCCTTCTCGGTATCGTAAGGAAAAAACACGTAGGCCCCTCCGCCATCGCCTGCTTCGATTTTCACCTTGAATTTGTACTTCTTCATCGCTTACCGGGTTTTCTGACCGCGCGGCCTTGGTCACTCGGAATTAAACCACTTTCCCTTGTAGCGGGCTACCCAAGCAACTACTCAGCGATTGTCGGCAAACCGGAATCTACCCGGTTGTTGGCCATAAATCCCCATTTCACTCATCGTCTCGAGGAGGCGTCAGCTCGACTCGGGAACCATAAGTCGGTTGAACTACCGCAGCTTCCCACGAACCACCGTGATCGACCCGGCTGGGAGTGCGTACATGCCGTCGGGCTTGGCGGCGATCGTGATGTTCTTGTCCTCAGCAGGGGTGTTGCAATATTGCACCAGAGCTACAGATCCGACGAAAGGATGGCTCATGTGCTTGGCATCGTCGATGACGAGATGAACTTGGTGAGCCGCGTTCAAATCGTGGTTAATTAGCATTAACGACCAGTTCCCGTCGGGACGTTTGACAGCGTATGAGGTAACCACGGTCCGATCGGCAGCGTCCTTAAGGTCGGCCGATGCCGGGAAAATCTTGTTCGCTCCCTCATCGTGCTGCAACCATTCGAAATTAATGATGTGTGCGGAAGAATAGGGAGTATATGCAGGCGTGCCATACGCCCCGCCGCCATCAGCGCCACCCTCGGGGCTAAGACTTCCGTGACCAGTGGCGCCATTATTGATTGCCGGACGATAGAACGCCGTGCCGCCCTGTTCAAAGAATGTGCCAAACGCATCGCACTCCCAGATGGAGCGGCCAGTCACGCCCAAGTAGCCCGGTCCGCTTCGACCCGCTGTGATTCCACTCTCGGAAATAATCAGAGGCACGTCCGCGGGGACGCCGTCCTCACGCCACATGTGCAGGACGTGCTTCATAATTCCGGGTTCAATGTAAAGGGTCGCCCAGTCGTTCGGCGGAGTGAATCCGTTGATCATGAACGGGTAATGTTCGAACGACATGAATGCGAGATCCTTCAGATGTCCGTGGGCCTTCAGGTAATCGACGAATCGCTCCAACCAGGAACTGCGTCCCTCATCGTCCGGCCAGAGGGTGATGTCTTTATCGACGCCTTCGAAAATCGGGCCGCCCAACTTGGCGCCGGGCGTTAGCTTGTGGACCGCATTTGCCACTTGAATGTAGATGGCGCCATAGTCTTCCGGTGTCATGTGCTTGCCGTCGCACTCCTCTCCCACTTCAATTCCCACCACTGGATAACCACGCTGGTGAATGTAGGAAACCTCATTGGCGCAATCTTCGGGAGTGTCGTAAATCGCCGCACATGCAACCAGCGCGGGATGGCCCATGGTCAATCCACTGGTAAAGAAATTGTCCATGCCGTTGTATTGATCGCCGCCTCCGATGATCAGGTTGTCAGCTTGGTGCCAGGGATCGATGGAAGAGGCGAAAAACGATCCGGCCAAGTCTGCCTCCGAACCGGCGATAACTTCTTCGTCTCCAGCGCCCTCGAGCCGTGGAGGCAGCCCAGGTCCGGGCTCTACACCGTTAGCCGGATAAACAACCGCGTATTTCCCTGCGGCATCGATCGTACCGGCCGACAGTGTCTGAAGGGCGTAACCGACGCAGTTCCGAATATCCTGCGCCCCGTGAGTGTCACAGGTTCCGGAGGATTTCGACATCAAAACGCGCACGAAGCGCGTTGTGACGGGCGCATCCGAAAGCTTCAGATGGATATCCCCGTCGCTGCCGTTCAGCACCGCGCCCGATGAGAAAGCCTTCCAAATACCGTTCGGGCCCATGTCCCAGTCCATCGCGTTGTTGTCGCCGACCCAGTACTGCACGACATAAACCACGGCATATGGATTTACCCATTGCATATGGATCGCGTTGACAGCGCGGGCGGTGCCCATATCGATTACTACCCATTGCGGATGCAGCGTATCGCTCTCGCCCGTGAAGTGACTGGTTAGGTAAGGATTGCTCTTCCAGTAACTTTGAAAACCAGCCACCAAAGGTGAATCGCCGCTGGTCATAAAGTCGCGATGGGGCAGGGAATACGAATAGCCGTAATGAATCGGTTCGCCTAAGTCTGCGCTGCCGACGTAATAACCGCTCTTCGTCGCTGGATCGCTCCATGTGCCGTTTTCGTTCCAGTGCCATGCAGAAAGGCGCAACTCGCTGTTGTTGCGCATGGTGATGGAGCCCCAACCCAAGTTCTTGACCCCCTGAATCGTCTCGGGCTTGCTCAAATTATCGACCTGCGTCTTACTTAGATCATCCATCCACGCGCCGGTCGCAGTGTCGGGATTGATCGTATTCAGAACGTGGTCCGGCGTTACGTCAACGTGGACCGTGGCGACGGAATCCACCGTGCCCACCTTGGCAACCGAATCCGCCGGGAGTTCCTGTCGAGCATGTCGTGGGTGAACCGTTTGTCCCGGAGCCGTTTGTGCATGGACGCGCAAAGGAAACTGCATGGACACCCCGATTAGCCCGAGCGCCGCAACTGCGACACACAGCCAAATGCGAGACGAGGCACGTGGTTTGCAACGAGTATTCATAATGTTGTCACTCATATTAAAACGATTGAATTGAGGATTGCACGTCGAGTTTACACGAATGGCAGACCCGCCCGTGAGTCACGGTTGTTGAAATATCCCCATTACGCTCAAAACCTCCCAATGAGCGAGGTGGAGGTTACCAGCAAACTGCTTCATAGTTGCCCGTCGTGGCGGACTACTTTAGCCTTGCGAACGGAAGGTAGGAGCAATGGCAGACAACAAAACCAAGTCCACCAAATCCAGTGTGGCGGCGTTTATCGATGCCCTCACGGGCCCGGTCAGGCGCTCAGACGCCCAGGCACTGATCAAGGTGATGCAAAACGCGACCGGAGAAAAGCCGCGAATGTGGGGGCCATCCATCGTGGGCTTCGGCAGCTACCATTACAAGTACGAGAGCGGGCGTGAGGGCGATATGCCGGTTATCGCTTTTTCGCCGCGTAAGGCCGCGACTGTTCTGTATGGGGTGACCGGGTTTGGCGAGGCTACGGCGCTGCTTGCAAGACTTGGCAAGCATTCGACCGGCAAGGGCTGCCTCTACATTTAAGAAGCTCGCGGATGTGGACCAACCCACCTTTGGAGACCCTGATCGTCAAATCTCTGGCTGCCAAGCGCGCGAGCACGAACATCCAAAATCAATGAGTGTAAAGGCTGGTAACGACAGCTACGATGGTGCGTCTCTATATAGGGACGATTCTGTGCAGATTTTGAGGCATGCAAGAGCGATCTCTCCTAAGGAGACGCAGCGAGAATGTTCCACTTGGGCCGCTATCTTACTCTGCTTCTGCGTGTTGTCACTTGCGCCGCCAGAAACGTGGGGGCAGCAACCCGGGGCCGTACTTGAGAAGCAGGCTGGAGAGGAGGTTGCGAACCTGGTACAACAGGCGCGTAGCCAGAACAAGCTTCCTGAGCTGGAGAGAATCGAAGACCCAAATTTACGCGAGGAGGCCTGTGCGCGCGCTCAAACCGGTGCCACATCCTGGAATGCGAGCTCTGCAGTAGTTGTCCGAAATGGGGCTGTTACTCTCTCGCGTATTTCATATTCGACACCCGATGCTGCTCATCGAGTTCCTGAATTGCTGTCGTGGGCAGCGCGAAATGAACGCGGAGAGCCCCGCCGGTTTGCAGTTGGCGTGTGTTTTGTGCGCCCGGCAAGAGATCCAGAAGGAAGATACTGGATCGAAGTTCTCACATACATGGGAGCGACAAAGTCTCTTTTCTATCGTACCGGACTTGCCTTGGCTCACCTGTGGGCACGATGAGGTGGGTGGTCAGTGCCCGACCTACCCAGAATGAGGGCAGCCCCAATTGTCGAAGAATCGTCACTCACTGCCCCTACTACCATCATTGGCTCGCGACGTTGGAGCGTCTCCTCACGGCGAAAAGACGGTCGGACGAGGTGGCGCTGCTGACGAGCAAGGAAGCCTGGGATCAACAGCAGCGATTTTTCTGCGCGACGCTGACCGAATTGTAGGCCGTCCGAGATCGCCGATTGGCGAAAAATCCTCATTACGCTCATTGACCCCTACTCATCCGAGAGTTTGCACATTGACCAGCTTCTGGGACTCGCAACGGGTACGCTGTAGTTGTTAACGAACGGAAGACGGTCATGGGTTAGCGACTGTACGTCATTCGACCCTCACGACCGGTTCAAACTCCGGCTGGACCCAACCTCTGAGTCTGGCCTCTTTTCTTGCCGGCGTACCCGACTTGTTTATTCCTCGTCAGTTGGCGCTAAATCTCGGTTACACTCGTTGCCTCGGCTCGCCAATTCTCGGCGCCAATCGGCAAGGCGCGTCAGCATCCAACCCCCACCTCTAACCAGCTATGCGATGGCTCATTCGTTCCGCAATGCCAGAAGTGGGTTAACCTTTGTGGCTCCTCGGGCCGGCAGATAACACGCCAGCAATGCGATCATTCCCAGCACTAGTGTCACTGTAGCGAAGGTTTCGGGATCGTAGGTGCTGACGCCGAACAGCAGGCTGCCCACAAAGTGCATTAACCCCAGACCTGCGACAACCCCAACCAGCATGCCCGCGCCCGCCAACCGAAGCCCCTGGCCAATTACCCAGCGGAGCACCTCGGAAGGGGTGGCACCGAGCGCCATCCTAATTCCAATTTCGCGCGTCTGCTGATTTACGGAGTAGGAAAGCACGCCATAAACACCTATTGCCGCGAGAATGAGCGCCAGGCCGCCGAATAAGCTCAGCATCGCGGCTGCCATGCGAGGCGCCCACAGTCCCTGGTCCAACACCTCTTCTATGGTCTGAATATTCGTAATCGCCAGGTTGTGGTCCAGCGCTTGAATCTGGCTGCGCACAGTGGCAATGACCGCACGTGGATCCCCCGAGGTGCGCACCTGGAGGGTCGCGGCCGGAGAGTAATCCTGGGTCAGTGGAAGATAAGCAAGCGGTTGGGGGTCTTCGCCGATCTGGTTGATCACCGTGTTGCCTACGACCCCTACGACCTCAAGCAACTTGGGGTCGCCGAAGAAGTGGAAGCGCTTGCCAATCGGATCCTGATCCCGCCAGAAATGACGAGCCATGGCCTCGCTGATCACAGCCACGGGCGGGGTCTGATTCTTGTCGAGATCGGTGAAGGCTCGCCCCTGCTTGAGGGGAATTCGCAAAGTGTCGAAAAACCCCGGAGAAACGTCGTCAAGTTGCGTCATGGTGCCCCTATAGCCGGATGTCTCGTCCTTTCCTTCAGGAAATACAGTGCGCCCAAGGCCGCCGCCTAGCGGGAGGTTTGAGGCAACCGCCGCTGCCTCCACGAAGGGAGAGGATGTCACGCGCTGAATGGCGTCACGATAAAACTGCTGCCCGTGTGCCTCATCGTAGTGAAGCGCCCCAAGGTCAATCGCTATGACGAAAAGTCGTTGCGATTCAAAGCCGAGATCTGTTCTCTGTGCATTCTGCATGCTTCGAATGAACAGTCCTGCACCGACGAGTGTGATGAGGGCGAGCGCGACCTCGGAAACGATCAGGATGCTGCGTAACGGACCGCGAGTCCAGGTAGCGCTTCCGCCCCGGCCACCGGCGTTGAGCGCCTCGGATACGTCGGCCCTGGAAGCCTTGATGGCCGGGGCCAGGCCAAAGATGATTCCGGTCAGCAGCGCAAGGCCGAGGGTAAACAGCAGTACGTGAGAATCGAGCGCAAGGTCGAGATCATTATTCTGTATGAAGGCTGGACGAAAAGCCCAGAGCAAGCGGCGGCCGGCGAACGCAAGTATAAGTCCGACTGCGCCGCCGGACAGAGATAACACCAGACTCTCGGTCAAAAGCTGGCGAACTAGGCGTACACGGTTGGCGCCTACAGCGATGCGGATGCTCATTTCACGTTCCCGGCGTGCTCCCTTGGCCAGAAGGAGATTGGCGAGATTGACGCAAGCGATCAAGAGAATGAGTCCGACGACACCCATCATGAGAGCCCCGGCCACGACAAATTGGTCGTGTTGATTGATGCCCACGGCGGCGTCAGCCAGTGCGGAAACCGCAACGCTGCGTCCAGCATTGTCTTTTGGGTAATCATGCTCGAGCCGTGAGGCGATCGTCCTCAGGGAGGCTTCAGCCTCTGCCCCGCTAACTCCCGGTTTTAATCTCGCCACTGTAAATGTGTTTAGAAATCGCCTGTCTCTGAAATTATCTTTCACAAATCCAGCGAGGACCTGACCATACATGCTGACCGGAATCCAGACTTCGTCGGCGGGACCGATTGTGAATGTTCCCTTGAAGCCTTTCGGGGCCACTCCAATGACGGTGAATAGCGTCGCGTTGAACGTCACTGTCCTGCCAATCAGGTTTCGGTCCGAACCGAACTTGTTAGCCCAAAGACTATAGCTAAGGACGGCCGCATTGTTGCCGCCTGGTTTGGTGTCTTCATCAGGAAGGAAGAAACGTCCGACGGCTGGTGTCAGGCCGAGGACCTGGAAATAGTTTGCGTTCACCAATTGGCCGGCGACCTGCTTGGGTTCCGCTTCTCCGCTCCAGGTCAGTAGAGTGCCCGAGATACACGAGAGTCCGGCGAGCACCTGGTTCTGTCGTCTGTAATCATCGCAATTGGCATAGGACATGCCCAGCTTGGTGGTGCCGGCCTGCGTGACCTGAGTCTTGCTGTCAACGGTATCGAGTTGCACCAGGCGAGAGATTTCAGCGACTGGCAGCGGATGGAGAAGGACGGCGTTGACGACCGTAAAAATCGTGGTGTTTGCCCCGATGCCCAGTGCCAACGAAAGAATGCAAATCACCGTGAAGCTGGGACTCTTGCGCATCGAGCGCAAGCCGAAGCGAATGTCCTGACCTATGCACTCAAGATTCATCATGGCACCCCCTGCAGAATTGTAGGCTTGCTAGTGAGACGCGGTCGCGTTTTTTTAGAAAGCAGGGCTTTAACGTGCGATGCAGCTCATTTGAGGGCTTTTGAGCGTTATGGCCTTCCATGAGAAGGCCGGTCGGAGTCAAGAGGGTTCTTTCGTTGTTTTCGTTGGACAAGACTTTTCTCCCGCCGCGTTGCCACTGTCGCCACCCTTCCATCCGCACTCTTCGATGAGCGGTGTTTGTTCGCTCGGCGCAAGTTGGGTGTTCTCGTTTCAGCCGGTGCTGCCACCTGTTAGTCGACCTCTCTTCCACCTTGTGGATGGAAGGTGGGCCAGGCCATAGACGCAGTCACCGGAACTCGGCGCTTAGGCTTTTGTTTTTCCCTCCTAAGAATGTTTGACTTTATGCGGCCGCCGGCAGCGACAGTCCACGGCTGTTGCGCAGCGGTTCGTAAACTTCTTCCGCTCACCCACAACCGATGCAGCAAAACAGCGAGCTTCCGTGCTGTGGCAATCACCGCTCGTTTCTTTCCATTCTTTCCGCCACGCTCAGCCAGTTTCAGGCCCCAGCGCCGCAGATCGCTGTCCGCTCCAAACGGACCCAGAATGTGGTGCGCTCCCTGCACCAGCAGCGTGCGCAGATACGCGTCCCCCTCCCTGCTGATATGCATCTGCGGCTCGCTTTGCCCCGAGTTTCGGCGTCCTGGCTGCAATCCCACATAGCAGCCCACGTCGCGGCTCTTGCGAAACCGACGCGGATCTTCCAGCGTCATGGGTTAGCGACTGTACGTCATTCGACCCTCACGACCGCTTCAATTTTAAGACTCTGCGACCAGACCCTCCCTGGGTCTGGTTTTCCTTTTCCAGTTCGGGTTGGTTGAATGATCCCGCACCGGAGGCCACTCCGGCTGTCTCAAAATCTCCATAGCACCCAAAATGGCCGTCCGAAACTCGTGCTCATTGACGAAGCCTGGGTACCGGCACTGGGCAAGGACCCTCGGCTTGCCTATTTTGCAGACCTTCGAGTGGACGACGTTCAGGCGCAAATTGTTCGCGAACGACCGTTAGAACAGTTCATTGATGGGTTTTACTGCGATCGATGCAACAAGGGCTTTGTGTCAGAGGAGGTTCTTAAAGAAGGTCGGAGGCGATATCGATAAGAAGCACCTGTTGGCTTACAAAACTTTCAATTGGCGAAAAATCCCTATTACGCTCATTGGCCCCCTACAGCCATCCTGACCTCCTGCGGTGGGAAGAGGAACATCCTCTGTGGCGATTCAAATGCAATGTGTGGCTTCCGACACGCTGCCCTGCGCTAGTAGGCGCCCTAAGCAAACTCAGCCCAGGTTGCGTCTTCTGGTGCTGCAATTGCTGTCCGAACAGCATTCAAGAAGGGAAACGGGAGGCAGAAACATGGAATTAGCAGCCGCGATCTGGACACGTTCCCGACGATCATTCAACGCAGCGTCCCTCATCCTCGCCCTCTCAGTCTCGGGATGGGCGCAGCAAGCACCCTCAACCAGCCAGAAGCATCATGCCGCTACGAGGCAGACGAGAACCATCGAGTACAGAAATACAAGATACGGTTTCAGCTTTACTTTGCCCGAATCGTGGAAAGGCTACCGAGTCCAGTGGTCAGAGTGGGGAGGCAGTGTTCTCAGGGATGATGGCAGCGTGGCGAGAGAGTATCGGGGGCCTGAACTGCGAATCAGACACCCTAAATCGACGCAAGAAAATCCCCGAGAAGATATGCCGATCATGATCTTCACGATCGCTCAGTGGAACGAGAGTCCTATCGTGAGTGCAGCTCCATTCAACCCGGCAGAACTTGGGCGAAATGAAAAGTATGTGTTTGCAGTCCCGCCTCGCTGGGACTACGACTTTTCCGAAGGATACGAGGAAGCGGAAAAACTTCTAACTCCTGCCTCCCTTCACACATTTGCACCAGGAAAGTGACCAAGGGAGCCCCCGATTGGTGAAAAATCCCCACAGCACTCATCATGGCCTTGCACTGGGCACTTGAGTGTAACGGCCTGGTTTCGTCAGTTGTCTGGAAATAAGCCTGCGTCGGGCGTAGAGTGCTGGGGTGAGTGAGTCGCTCCCGTCTCGCCTATTAACGCGCCATTGGCCCCTTGTGATACCAGCCTTGGTGTGGCTTCTGCTTTTCACAG
>Ga0210401_10000202_pt1 | contig 73522 bp, 72 predicted proteins | sample IncBWH32MmetaG_FD_150866 | JGI IMG/M metagenome (GOLD analysis project Ga0210401, IMG submission 150866) | Forest soil microbial communities from Barre Woods Harvard Forest LTER site, Petersham, Massachusetts, United States - Inc-BW-H-32-M | ecosystem: Environmental > Terrestrial > Soil >...
TTCCCGAAGATGCCACGCCATTCTTCGAAGCCTGCTTACCCATTGAGGAGCTGGCGCGGCGCGGTCGCGAGACTCTGCGCTTCGGTCCGATGAAGCCGGTGGGTTTGGTGGATCCACGAACCGGGCGGCGGCCCTACGCGGTCGTGCAGCTCCGGCAGGAAAATCTGCGGGCCGATAGCTACAACCTGGTCGGATTTCAAAACCACATGCGCTTCGCGGAACAGACCCGAATTTTCCGCATGATCCCTGGTCTAGATAAAGCCGAGTTCGTGCGATATGGGCAGATTCACCGCAATACATACATCAACGGACCGGCGCTGCTGAGCGCAACGCTGCAGCTTCGTACGCGCGCGGAGGTTTTTTTCGCAGGCCAAATTTCGGGCGTCGAGGGCTACGTCGAATCGATCGCGACCGGGCTGGTTGCCGGACGGCATGCGGCGGAGATGGCCGCGGGCGAGGCAAACCGGCCGTTTCCTCGTGAATGCGCGATTGGATCGTTGTGCGCTTACGTTTCGGGAGCGGATGCGGCCAACTACCAGCCCGCGAATATCACCTTCGATCTTCTGCCTCCCCTCGATGAAACAACCCGCCACCGGCTGCGCCATGACAAACGAGCGCGCCATGCGGAGGTCTGCCGGCGGGCGTTAGAGAAATTAGATGAGTACCGGGCCGTCTATGCCTGATCTCGCGACTCAAATCCAGCGATTTTTGGAAGAGCTGCAGCGCGCCAATGTTTCCGCGCACACGCTGCGGAACTACGGGTCGGATCTGGAGCAGTTTCTCGACTACTTCACGATCAAGAAGGAACGTAGCCCAGGTCTGCGGCCTGCGCTGGAAGACATCGATGGGCTCGCGATTCGCGAATGGCTGGGGCATCTCTACCAGCAGCGTTTAACCGCCGTGAGCATGCGGCGCAAGCTGGCGGCCGTGCGGTCGTTTTTCAAGTTTCTGGTGCGCGAAGGCGTCGTAGAAACAAATGTTGCACGGTTGGTGCGGACGCCCAAAGCTCCCCAATCGCTGCCGAGGGTCATGACGGCCGAGCAAACCAATGTCTTGGTGGACGGCGTAACCGGCGCGGCCGGCAAGTTCGAGCGTCCCCACCCGGAGCGCGATCTTGCGATCTTCGAACTGCTCTACGGGTGCGGGCTGCGCATCAGCGAACTGGTAGGACTGAACCTCGACGACTTCGATTTCAGCGAGCGCTGGATACGCGTGCGCGGCAAGGGCCGCAAGGAGCGGCAGGTTCCCTTCGGCGGGAAAGCGGCGGATGCCATCGAGCGTTATCTGAACGGAAGAAAGCCCGCGGCGGCCGGGGAACGTCCGCTATTCCTGAATCACCGGGGCGCTCGTCTGACCGATCGCGGCGCGCGCGGCATCGTCAAGTTCTACGCGCGAATGATCACGGGCGATTCTTCCATCCATCCGCACAGCCTGCGCCACGCCTATGCCACGCACCTGCTGAGCGACGGCGCCGATCTTCGGGCCATTCAAGAGCTACTCGGGCATGCCCAGCTTTCCACCACTCAGAAATACACGCAGGTGTCGCTGGCCGATTTATTGGCCGTCTACGACAAAGCACATCCGCGAAGTTAGTCGGCCGCGGCGGCAACGCGTTCGGGAGTTCGGGCGGAGCGCAACATCGATATGGCGGCATACAGCACCGCCACCACCACCAGCCAGCGCACCCAGGTGAGCGGAAGCTCTTTGACGATGAGGGCCGCGATCAAGACCCCCGGCAGCCCTCCGAGCGCTAAGCCGAGCGCTGGCCGCGGGGCATAACTGTCCATTCGGATGAATCGCACCGTCGCGGTCGGCATCAGGAACGCGCACGATCCCATCATGATCGGAAACGCGGCTTTGGGATCCATGCCCAGCAAGCTCACCAGGATCATGCAAGGCGCGTACATTCCTATTCCCAGGGTCATCAGAGCGCCTAGAAGTACACATACAGCCACGCCCACCCACAGGCGCCAATTTTCTAGAATCAGCGCGGTGCCGCCCGCCGGAGACAGGTTAAATATCGACATCAAGAATAGAGCAGCGGCCGCGAGCAGCGCGATGGCCATTCCGATTTGGACCTTCCGTCGCGACCATCCAGCGACAATTCCCGCCCCGAACCATGCGCCGCATACTGCCGCGCCGATCAGCGATACCAGCGTCAGCGCGTCCACGTTCACGATCGCGATAAAGAGAAAAGCTTCGAGGATAGTGGGCAGTGTGTGGCCGACATTCAGCGTCCCAGGTATCTTCTCATCGGGAACCATGTGTCGGAACTTGAAAATCGCCGTCGTGGGCGCATAGGATCCGATGCCCAGCGTGTCAAAGAAATTGGTGATGAAGCCGACGAAGAGTTCCCATAGGGAGGGGATTCCCGGCGCGCGGCCCCGGCCCGTGATCCACACCCAAATCCAGCCCACGGTAACAATGCCGAGAGCGATGAAGAACATTCCACGCGCATTGAGCATCCGGAGCAACGATAGCATGCGGGCGGCGAGCCGCGCCCGACTGAGGTGGTGATTCTACAGACTTGGAGCCCCTCACCTGACGCCGACGCACGATCTGAGGACGAGTTTCAGCACCAGCCGTTAGGCGAAGCTGCGAACCGCCGCAGCCTCATCGTCGAACACTTCGAACACGGTGTAGAGTTTGGTGATTTGCAGCAGGTCCTTGACCCGCTTGCTCAGTCCAAGCAATTTCAACTGGCCGCCGTGATTGGTTACGGTCGTGAAACCGGAAACCATTTCTCCAATCCCCGAGCTGTCGATGTAGGAAACCTCGCTAAGGTTGACCAGAATTTTCTTTTCGCCCTTGCTAGCTAAATCACGGATCGTATCCCGAAAACTACTGGCGCCTTCGCCCAGGGTGATTCGACCAGCCGAATCGATTACTGTTACGTCGCCCACTTTGCGTGTGGTCAGTTTAACGCTCACGAATTGGAACCTCCCTCAATATTCTCGGATCTCTTCAACTGGCCTTCGCCAGGTACTTCACCATTCGCACTTCGGTCCCACCGGGGTGCCCGCGGCGAACCTGAAACTCGTCTACGAACGCTTGAATCAGAAGCAGCCCTCGGCCGGACTGCCGCAGCAGATTCTCCTCCGCCAGGGGATTGGGTACGTCCACCATTTCAAAGCCTTCCCCTTCGTCGGCGATCACCACCGTCAGGCGATCAGGCCCTTTGGTGACGGAAACATGCACCTTCTTGCGCGAATTGTAACGGTTCCCGTGCACTACGGCATTCACCATGCTTTCCCGAACCGCCATTCCTAATTGATGTAACTCTTCTTCCGCAAAACCGACCGCATGCGCCTCCTCGAGAACCGCAGCCTCCGCGATTTCCACGCTGTCCAGATTCGAATCGAGCAGCATGTCGCGGTCTGGCATAGATTCGCTTAGCGGGCCGCAGCGTGGCCAAGTCGAATGTTTACAGTAAAATACTCAGGCCGGCAAAGTCAAGAACGATGCCGCGGTCGCGCGGCTAGAATCTCTGCTGGTAGCGCGCGCTAATCCGAGATAGAGCCGCGGCATAATCAAGCCGGGTTCTATCGTAGTCAACCCAGGTAAACGGATAGGGAGGAGCGTTCGTGGCTTTGAAAAGCAACGGTAGGAACTCGTCGTATTCTGGAGCGGCTATGGCACGCTAGCGACGCTCAGCTTCGGGTCCTTCTTGATAAGGGTGCAGGAAGCCCTTTCCGGTCGTCGGAAACGGTCGTTGCCCTTCATATCCAACGGTGCTCTCAGCATGATTGATGCCGACAATAGCTACGCAGATCGGATTGCCGCCGCCTCTCTTGAACTCTACGACTTGGTTTCGAAGGTCATTGATGACACGGTCTATCTGCTTAATCATTGCTTTGGCTAAGATCTTCACCTCGACGCCGATCTCCACCGTCGAAATCGGTCCGCGTCCTACCCGGTAGCCTTCGTCGCTGATGGGCGCTTCTCCCGGGATAAGTTCACCAAATGTTCCATCGCCACGACGTGCCGTAACGCCGTGCCGTTTATTCTGCACGTTTAAGACACGGTCCCTGCGGTTGAACACTGCCTCGATTAGTTTCGAGGAACGGTTGATAGCGACCAGATCTTCGTATAGGTGCATCGCGACGAAATCGCCCTGATTGGACGAACGATGCTTATAGGCCTTTCCTTCAAAGATGCGCCGGAACTCCGCTAACAGCCTGTATTCGTTCTGTGCTGGCCTCTCCGTCAACGATTACCTCGGCTTCCGTTGCTCCTACCATTCGAGGCTGCTTGGCAAGTTTACCTATCCGCTTGCGAGCCATCTCGATGTAGGAAGGTTCAATTTCGTTGGCTATCGAGTTTCTGCCTGACATGATAGCAGCCATGGAAGTCGAACCCGTACCAGCGAACGGATCAAGTACGGTATCACCGGCGAAAGAAAAGAGTTTAATAAGGCGCTCGGCGAGTTCCACTGGGTAGGGCGCTGGATGGCCTTCTCGAGTAGATGCGCCGCGAAGATCCGTCCAAATCGAGCGCTGCCAAGCCTTCATCTCTTCTCGGGTGAGCATCGAAAGCGCCTTTTGAATAACGGGGACTGATCTGTACTCGCCCCCCTTTCGGAGGAACAGAACGTATTCAACGTCGTTCTTGATGATGGCTCCAGGCTGATATGGCTTGCCATAGAAACCGCTGCCGTTGCCCTGCACTTCAGTCGCACCATTGGCGATCTTGTGCCAAATAATTGGTTGAAGGCAATCCAATCCGAATCGGCGGGCTCGCACTTCAATATCGGCATGCAGCGGAACAAGGAAGTGTCTGCCCTGCTTCTTTCGTGCGATACAAACATCACCCACTACGCAACAAATGCGCCCGCCCCCGGCCAGCACTCTAGCGCACTCTCGCCACACCCGATCCAATTCCGATAGGAAGTACTCATACTCCTCGAAATGTCCCATTTGGTTCGCGTTGCCGGCAGCATATCCTTTCAATGTCCAATACGGCGGCGATGTCACGACTAGGTGCACTGAACCATCCGGAATCCAGGACAGTTCTCGAGCGTCCCCTAGGTGGAGTTGGTGCCTTGTTTTGTTAAAAGGCGCCGGCCAACGAACCTCACGAAACTGACGATTCGCCGCGAGAAGCGCCCGCAAACCTTCGGGAGTATTATCTTCTGCCGGAAGGCGCACCTTGCGGCTTCTTTTCTTGGAACTACTATCGCTGAAGAGGCTGCCTTGCGGGCTGTTGGCGTCGTTTCGCGATTTATTCACTCTCTTGCCGTTCGACTGGACCTGACCAAAGACTAATCTAGATGCACTGACCGTAATTGTACCCTGCTGCGTGCGAGGCTGGCCCATCTCATTTTGCTTATCGGCGACAGTCTTTGGATCAGTAGCTCTCGGAAAAGCTAATCGGCGTGAGTTGGACTGCCATGGGTTGAACTCCTTGGTTCGATACGCTCAATCAACGGCTTGATCTCCGGAGCCAAATCCTTGAAGATCTGCACCGCCAGCGCGCTGGTGAACCGATACGAACCCGCTCTCGTGCCGGGCACATACGCGACGATCGTCCCGTAGAACCGGTCGCCTACCATGAACACGAATGTCGCGGTTCGATTCACAGGCTTCGAGCCGGTGACATGCCCCGAAGCCGCGAAGCTCTCCAGACGATTGTCCCCCGTCCCGGTCTTGCCTCCCACGGGAATGATTTTGCCGTTCGACAAAACAATCGACTTGACCGCCCGGCGGCCCGTTCCGTTCTGTACCACTCCGATCAGCTCCTGACGAACCAGCGCGGCGATCTCGGGCGCAAGAACTCGCCTGGAAGCTGGAATGTCGCGGCTGACCACCGTCTCGGTCGGAGTACCCCCGCCGAAATGCAACTGGTCGATCTTCATGGCCGGATATCGAATGCCGTCGTTCATCACGATCCCCATCAGCTCGGCCAGTGCGGCCGGCGTATCGCCCGATACTCCAATGGTGGTTGCATAAGAAGGAACCAGCGAATCGAAAGGATAGCCCTGCCGCTTCCACGATTTCCAGATCTCGCGAAACGCATCCTGCTCGAGCAGCGTGCGAATCCGATTGTCCTGGGCCGTCTTATGCTCAGTCTTGAACAGCCACCAATAGACTTCCTGCCGTTGCTGCGCGCTGTTCACCCACAACTCTTTCAAGTGCGCGCCGGGATGCCGCTGAAGATAGGCCAACATCCATAACTCCAGCGGATGGACGTGCGCCAGATAGCCGCGATCCGAAAGGTCGAATTTGTCAGTCCCGTATTTCTCGTAAAGCTTGGCGGGATCCTCGCGCACCAGCGCGCCTGCGGGAAGATGAGCCTTCAGGAACGCCGCAAACTGCTCCTCGCTCGCGGCGGGACGGACGGATCGATAGATGACGGCGGCGCGTAGCGGCGTCAGAGTCTTCATGCCGTGCAACAGCGTATCGAGTGCTTGATCCGGCGGCTGGCCGCGATACTTGTCATAGAAGCGGCCCATGAAGAGCCGCCCTTCCTGGTCGGCGAAGCGCGACAGATATTGCTGCCGCGCTGGATCGTTCCAATCTTGAAGGACCGCCGGCGACGCGCCCGGCACACGGAACCGGTAGTAGTTCACGATATCGCGCATCAACCGGATGAAAACCAGATTGACCGAATTCTGGAAGCCGCCGCTCACGGTGAACATCTGGCCGTTCTCGAAACTTTCGAAATTCTCGAAGTGATGCACGCCGCCGGCCGTGAAAAATGTTTCGCCTGGATTGCCGGAGTATTTGCGCTGCAGCGCGGCCTGCAACATTGTCTTCAGGCTACGATCTTGCGACGTCGCCAGGTATTTCAGCGCCCAATCCGTCAAATGATCTTCCGGCTGAATCGCCACGGCCTTCAATTTCGCGGCCGGGATCCCGGCATATTGCTGGTGTAGCGCGCCGACGATCTCCAGATAGGTGATCAGAGTTCTGAGCTTAGCCGTCGAACCCAGCTCCAGCTTAGTGTCCTGGTTGATATTCAGAGGCTGATTCAAGTTGTCGGTCTGAACGCGCAGCAGGTTAACACCCGAACCGCGCTCGTAGAGAGTAAAGCTATAAACCACTTTTGAAGGATCGCCCTGCTCCAGAAGTTGATACTGCGCTAGTCCGGCGGCCTGCGCCTGTTTGGGATCCGCGATCCGCTCGAAAAACTGCGTGACGCCCTGTTGTGCCGTCTGATCGATGGTCGTATGGACGGTCAGATCCAGGCGATCGAGTTCGTACGTACTCGAAAGCCCAAGCAGCGGCAGCAACGCTACCCGAACGGTGTTGGCCGCTTTGTTTTCGACGAAATTTTCCGGCGGACGGGCGGGCGCGCGTCTCAAAGGCTGGATGCGTGCCTTCAGCGCCAGGTCGCGCAAACTCGTCGAAATGATCCCTCGCTCGCTCAGCGCGTAGAGATAGCGATCGGTTTGAGCTGCCAGACTGTCCGGATCATCCACCAGATAATGGCTTGGCGCGCGCAAAGCCAACAGCAACGACAGCACTTCCCGATAAGCTCGCGCGCGGTTCACCATCTGGCTGGGGGTAAGATCCGTTTCAGGAGCGACGAGAAGCGGATCGATCTTCGAAACATCGGCGCCATACCACGCCCACAGCCCGTCACCCAGCCCTTCCACATCGCCGTATCCGGCCGACGCGGCCAGAGGAAAGGAGTTGAGATAATCGCGTACGATCGCCTGCTGCGCCGCGAGCGTAACGGGCCCTTGTTGATAAGCCGCCAGTGTCGCCGAGGTCATCTGCCGGAATTTCTCGAGCGCGGAGTGCGTTCGCCCACCGGGCGAGTGCCGCATCTTTTCGAGCTGCGTCGCCAGCGTACTCCCACCAATAACCGGATGCTGCCGATCGATCACATGCAGGCCATAGTCCAGCACGGCCTTCATCGAACGATCCCACTCGACCGCTGGGTTCCGATTGGGGTGGCTCGAATCCAGCATGTGCCGGTTTTCTATAAACAACAGCGTGTTCACTACCAATGGCGGAATATCGGCATATGCCCGGTAAATCTGCCGCGGCTGTGCCGCAGCGAATAAGTCCCCGCCGTCACGATCGGTGATCTGCAAGCCGGCCTGGTCCTTCTGGGGGTAGATCGGATAGACGCCGCTGCGCGTGAGTAGTGAGTAAAACTTTGAGTCCTCGGCCTGGGCATCGACGTGAAATCCAGCAGTTTGCAAGCGGAGCAGGAAAACAGGCATGCGCGCGTAACCGAGCGCCCAATCATAAGGTCCGGCAGCCGGATAGTCGATGGCATTGCTGGGACCGTCGGCGACGCGATAGGTAAGGTGCTGGTCCGCAACCTGGAATACGCGCGATTCAAGCCAGGAATTTCGAAGCTCAAAAACCACTGCGGTAATCGCCACTACACTCGTCACAGTGGCTATCGCAATCCGTTGAGCCCGCTTAGATTTTAGAAGAGATGCCCAGCTCCATCGCGATAGCAATGGAAAACTTGTCGCCCACTCGTGCGCCTGATCGCTCACATCGACCCTCACAAGTTAGATGCACGATCATGCCCAATAGTCGCACTGTCACCACTGTTTAACGCCGGTCCAGCACAACTGGATACCAAGTGTAATCAGCCAAAGCGACAGCGCCATGCGAAAAGCGCGTTGGGGGGCAACAGCCGCTAGATAGGTTCCTGCCACCGCACCCAGCAGTCCGCCGATTATAAGCCGGGTCAATATCAAAGCGTCGTAATTCCCCGCAGTCAACTGAAATCCGCTGCCGACCAGCGAGACGCAAAGCCCGAAGAACAGGTCGGTTCCCACCACCTGCGCCGCCGTCAGTGGAGTGATCGCCAGTAGGACTAGCGATCCCAACGCTCCAGCACCAGCCGAGGAAAATCCAACTTCCGCGCCGATCGGAAGTGTGATCAGGGGCAGCCATCGCGAACGATCTCCCGCCGGCTGTTGCGTGGGGCGCAGCCACAGACGGTATAGGTTGAGCGCCGCCATAAGGACGATCGTCGAGCCGAGCGCTGCGAAGAGGATTCCCTGACGACCCGGCGTGTTCAACTTCGCCAGTAGCACCGACCCGATCAATACTCCGGGCAATCCGCCGGCCAGCATGTATCCCAGAACCCGGAAGTGCACCTGTTTGCGGTACAGTTGCATCGGAACAACCAGCAGCTTTACCGCGACGCCAAAGGCCAGCGCTGTTCCCACGGCATGCGCAGGCGGCAGGTGGAAGAACAGAATCAAAACCGGCGCGGTGATAATGCCTGCGCCCACGCCCGTGATACCGATCGCAACCGCAATCAGAAATCCGAGAACGATCTCCATACTGTCTTAAGATTCAATCGCTCGCGATGTGGATGCCGCATTCCAACTTGCGCCCGCCCCACCGGCCGGATCGCAAATTATCCGGATCGGCGGGCGGCGTGGTGCATGGCGCGCAGCCGATACTCGAATATCCATTGTCATACAAGGGCAGCACTGGAATGCCGCGCCGCTTGAGATAACTCCACACCTCCGCGTTAGTCCAGGCTGCCAACGGGCTCACCTTGAGTATCTGCTGGCCGGTCGGCAGCTTGAAATGATCGACGGTCTGAAGATTCGCGCGCGTTGGGGATTGCTCGCGGCGTAGCGCCGTAAACCAAACGCCGTATTCGGCGAGCCCCCGGAAAAGCGGTTCCACCTTGCGCATTCCGCAACAACGGTCCGGCGCGCTCTGGTATAGGATTCCGAACTGCGCCTCCTGCTCCGCCACGGTGAGTTTAGAAGAGAGATTGACCAGGTTGAGCCGTAATCGCTCCGTCATTTGATCGCGATATGCGTAGGTTTCCTGGAAATGGTAGCCGGTTTCGAGAAACAACACCGGAATATCCGGCTGTTGGGCCACGAGTAGATCTACTACTACCATGCACTCGGCCTGAAAGCTGCACGTGACGCAGGAGTCTTGCGAAAGCGAATCCCGGATCAGGGATGATGCTTCTTCGATTTTGTTGTCGAGCGTCGTCATCTAAATTCCCTCGCCCCCGGTCAGCGACTCATCCGGCAGCAACACGCCGGATTCCTCCAGGCTCCGAATGACCTCGTCCGCCGCTCGCGCATCGTCAGCCGGCAAATCAGATGTTTCGCCCGAAAGCAGCAACACAAGTAAGCCCGCAGCAGCGGCGTCTACGCCTGTGTGGTTCGCTACAATCACCGAACATCCACGATCGAACAGCCTTCTCTCTAACTCCCAAGCGAGTTGCTTTCTATTGCCTAACTCCACGATCGCGCCCGAATGCCGATACCGCGCGATCCGCTCCGCCGCCGTCACGCGACCGAGCCTTAATTCGACCGTCCGCCGCGTGCGTTCCGCCTGCACCGCCGAGAGAATCATTCCGGCGCCCACCGTCGCGTTCGTCGCCGGGTCGAGCAGAATGAAACTGCCGGTGCCGCGGTTCTCCGAGTACGCATCGAAATAAATCGGGCGGCTGGTCTCGATTCGCAGTACCCCGATGCCATTCATCTCCAGACGTTCGGCGGATTCGTGCTCGAGAGTAGTTATATTCACTCGATGCTTTACAGCTTTCACCTCGGCTGCAACGCTCTGCGCCGTGTGCTTGACTATGTAAGTTTTCGCCGCATCGAGCGGCTGCTCGTTCAGCCACACCACACTGGCATCGAACTGTCGAGCCACCTGCGGCAGTCTTTGCACCGACGCAATCATGTCGCCGCGGCTGATGTCTAACTCATCTTCCAGCGTCAGCGTAACCGACATGGGCGCGACCGCTTCCTGAAGCGGCCCATCGAACGTCTCAATGCTCTCGACTCGCGACCGTTGCCCTGAGGGAAACGCCACAATCGCATCACCCGGCCTTACAGCTCCCGAAACGACCTGTCCGGCGTAGCCTCGAAAAGTCTGGTCGGGACGCACCACCCGCTGCACCGGAAAGCGGAACGCAGCCGCGCGTACTCGGTCGAGCACCGGTACCGTCTCCAGAAACTCGAGCAGACTGGGGCCTTCGAACCACGGCATCTTCCGGCTTCGCCGCACGACATTGTCGCCTTCCAACGCGCTGATGGGCAGAAAATAAACGCGCGGGCTCGCGTGTAAAAGTCCCAGGAATTCGCGGAAATCCCGCTCGATCGCGCGAAAGACGCCTTCGTCGTATTCGACCAGGTCCATCTTGTTCACCGCGATCGCAAAATTCGGAATGCCCAGCAGCGACGCGATGTAGGCATGCCGGCGCGACTGCGGCAGGATGCCGTTGCGTGCGTCGATCAGAATGATCGCCAGTTCCGCCGTCGACGCCCCGGTCGCCATGTTGCGCGTGTATTGCTCGTGGCCCGGCGTATCCGCAATGATGAACTTGCGCCGAGCCGTCGCAAAATACCGATACGCGACGTCGATCGTGATGCCTTGCTCGCGCTCCGCCCGCAAACCATCCGTCAGCAATGAAAAATCAATCGGCCCGGCTGACCTGTTCACCGACGCCTTGGTAACGGCCTTTAACTGGTCTTCGTAGACGTTTTGCGAATCGAAAAGCAGACGACCGATCAGTGTCGACTTACCGTCGTCCACGCTCCCAGCCGTAGTGAATCGCAGCAGATCCTTGGCCTGCTCCTGCGCGAGAAAACTCTCGATGTCGAAAGCTAGCGCGTTGTCAGCAAGTGCCGCCATCAGAAATACCCTTCTCGCTTCTTCATCTCCATCGAGCCGTCCTGATCGTGATCGATCACCCGGTTCTCGCGCTCCGAGCGCCGGAACGAAATCAACTCCTCGATGATCTTAGGCACGGTATCGGCGTCCGATCGAATCGCACCCGTGCACGGGCTGCAACCGAGCGACCGCATCCGGCAGCGCACCCATTGCGGCTTTTCCCCCGGCAGCATCGGGATGAATGGCTGCTCCACTGGAATCAGCGTGTCCCCATGCACCAGCATTTGGCGTTCTTTGGCGAAATACATCGGCACGATGGGAATCTTCTCGACATGGATGTATTGCCAAACATCCATCTCCGTCCAATTCGACAATGGAAACACGCGCAGGCTTTCGCCCGGCTCGATTCGCGCGTTGAAAAGATTCCACAACTCCGGCCGCTGGTTCTTGGGATCCCATTGCCCCTTGGCATCGCGAAAGGAAAAGATGCGCTCCTTGGCCCGCGATTTCTCCTCGTCTCGCCGCGCTCCGCCAATCGCCGCATCGAACCCGCCGGCGCGCAGGCCATCCAGCAGACCTTTCGTTTTGAGCAATCCGCAGCAGCGCTGCGTTCCCAGCCGGAACGGATTCGCGCCTTCCGCAATTGCCTGCTGATTGGTGTACACGATCAGTTTCGCGCCCACCTCGCGCGTGTAGCTATCGCGGAATTCGATCATCTCGCGAAATTTGTAGGTGGTATCGATGTGCAGCAGCGGAAACGGAATCGGCCCGGGATAAAAAGCTTTCTGGGCCAGCCTCAACAGCACCGAGGAATCCTTGCCGATCGAGTACAGCAGCACGGGTCGCTGAAACTCCGACGCCACTTCCCGGAGAATCTGGATGCTTTCGGCTTCCAGCAGCTTAAGATGGCCGAGTTGGGACATCAGCCGCAGATTACCACGTAATCTACCTAATGTCTATAGAGATTGCAATGTTAGCTAAGTAAGCCCTTCTTTTTTAAGGTCTTCCAGCAACTCCCCCTTGGCGTTCAGCGGATATCCGAAGTCCCAGAATGGCTCGCCGGCCGATGTTTCCCACACGCGCTTTTCCCGATCGGTCAGCATTGCTTCGAATCTCCGGTCCAGCTCCTGGACCTCACTATCCAGGCCCAGCATGGCGATTATTCCACGCAAATCCAGATCGTTGCGATAGTCTTCCAAGCCCAATTTATAGCCGTGCTCGACCGACTCCACAAACTTGCGCCAGCGATCGATTAGGCCCGCGCGTCCGGCCCGAACAACATGCTCCGGATACCCGTTCTCGCGCAGATAGGCGGCCATCTGCTCGTCAGTCATACGCCCGCCTGGATTGCCGCCGAAAGTAGCGCTCCCCATCATTGGGGATAAAGAACGTGCGGATGGTTCCGTCCGGATTATAGGCTCCGAAATAGCCGTGACGCCGGTCGAATCGGCTGAACTCACCGTTCGATCGCCTGGCTTCCAGAATCGGACCGCCTGGTGGAGCATCCCGCAGTTCCTGCGCCAGCCGCAAATAATCTTGCTTGCTGATGTTGCCAAACTCAGCGCCATGCTTGCTGTAATGCTCGTCGAGCTGTGCCCGGCTGCGGAAACCTGGGCCCCCGGCCCACAGCAGAATCGCGATTAGAAGACTAAAGATGAGTTTGCGCATGTTATTGGATTGCGATAGTGACCATGTCGGTAAATCCGTTGGCGGTCTCAATCGCCAACGGGACGGCCGCGCTGGAATCCACGCTTAAGGGAATCGTGACGTTGATCTGATAGAGGCCGGCATAGCCGGGCGTCAATCCCTGGAAGAGAATAGCCGAGGTGTCGACAGCGGCGGCGCCGAAATAAATTGCTTGAACGGAATTGCTACGGCTGAGTCCGGTTGGACCCTTGCCGTCGGCGACGGGCGGCGCCACCGCTCCGAGGCCGGCCAGGTAAATCACCACCGTCTCGCCGCGCGATGCAGGGCTGGAAGCCGACACCAGGCTCCCATTAGCGTGCGTGATCGCTCCCGCACCCAAGCCGTTCTGTGCGACCGCCGCAATACCAGGCGCCGTAGCAGCCAGGGGAACAGTGATCGTGTTCGATTGCGCGGAGCCATTCGAGAGCACAATTGTGGCGGACGAGCCTGTCACCGCGTAGGGCACGACCGCAAATACCTGCGTCGACTTGATTAAATACAGCGGCGCGGGCGTATTGTTGATCATTAGCTGTACGCCACTGAGATTAGTTGGAAAAGGAACCGGCACAGCGCTTCGGGCCGGCAGCCCTGTTCCATAGATAGTGATAAATTCTCCAGGCGCGATCGGATTGCCGGCGGGGGCAAAGCTGAACACATCGAAAACGCCTTGCGGATTCAAAAACATTCCAGTGCCCGAAACCGGTGGAGCTTGCACCCCGAAAAACAACTCATAACGCGTCGTATCGGCGGTGGAAAGCCCGCTCCCCAGAAACAACTGACCGTTGCTGGATACCGCCACAAGGTTATCCAGGAGAGTCCCCGATCCGTTGGCCCCCACCGAATACGGCGTTAACTCGGTCACATCCAGGGGACCGTTGTTAGAACGCAGCCGCCGCGACCAGGTCATGTTGGCGTTGTCCACCGCTACTGCCGATCCGGCAAAGTCGGAGTAGCTCTGTCCATCCACGCGAAGATCCGCGGCCCAAATAGGTGTTCCCATGCTAAGACCCGTGCCGGACCGGACTCCGATCACCAGACCCGGGCTCGCGGCAGCTGTGCCGCCTCCAAAAAAGAAACTGCCATCGGGGGCAACATAGATTGTCTTTAGGCCACCGATAAGCTGCTGCGTCGGATCTGACCCTGCTGGGACTGGAAAATTGAGCGTTCCGCTGTTGTTCGAGCTTACGGCGTAGGTCACACTCGCGACCGCTTGCGTGAGCCGCGTGTCGCCCAGATTCGTTGCCTCTCCGAGCACGTTCGGGCTGCCGAAACTGCCGCTTCCGTTCGCAGTCGCCTGAAAGAATGTCTCGCGCTCCATCGTAAAACTCCCGTTCAAAAACTCGAGCGAAGCGATCCAATAGGTCCCATTCAACACGCTCGTGTTGACAGGCGATGCCGGTACGGGAACTGCCACAAAGATGCTGAAAACGTTGTTACCGGCTTCGGTGTTAGACCCGATCAAAGCGCTGCTTCCCAGCCTGGCATTAATCGTGGCGCCGCTTCGCAGAGGATCTGTCATCGTGACTATACCGCTCGGGTCCACTGAGTAGGTGCCGCCGGTAACACCGCCGTTTCCGTCAAAGGTCAGAGCGCCATCACTGCTGAGGATTGGTTGCGGCGCGTCGGTGACGAACAGCAATTCGTGGTAGAAGTACTTTCCCGTTAACGATTTATTGGAAAGAGTCTGCGCCGTCAGCGCAAGACATGCGCAGATCCAAATCAAGCCCAGGCGAACAGCCATGCTGTAATTGTAAACGCGGGGCGTCGCTCCAATGAACATGCGTATCAGCAAGATCGAAACTTTCATCGCCGGCAATCCCTGGAAGAACTGGCTGTTCACCAAAGTCTGGACCGATGAAGGGGTCTACGGCGTGGGCGAAGGCACGCTCAACTACTTCGCCAAAACCGTTGAAACCGCCATCCACGAGCTTGCGCCGTTGATCCTCGGGATGGATCCCTTCCAGATCGAAATCATTTCGCAGCGCTTGATTCGTGATTTGTATTCGGAAGGCGCGCAGATCCATATGTGCGCGGTGTCGGCAATCGAGATTGCCTGTTGCGACATCATCGGCAAGGCCACCAATCAGCCGCTCTACAACCTGTGGGGCGGACGTTGTCATCAAAAGCTGCGCGCCTACGCCAACGGCTGGTATCGCGGCCCCCGGACGCCGGAGTCCTTCGCCCAAAAAGCGAAGACCGTCGCTCGCCGTGGCTATACCGCGCTCAAGTTCGATCCCTTCGGCAGCGCCTGGCGAACGCTCTCGCGCCAGGATTTCGATCTCAGCATCGACATCGTGCGTGCCGTGCGCGAAGCCGTCGGTGATTCCGTGGACCTGTTGATCGAAGGCCATTCGCGCTTCGATGTGTCAACCGCGGTGGAATTAGCGCGCCGGCTCGAGCCCATGCGCCCCGCCTGGTTCGAAGAGCCGGTGCCGCACACCAACATCGCGGCCATGGTGGAAGTTGCGCGCCGAAGTCCGGTTCCCATCGCCACCGGTGAAAGCTTTTCCACCAAACAGCAGTTCGCCGAGTTGCTCAAGCACGAAGCCGTAAGCATTCTGCAGCCCGAGCCGCTCAACTTGGGCGGACTCTTCGCCACCCGCAAGATCGCCGACATGGTGGACGCCCACTATGGCGTTCTGGCGCCGCACAGCGCCCAGGGTCCGGTCTGCTCGGCGGCCTGTGTCCAGCTCAACGCCTCCATCCCGAACTTCTTCATCCACGAAATCTTCGATGAGTTCAATGAGCCGTGGGAAAAGGAGATCGTGATCCATCCCGTGGAAGTAGTGGACGGCTACATCGAAATCTCTGAACGGCCGGGGCTCGGAATCGATCTGAATATCGAAGAGATCGCCAGGCATCCCTACCGACAGGAAAACTCGTTGCCGCTATTCCAAGCCGGTTGGGAACGGCGACGCAGCGCGGTTGAGCCTTAGGGTACGGCCCACTTGCGCTTGATCGGCAGCCGGAAGCGATGCAGAACCGCTTCCACATCCTTTTCACTCAGCCGCGACGCGTCGTACTCCACCGCCAGCTTGTCCAACGATGCCGCCGGCTGCACCCGCAAAATGCCGTACCAGCTATGGACGTCGGCGACACCGCTCGCGTCCTCATCCGTCAACGGCCGGACGAGATCGTATTCCAATTGAATTTTTGTCATCCCCGATTTATCCGACCCCTCAGGATATCACTGCCGCTCTCTACCCAGCTTCCATTGAATCTGTCGGAACATGCCCAACCACACCTCCGCGTCGTGTGCTGGAAGATCCAGGCGCCGGATCAAGCGCCGGATTTTAGCCTCCGTGCTGTTGGCATGCACATATCCGGATTCCTCCAAAACTTCGGTGAGCAGGCGCGTGATCCGGTCCAGATCCTGCGCAGTCGCTGGCTTTCGTTTTTCCGGCTTCGACGCCGCTGCCTTCCGCGTCAGCTCGTACAGGCAGACCGCCACGGCCTGGCCGAGATTCATCGAACCTTCCGTTCCGATGCGCAGCAGCCAGTGGCAATAACTCAGATCGTCGTTCGACAGTCCAAACTTTTCCGATCCAAACAGCAGCGCCGCCGGCGCCGAGGCTAGCCTTTTGCGAATCACACGCCCGCCGTATTCGAGCGTTCGCAGCGGATGCTGCAGCTCGCGATGGCCGAGCGATGTGGTCCCCACTACCAGCCCGCAATCGGCGATCGCCTCGGCCGTTGTCTCGTATTCTTTGGCATTCTTCAGGATTTCAGCCGCGCGTACCGCCGACCGCGCCTCCTGATACGCCACTTGGTAGGGACTCACCAGCCGCAGATGCCGGAAGCCGAAATTGTGCATGGCCCGCGCCGCCGCTCCGATGTTTAGTGGATTGCGGGTGCCGATCAGGACGATGCGCAGGTTGTCGGTGGAAGAACCGATTCTTTATTGCTCCAGGTACGTGTACCCGTTCAAGCCGTCTTCGTAGAACCGCAGCAGCCGGCCGGACTCCTCATAGCCGATCTTGCCTTCCCGGAGGGCAATCTCGACGTCCCGGCGGAACTCCTCGAGCAGAGCTTTGGAGTTAAATTGAACATAATCAAGGACTTCGCGCACGGTGTCGCCTCGGATCACGGTATCGAGCAGCACATCGCCGTTGTCGCCCAGGCTGACGTGCACCGCGTTGGTGTCGCCGAACAGATTGTGCAAGTCCCCTAGAATCTCTTGATAAGCGCCCACCAGGAAAGCGCCCAGGACGTAGGGCTCGCCATTGAAGGGATGCAGCGGAAGGGTCCGTTTTACGTCGCGGCGGTCGATAAATTGGTCGATTTTGCCGTCAGAATCGCACGAAATGTCGCCCAAAACGCCACTTCTGGAGGGCATTTCGTTCAACCTGTGAATGGGCATGATGGGGAAAAGCTGCTTCACCGCCCAACTGTCGGGCATGCTCTGGAACAGCGAGAAATTGCAGAAATAGGTGTCCGCCAGCATGCCGTCGAGCCCTTCCAGGTCCTCCGGAAAAAATTCCAGTTCTTTGGCCATGCGGTGCACGCGGCGGCAGATGGTCCAATACAGTTTTTCGGCCTGGCTGCGCTGCGCCAGCGGCAGGTAGCCCAGGCTGAACAGGTTTAAGGCCGCGTCGAGGGCCTGCTGGGCGTCGTGAAAACTCTCCAGCAGGTTTTTGGAGCTAAGCGACCGGTAGGTCTCCTGCAAGTCGATCAGAGGCTGCTCGGCATCGTGCGGCACGGGTTCAAATGAATCGTCCCCGAATCCGGTGACGCCCATGACATTGAACACCAGCACGCTGTGATAAGCGGCGATGGCGCGGCCGCTTTCGGACACGATGGTCGGATGCGGCACTTCCGCTTCGTCGCAAACGTTCTGGATGTGATACACCACGTCGTTGGCATATTCCTGCAGCGTGTAATTGACGCTCGATTCGAAATCGGTCTGCGAGCCGTCATAATCGATGCCCAGGCCGCCGCCGACATCCAGGTATTTCAGCCCGGCGCCGGCGCGCTTGAGTTCGACGTAGATGCGGGCGGCTTCAATCACCGCGGCTTTGATCTGACGGATATTCGTGATCTGGCTGCCCAGGTGGAAGTGCAACAGTTCGAGCGAACCCTCCAGGCCCTCGGCTTTCAAGAGGTCCAGCGCCTGCAGCGCCTCGCTCACCGTCAGGCCGAATTTGGAGCGATAACCGCCCGAAGACTTCCAGCGGCCCGAACCTCTTGCGGCCAGCTTGACGCGCAGCCCAATGGTCGGATCGACGCCGACGCGCCGCGAGTGCTTAACGATAAGATCCAACTCGCTATATTTTTCGACGACGGGAATGATTTGCCGGCCGATCTTCTTGGCCAGCATCACCATCTCGATATACTCGTCGTCCTTGAAGCCGTTGCAGATGATGGGTGTCTCGTTATCGGCCACCGCCAGCACCGCCAGCAACTCCGGCTTGGAGCCTGCTTCTAATCCAAAGTGATAGGGCCGGCCGAACTTGAAAACCTCCTCGACCACTTGCCGCTGCTGATTAACTTTGATCGGGTAGACGCAGCAGTAGGTGCCCTTGTAGCCGTGCTCGCCGATCGAATTGGCAAAGGCCTGGTGCATCTCGCCCAGGCGATGCTTCAGAATTTCTGCGAACCGGACCAGAATCGGCAGCGAGATGCCGCGCAGTTCCAGTTTTTCCACCAACTCTCGAAGGTCGATGCCGCGCGTGGCGTCCTTGGTCGGATGGACCCACAGGTGCCCATTTGCGCCCACCGAGAAATAACCTTTGCCCCAACTGGCGACGTCGTAGAGTTCGCCAGCGTCGGCAATGTTCCATCTCTCAGTCGGCTCCCAAACAGCAGCTTCGCTAAGTTTCAATTCGCGGTCACCTCCATGTGTAGAGACACCAAATCCCAGTTTCCTCGGAATTGCCTGGAAGGGCAAGCATTTTTTCGTTACAAAGGTTGCCGCCCGGCTAAAATGTCACCATGCTGCTTCAAGGCAAGACTGCCTTAGTCACAGGCGCCGCGAAAGGAGTCGGCCGCGGGATCGCACTCGAGCTGGCTAGGGAAGGCTGCGACGTCGCGATCAATGATTACGCCGATTCTGCGGGAGCTGAGGCAACCGCGGCAGAAATCCGGGGCCTGGGCCGCCAAGCATTCGACGTCATGGCGGACGTCGGCGTTGCCTCGGAAGTCGATCGCATGTTCGAAACTGTACTGGAACAATTCCTACGTCTCGATATCCTGGTGAACAATGCCGGCATTCAGACTTGGAAATCGCTGCTCGATCTGGAAGAGCGCGACTGGGACCGGGTGATCGCCACCAACCTGAAAGGCTGCTTCTTGTGCAGCCAGCGTGCGGCGCGCCATATGAAGGCCGCGGGCGGCGGGCGGATCGTCAATATCGGGTCGGGGTCGAATAAGGTCGCCTTCCCGAAATTGGTCGATTACACGGCCAGCCGAGGTGGCATCGAGATGTTCACCAAAGTGTCGGCGGTCGAACTCGGGCAGTACCAGATCACCGTGAACTGCGTGGCGCCGGGCGCGATTGAAACCGAGCGCACCAGGACCGAGGTACAGGACTTCGCGGGAACCTGGGCCAAGCTGACGCCGCTGGGCCGCATTGGAACTCCCCTCGATGTCGGCCGCGCCGTGGTCTTCTTCGCCTCGGAAGCGAGCGCTTTCGTCACGGGCCAGACTCTGTGGGTGGATGGCGGCTTGTTCTCTAAGCCGGCTTGGCCTTATTAAGGAGACCGAGGAAGCGCGGCCGGCGTGGTTGCAAATCAGATTGACGGCAGACGTCGCCGAAGTTCGTCGAAGAAGTTCAGCAGGATAGTTGCGTGGACCGTAGCGGGCTCCTGGCTCCTGGATTCAGGCGGAGCGAGCACTACAAAGCGCCGGCCATCCGGTGCTATATCCAGATTCCAAAGGGCGTTATTAGTTGGCCGGAAGAGCGGCGCCGGCGACCACTGCCGGGGTTTCTCGGGGACGAAGGAGTGCTCATTGGCTGTGTAGCGGGCGACCATGATCCGGTTATCGGAATTCACGTAGAACAGTTCCCCGCGATTGCGCGACCAGACGGGGAACTTCGCCCCGCTTTCCGATACCTGCCACTTGCCCGCCGAAGGCGCGGACGGAAACGGACGCACAGAAACTTGGCCTCCGAGTCCCGCGCCGTTGGTAGATACGTACGCGATCCAACGGCCATCGGGTGAAAACGCCGGGTCTACCTGGCTGAGGGATTCGCGCGCGAATGGCTCGGGCTTTCCCGGCTTGGGATGGTCAGGATCGTCCAAATCCAGCGGGAGCGTCCAAATCTCAAACAATCTATCCCGGCCAGTCCGAACAAATGCTAGGGCGCGTCCATCAGGGGAAATCGAAAACACTTGAAGAGGGGTTCTCTCACCGAACAACTTCTCAGGCTGGCTGGAACCATTGCTGCGAATCCACCAGATGCCGAATTCATCGTCGCTCCCGGGAACGTCCGAGCTGTAAACAATGTGCTGTCCGTCCGGAGTCCAGGCCGGATGCCGGTTCAAAGCGGCATCGAAGGTCAGCCTGGTTACCGTGCCGCGCTGGAGGTCGTGAACGAAGAGGTCTCCCGCGACCGCCAGAACCAGCCGGTTGCCGTCCGGCGAAAGGCGAGGAGTCTCCGCCTGCCGCGATATGCCGATGGATGGGCTTACGACGCGCTGTGACTTTCCGGCGCTATTCAGCCAGGCCAGGGAGCCGACGCCGGATCTCGGCGCACTCGCGTATAGCAGAATCCCGGTCCGGGAAAAAGAGACCCGGCCAGCCGCGGCATTCTCTGAATCGGCGAGATCTTCCAGCAAGGGCGCCGGCGAGCCGTGTGTTTCCAGACGCCCGAGGTCGAACGGTACGCCATAAAGCGCGCCCTTACGGAAAAATATGAGGTGGCCGCTTGGCAGATAGCGCCCAAAGGAACCGCCGCGCCGAACCACCTTGACCCGTCCCGACTTGAGCGAAAGAACTTCGATGTTGGCGCTACTGAAAGCGGCGGCGGACGATGCGACGGCGCCGGTGAACAAGACGTTCTCACCGCCGGGCAGAACCTGCGGCCAACGCCAGGTGCGTTCGCCGTGCTGCTCCGGCTTACCGATGACTTGCGGTTCACCCCCGGCCGCAGGCACTCGGAACAAATGGTAGCTATCCAGGTTGGCAATGATCGCGCCGTCCTCTCCCCAGGAGGCACCCCGCCCCAGGCCGGCGTTGTCGCACAACGAAACGACCCCGCCGCCTTGTAGGGGGATCTTCTTCAACTTCTGGCCGGCGAAGAATCCAATCCACTGGCCATCCGGAGAAAAGAAGGGATCGACCGCTCCTTCGGTACCTGCGAGTATCGTGACTGTGGACTGGTCGAGGCGGCGCATTGCCAGTTGCTCACTGCCATCCGCCCCCTTCGCGGGGAAAACCAAGCGTGTTCCGTCAGGCGACACAACCGGGTTGAAGAATTCACCACTCTCTGCCAGTCCTCGGATAGCTTCGGGTCCCAAGTCAAGGCTGAGGCGCATCATGGACCGGTCCGGGGGCCGTGTCGCGCGCCATAGCAGCACCCCGCAAATTGCCGCCACCACCGATGCAAGGGCTGCGATCATCCACGGAAGCCTAGCCGAAGGCTTCCGCTTCAAGCTGTGGGTCGCCCAACGCTCCGGCTGGCCGGCGAGTGCGGGCTGTGTCTCCAGCGTTGGTTCGAGGGGGTGGCCGTTGGGAGAACCGGCGTCCACCGGCGCGATGAACCGGTAGCCGCGCTTCGGTAACGTTTCGATAAAGCGGGGGCTTTCCGCCGAGTCGCCCAAAGCGTCGCGGAGGTGATTGACTGCCTTGTTCAGACCGCGATCGAAATCGACAAACGTGTCGGCCGGCCAGAGCTTTTTTTGGAGTTCCTCGCGAGATACTACTTCGCCTGGGTTTGCCAGCAGGAGGAGGAGGATTTGGAAAGGCTGGTCCCGAAGTTTGATCCTCAGGCCCTGCTTGCGCAGTTCGCCTGTGTGCAGGTCGATTTCGAACACACCAAAGCTAATCGGGCGGCCATTCCCGGACATATCGCTCCTGGTAGACCGAGTATACATCGTCCACACGTCTCGATAAGGCTTCGGTTTCCAGCAGCTTATGCGGGAATAGCGCGGGAACACAAAAGGCAGACTCCTTGGATTGACCTTCCGGGCAGCCAATGCCAATCTGACTCAGAATCTGCACATACGGAGGGATTACTATGCAAGAGCTGCATAAGAACATATTGAAACGCGCCGCTGGCTTGGCATTGGCGGCACTTTTGGCAGGGGGCGCCACCAGAACGGCTTCTGCTACAGAGTGGCAAGCCCGGGTTGGGGCGCAGACTCCGGACCTGGGGAACCAGATTCTGGCGTTCTTGCCGAACGAGTTTTGGATCTACGCCGGGGATAGCATTCGGTTCAGCTTTCTTGCTGATGAGGTCCATACGGTATCGTTCTTAAAGCCTGGCCAGACGCGACCCGCCGCTTTTTCCGTGGTTGGTATCAATGGCAACATTTTTATCGGGTGCCCAGGCACTACGCCCGACGGATCCAGTTTCGATAACTCGGCTTGCGTGAGCTCCGGCCCTTCCACGACTGGGCAAACCTATACTGTCACCTTTCCCAGCGCCAACAACTTCAAGCTCGTGTGCCTGGTGCACAGCAGAATGACCGGCGCGATTCACGTTCTGCAATTGTCGGAGACCCTTCCGCACGATCAAGATTTCTACGATCGACAGGCACATCTTCAACGAGCCAAATTGCTGTCTGATGCGAATAGTCTTCAGGGCCGCGGAAATGATGACGGCCAGCGAACCTCCGCGCATACCGTAACGGCGGGTGTCTCTTCGATCCTGGCCAACGGAGGCGGCTCTCAGACGCTTGCAGTGATGCGCTTCCTCGGCACCACGACGGTCGTGCATGTTGGGGACACGGTCGAATGGACCAACCTTTCCACGCCTGTCTTTCACACCATCACTTTCGGGACAGAGCCAGCAAACGATATGCCTCCGTCACAGGGAGTGACCGTGGACTCAGATGGCGTCAGGCACGCGATGGTCAGTTCACCGAATGACAACGTGAACTCAGGCTTTCTAGGCGCGCCCAACCAGGAAACGGTCGGACAACCCCAGGGGCCCCTCGATTTTACGCGATTCCGCGTGACCTTCACCGCGCCAGGCACGTTCAATTACATCTGCGCTATTCATGACACCGTCGGCATGAAAGCGACTGTGATTGTTCAATAAGAGGGGCTCCAAAATGCGGCAACGACTCTTCTGGTTCCTAGTGCTGTTTGCATCTCTGCTGTCGGGCCAGCAGGTCCCTACCGCCGGCTACCGGGGCGGCATAGTCACGCCGGCGCTGCCGAAGCCGCGGTTCATCCTGACCGATACTTCCGGTGCGGCCTTCGATTTTAGCCAAAGGACTGAGGGTTATGTCACGCTTTTGTTCTTTGGCTACACGAATTGCCCCGATCAGTGTCCGATGCACATGACAAATCTGGGCGCCGCACTGAAACAAGTGCCCGCCCCGATTGCGGATCGAATCAAGCTCATCTTCGTGACCACCGATCCCGCGCGCGATTCTCCGGCGGTGCTGCGACGCTGGCTGGATCTGTTCGACCGGCGTTTTATCGGGCTCACCGGGACTGAACGGGCAATCGAGGCAGTCGAGCAGGCCGCGGGCGTTCCCGTAGCCACAAAGACGGGACCGGCCAACGGGAACTACGGAGTGGCGCACGCCAATTTCGTTCTCGCGTACAGCAAAGATAATCTCGCGCACGTCATCTATCCTGGCGGAGTAAGTAAGGAGGATTGGGTGCACGACCTGCCTCTTTTGATCCAGCAGACCTGGATACGGCAACCAGAGTGAGCAAGCCGGGTTTCCGTCAAAGGAGCGAATGTCTCCCGGGGCATTCAAGGCGGGTTAAACAGCTGCACTTTGCGGTAGTGGCCTAGTTTGAGTATTGGCGAGAGAACGCGATTTGGTGGACGGCAAAACGGCGGGAAGTGGCCGCCTAAAGATCAATTCTCCGCCTCCTTGGCTTGCTCTATAGCGGTTCGAATTGTCACTTCCCTTTGATTGGCTCGCGTCAACACGGTTCGTGCAAATGATGCGTAGATTCGCCAACCGACAAGCGATAACGATGCGAGGCGGTTTGCCAGCAAAAGGTCAGGGGTTTTGATTTGGCACATGCCATCGAATTGAATAACGTTACCCACAACGTCTTCAGCATCGTCTGGCAATGGTGGAATGTACATCGAATCGCGACGGCTAAACTTCAAGAGCATTCCGAGTTTTTCTTTTGCCTGCTGTTCGGCTTTTTTAATCTCAACAATCCGCAAGAGGGAGGAGCAGGTAGCCCGACCTGGCACCAAATCGCAAGAGGAGTTCAAGACTGCATATTTGGGGCGGCCAACTACTCGTTCCCCCAGAAAGTATGCTGATTCCGTAGTGACCAAATCGCCCTGCAAGAGAACAAATTCGTCTTCCGGCGTGTTGAATCCAAGTCCTGCCGCAACATGCTGTTCAATCGGTCGCCGTATGATAGCGTTTTCACTATTAAAGAGGGCGATGCGCCCCTCGGTCCCTTTGAGACCGGAGCAAAACTTTTGAACATGTCCTATCGCATCCTCGTTGTGAGACAGGTTGCTTAAGGCAACCTGGAGGTCAGCAAGGCTATTCATTTACCAAGGTCTGGGGATCTTGGCGGTCTCTAAGTCAAAGTCGTCGTTGGCTTCTTCGGCAACTTCAGAAGGTGTCAAATACAAAGACTCGTGACCTTGTCTCTGGGGCAATTCTGGTGATTCGGCAATAAGAGATGCCGACTGAATGAGTAGGCGGACATGCTCTTCGTCGGGATGTTTCACAACAACCTTTGCAGCCTGCATTATCAGTTTCAAGCCCTTTTGCAATCGACACACATCCGAGGCGAGCCCCAGCAGGCCTTGAAAGTCAGCATCCCGCAGTATTCGAAACGTTCCGGCTTTGGTCCGTAAAGTTGCAACACCGTAAATTGGAAGTTCATTCAACCCGGAAGCACCAGCCATACGGAATTGCTCGAACGATGTCCACACTGGACCGGGAATCAGCGGCTTGCCTATTCCAACGAAAGCATTGGCAAGTTCATTTGTAGAACAGATAGCGTTCTGTGAAGGCATAACAACCTATGTTATCGTCCGCAAACTACTTTCTCAATAGATAGACGTTGGTTTTTACGGTTAGGACCAACGATTTTTGTAAGGTTTTTGTACTGGTACTCGATTGTTTTCGCCTTAGCTTCGCCTGCCGAGGGCTCTCTTCGGGGTATTTCACAAGTTCTTTCTTCTAGAAACCCAATGCTGGGACCCTTCGCGGAAAGCTTCAAAATTTTCTGTTCTTCGCTGTGACCGGCATTTGCGTTGTCGCGCTGCTCCAACAGTTCGACGATTAGAAAGCTAGTTCGTTCGGATCGCGTGGCCCCTTGCCGCGTGACGCGGATCGGTTGCCAACCTTGCCTGGTCCTCTGCTTGAGCGGTCATCGATGCCTCCAGGATGGCACGCCGGTTACTAAAGTCAATAGCGACTGATTTTCGAATTGGCCCTTACCCGCTCTGCCGTACCACGTGACACGTTAATGTGCGCGAGGCTAAGCGAACCGGAGGTCCGATTCTGGAAAATTGCGAGTCACTTGGACGTGTAGCCAAGCTGACTTGCCACAAGCAGGCTGACCCTTCCTGTAAATCGTCCAGCGGAGTTCTCTTGGAATTGAGACCGACTGGTCAAGGTCAAATGTGTCTTCGCACCATTTCCTTAGAAGGGGCAAGCATGATTCCTGCACGTCTTTTGGCACGCTCCAGGTATACGAGAACTCCCCGCTCGCGATGCGCCCGACGAAGTCGCGCAACGTCATACTGGGACCGGGGCCGACGGCCAGTTCAGCGCCTCGGATGAGGCCTAGCTCCCCAACAAAACCATCAACCTCGGCTTCATCCCGCGCGCCCGGATGAAAAGGGCTGTCTACACTCGCGCGCTGAAAGAGGATCCTAGCTTTTTCACGTATTTGCACCCACGCCTCGTTAGCCTGTCCATTGCCCCACTCGTGAAAGAGCCGTCCTCCGGGCTTGAGCACGTCGCATGTTTCTCGCAATACCACTTGCCAATCGGGCAAGAGATACAAAATTCGGGCGAGAATCACGCCATCGAAACAGCCCCTGGCAAACGGAAGCCGAGCACCTTCACCGGCCACAAGTGAGACCCGCCGCTCCGACGCTTTGCGCCGACACTCGTTCAGCATGGCTAGCGCGGGGTCGAGCGCCACGGTTTCGCATCCGATGTTTGCGAAGGCGACAGCCACGCGTCCGGTTCCAGCGCCCACGTCCAGAACACGGGCCCCAGGCTCAAGCCCGCCACTGGATGCAAGGCGGCGCGCCATGTCAGGGGCCAAGACAAGCCCATGGCGGCGATCGTAGACGGATGCGTTAGCAGAAAAGTCGACGCGTTGGCCCATGGGCGACGCTATAGAAGGCCCCAGCGGGTTGTAAAAGTCAGTGTACAACCGATTTGGCCCGGTTGGCGGTAACTCCTCAGCCCCGGGGGATGACCCCAATTCGGAACCTGCGATGCGATGTGCTGAGTGATCCGATCAAAATCAGTCCCAGGCCAGAATTAGTAGACCGATACGTGATATCAAGCGGTACTCAGTTTGCTGTGGGGCGGAGCGACAACCTTCGTCCGCAGCAGTATTCGAAACGCTATGCCATGCGTTATGAGAAGAAGGGGCACGTAGGCAGCCAGGATAAAATAACCAGCGCCTAACAATCCTTGCGTATCTGGGAGTGATATGCGGGCTCCCTGGTAAAAACCAAAGAGAAGGTCCGCCGTTCCGAAGGCATTGAAAGCCCAGGTCACCACTGTCCCAGCACGGGTGCCCAGGGTAGCTAGGGCGAGCAAAGCCAGAATGGCGCTTATGAGATCACCGTAAGCTACTGGTTGGGCAAAAGCAGCAGGTAACTCTGGAGACACAACGCCCGGCACCACAAATGCCAATCCGAGGAACCTGAACCCATGCAGCATTAGGATGGGCTTCAGGCTCTCGGGGCTGGAGCGCTCTCTTAGCGCCGGCCAAATATAGTGCGACGCCACTGCTCCCCAAGCAGCTAAGCCGAGCACTACAGTGATTCCGAACAAAGCTGGAAATGACATGATCGGTCCTTTCTGGCGGCGGCTTTCCGCTTATTGCCGAGCGGGCTCCCCGCCAATCAAGAGAGTCAGCGGCATGAGAGGACCTACGGGAATATACTCGTGGTCCATCAGGTTCTCTTTCGACAACGGCATCGTGTCGATGACGGCGTGTGCTTCGTCAACGGTCTTCGCGTCGATGAGGAGAATCACGCCTCTGCCGTCGCCCCTTGTGTACCATTGGCGAATCTTACCGTCGAGATAAAGCTTCACCGTCGCCCGGATCTCGTCCGGCATGATGTTCATGATCTTCGGACGGGTCACTCCCTGCCGGGGAGTCAGTAGGACCATCACTTCCGTCACCTTAGGCGTTGGCACACCTGAAGGGAGTTGGGGCGAGGGCGGCCGAGATTGCGCCACAGATGCCAGTGGAAGCGCAGACAGGAGAAAAGGGAGCAATAGTTTCATAGATTAACCTCGATTCAGTTTGCTTATCTTAGGCGGCGTCTCGCTCGCCTGTCTGATATTTGCCCGCAGCACCCCGGCTGTGACACGATTGCGAATGATCGCTTTCTCTCGAGAGCGGTCACAAACGCGCCTTGGGCGGCAAAGAGTTAATAGTGAGCGAAGGAGATCAAGAACTTCGCGCCCTGATGATCCGCTACCAGGGCGGATCACTGGAAGCATTTCAGGAGATCTACGCGCAACTCGCAGCGGGAGTGCGCCGGTATTTGTCGCATTTGGCACTCGGCTCCGAAATTGCCGACGATCTGCTTCAGGAGACGTTTCTTCAGATGCACCGGTCGAGGGCCGCATACAACCCGACATATGCTGTTAGACCCTGGGTATTCGGTTTGGCACGAAACGTTTTTCTGATGAATCGGCGTGCGGCCCGGCGATGGGCAGCGGTTCATGAGTCACGCGAGGATCTGCCTGAATTCCCGGTGCTTCCGGAAGCTGACAGGCTCGGCTCTCAGGATGAGATCCGCAGATGTATGGCGCATTTATCCCCGGATCAGGCGGAAGCGTTGTTGCTGCACCATGAGTGGGGGTTCAGTTTCGAGGAGATCGCTGGGATGCTCGGTATTAGTGCCGCGGCCGCACGGGCGCGCGCCAGCCGGGGAATGGCAGACCTGCGCGTGGCGCTGAATAATCTTCAAAGGGCTCGCGCATGATGGATCGGTCTTCTAATAACCAGCCGCAGGCGCTAAAGCCGCCGGAAGCGCTGATGCGGGCGATCGCCCAGGACCTGAGGCCCGTCAGACCGGCGCCGCAGCCGCTCCATCTGGCGTTGCGAATGGTTCCTCTCGCTCTCCTGGTTTCATCGGTGGTTCTGCTGGCTATCGGACCCCGCCCCGACACGGGGATTCTAGGACCGCTTTTGACATGGGGCGCCTCCGCGGCGCAATTCTTGGTGGCGATCGTGCTCATCTGGATCGCCGCGCACGAAGGCACGCCAGCTGGGCGGCTCCCGAGGCAGATGGTTTACTCCGCGGCGGTCGTTGCATCTTTGGTCGTTGTATTTCTCACCCTACTTACCTTCTCGACGAGTCCCGGGAGTGAAACGTTGGGCGTCTCAGTATGGATTGCAAACAAAACCGTGCATGTCTCGCCATGGATCATGGGTTTCGCCTGCGGCATCGGGAGCACGCTATTCGGGGGGATACTAGTCCTGTTCTTCAGTTGGGTGTTTCGAAACTCGCTCGCGACTCGGCCAACTGTAGCGGGTGCCCTATATGGCGCAGGCGCAGGTCTCGCGATCAATGCCGGTTGGCGCATTGCCTGCCCGCTTTCGACCCCATGGCATGCGCTGGGAGCGCACGGAGCAGCGATCATCGCGACAGTGATGTTAGGAGCACTCATCGGGCGTTCTCTAGGAAATCGGGGATTGCACGTCGGTTCCAGACGTTCCTGAGCGGCGGTGCGTCGGCCAAGGTCGATTCAGAAGATGGAAGCGAATGCGCGCGATGCCGGTTTTTGAGTCTGCTCGAGCAGGGCCTTCACCGTATCCGTTCCTTGGTGGCCCATCATGTTCTGAAATTGCGCCGCCAAGTCATCCTGCGCAGCGGAATGTCCGAAAACTCCACGCGGAGAACGTTCGCAGAAGGTTGGCGCCGATCGTTTTATAATTCATACCGCTGTTTTGCAAGATGTACCGGCCTTCACGGATCGTCAAGTTAAGAACCTCTCGTTCCCACCAGCGAAGCTTTCGAATGAAACCTACAACCTAGGTCAGACCCCCGGGGATGACGCGCTTGGCATTGCAGGTGCTTCTCGAATAGCAGACAGGAGCTACCTATGACAAATAAATCGACATCACTTCAAGACCGACCCACTTTTCCTTCGGATGGGCCGTCGACTCTGGGCGACAAGATTTCTGACACCGCGGCGCAGGTGAAAGAGAAAGCATCCGAGCTGGGCCAGATGGCCGAGGACAAGATCGACAACAATCGAGACGCAGCGGCGACCGGCCTCGATAAAGCGGCCTCTACTCTTCACGACAAAGCTGAGAGTCTTCCTGGCGGCGAGAAAGTCACCAGTCTGGCACATGCGACGGCAGACAAGTTAAGTTCGACTGCCGATTACGTCCGGACACACGACGTCAACCGCATGATGGGGGATGTCGAGACACTGGTCAAGAACAATCCCGGCCCAGCGCTGTTGGCCGCAGCCGCGATTGGCTTTCTGGTGGCGCGGGCCTTCAGCACCAGCAACAACGATTGAGGACGGAGAGAAGAGGGCAAAAAGATATGGCAGCAGTGGACCGGTCTTTCTCAGAGCTTTTGCACGACATTATTCGCAATGTGCAAGAGATCGTTCGATCGGAGGTCCGTCTGGCGAAGATCGAAATCCGGGAAGAGGCGGCCAAAACGAGAGCCTCGCTGGTATTGCTCGGCGCGGGCGCGTTAACGGGGTTTTTCGCCATCCTCTTTCTGCTGCTCATGATCGCTTCCGCACTCGCGCTGGTAATGGCGAACTGGGCCGCTGCGCTGGTGGTGGGGGCTGCTCTGGTGGTCGCCGCGGGCGTGATGCTGATGGGCGGTGTGAAGAGCTTCCAACGAATTCATCCCACGCCGCAACGTACCGTAGAAACAATAAAGGAGAACATTGAATGGGCCAAACAACAAACCAAATAGAAGCTCACATCGAGTACACGCGTGGAGAGCTGGGCGCGAATCTGAAGGAATTGGAGCAAAAGGTTCAAACCGCCACCGACTGGAAGCGTCATTTTCAGAACAACCCCATGGCCATGCTGGGCGTCGCGTTCGGGGGAGGAATCCTGCTGGCATCGATGCTGGGCGGACGCAAGAGCAGGAACGGGGGGCGATCTTACACGGCGCCCGCCGCGTCAGAACCACCCGCCGGCACCAACCACCAAAAACACAAAGCGCTGGAAACCTGGGACAACATCAAGGGCGCTCTCATTGGAGTGGCGGCCACGCGTTTCAAGGATTTCGTCGGGGAAGTAGTGCCTGGTTTTCAGGAGCAGTTCCAGCGGACTGAACAGAAAGCCAAGGCGCTCGATGCTCCGGCGAGATCCTACGAAAGAACGGGAGTATAAATGCATTCAAGGTCTTGCTTCTCCGAGCAAGCCAAGAACAAGGTTTGGGATCAGGTCAAGCAGCGGGTCAATCCGAATTGGCCGCAGGAATTGACGGCTGAGAACTTAGCATGAGTGCACTATTATGAGGCATGGCTTCGTTTCAAGACCTCACCCACGCCGGCCGAGCGCTCGCCAGGAACCCAGGGTTTGCGACCGTCGCCGTCCTCACCCTGGCGCTGGGGATCGGAGCCAACACGGCCATCTTCAGCATCATCAACGGCGTTCTGCTGTCGCCGCTCCCTTATCCCGAACCGGATCGAATCGTCGCGTTATCCACCTTCTTCCAGCAAACCGGCTCCATCACGCCTCGGCTGACCGGCGGCGACCTGGTGGATATTCGCGCGGATGGCCAGATCTTCGATGCGTTGAGCTACTACGTCGGTGGAGAGATGGGCGTTCAGCTACAGGGCCGCGCGGAGTTCACGGGCGCATATCGGGTCAACCCCGATTTTTTCCATGTCTTCGGCGCGCATTTGGCTTACGGACGACTGTTTGAAAACGCCGACCAAGACCGCGCCGCCGTAATCAGCCTGCCGTTCGCCGAGCGCAATTTCGGATCCGGTCCGGCGGCCCTCGGTCGCGCCGTGCGAATCGAGAATCGATCTTATGATATCGTCGGTGTTCTTCCGGCAGACTTTCAATTTCCCGCCGAAACCCAAGTTTGGGTGCCTGCGCCGGTGACGCCCGACAATCTGAATCGCACGGCTTACAACTATCGAACGGTGGCCCGGATTAAATCGGGAGTCACGCTCGATACCGCTAAGGCGCACCTGGAGACGATTGCGGCGCGGCTGGCGGCGGCGATGCCGGACACCAATCGCAACAAGTCCTTCGTTGCAATCCCGCTGAGGGACCGGCTGGTCGGGCCGGTGCGCACCACGCTGTACCTGCTGATGGGCGCGGTCGCCTTGGTTCTGATGATCGCTTGCACTAACGTAGCGGATTTGATGCTGGCGCGCGCCACGGCTCGATCGCGCGAGATAGCTGTACGAGCAGCCTTGGGCGCCGGCCGGTGGCATATCGTTCGTCCGCTTCTGGTGGAAAGCGCGGTTCTGGCGCTCGCGGGCGGTGCGCTGGGGCTCCTGCTCGCGAATATCGGAACAGATTTGCTGGTACGCGTTTCGTCCGGCCGCGTTCCGCTGCCGCGCTTGAACGACATCCATATCGACCGTATGGTTCTGATTTTCGCCACAGCGGTCTCGCTCGCCAGCAGTCTGATCTTCGGCCTCGTTCCTGCTTGGCAAGCCACCCGTGTCGATCTTCAAGACGCTCTGAAGCAGGGAGGCGCGCGCGGGCTTCTGGGCGGCGGATCCCCGCGCCTTCGGAATGGGCTGGTTATCGCCCAGATCGCGCTGTCTTTCGTGCTGGCGGTCGGCGCCGGCCTGCTGATGCGCAGCCTGGTGGCGCTCAACAACGCCCAACTGGGCTTCCGCACCGATGGCGTCCTGGTGATGTATGCGCACGCGCCAGCCGGAACGCTGGACGAGCAGCTCGGTGTAGGCCGGCTTTTTGAGCGCTCATTCAGCGAGCTGGCCGGGCTTCCGGGAGTGACGTCGGTAGCCGGCGCGATGGGGCTGCCTGCCGGACAATACGGATCTAATGGCTATTACGCGGTCGAAGGCAAGCATATCTTTGCTCCGGGCCAGCGCCTTCCGCACGCGGGTTTCCGGCTGGCAAGCCCCGGCTATTTCGCGACCATGGGAATCCCTCTGTTGCATGGCCGCGAGTTTTCGAGCCGCGACGAATACGGTTCCAACTTCGTCGTCATCATCAGTGAGGCGCTGGCTCGCGAGACCTTTCCCAATGAAGATCCACTGGGCAAGCGCGTCGAGTGCGGCCTGGATTCACCGAAGTGGATGACGATTGTGGGCGTCGTCGGGGACGTGCGTCAGGACTCTCCGGCCTCGGCGCCCGGCCCGGAGCTTTATATGCCGCTCAAGCAGCATCCCTTTTATGCCAACGAGCTGCAGGTGGTGGTGCGCACGGGCGTTGAGCCCGGATCGCTGATCAACGCGGTCCGCCAGAAGGTGCGCGGCCTGAACCCCGAGATCGCGATGAAGTTCACGACCTTGGACGCCATGGTGGCCGATTCGATCGCGCGCCCGCGCTTCCGTATGCTTCTGATCAGCGCCTTCGCTGGATTGGCGCTGCTATTGGTGATGGCCGGCGTCTACGGCGTGATGAGCTACGTGACCAGCCAGCGAACATCCGAATTCGGCCTGCGAGTGGCGTTAGGCGCAGCGCCTGGCGATCTAATGAGCCTGGTTCTCAAGGGCGCTATGCAGCTTGCGGCCGTCGGGCTGGCAATCGGGATATTGCTCTCGCTAGTTGCGGGTCGAGCGATGGCGAGCATGCTGTTCGGACTGAAACCGGCCGACGCACTCACGTATCTGGCAGTTCTTTGCGCGGTCACTCCGATCGTGCTTTTGGCTGCCGCAGTGCCGGCCTGGCGTGCAGCGCGCATCGATCCGCTGACCGCGCTGCGGGAAGAATAAGCCAACGGTTCACTTTTGTGCGAGTATAGAAATCGAAGATGACCGGGCTGCCTCAACCGCCAACGCCGCCGCCTCCGTTGAGTGCTGAATTCGAAAACTCGTCTAACTCGGGAAGTCAGGGCGCCTCGACGCAAAACTGGAATATGGCGCGTGGCTCGAGCGGTCAATCGGCGGTTGGTTATGGCAATAAAACCGTTATCACCAACCCGAACGAGCAGCAGGTGATCACGCTCGATCATATAAAGAAGGAAGCAACGGTGATGCCGCTGCCCCAGATGCCGGCAGGAATGGGCGGGATGATTCCCGGCGCACCCAAGGCCCCGTCGCCACAAACCCCCTCGTCCCCGACCCCTCCGGTACAAGTGACGGATCTCGGCAAGAAGCTGATCGCGGGACATGAGGCGGTGGGAAAACTATTCACGTTCAAGCCGCCGGCACCGCCGCAATTGCCGAAGCTGCCGGGGGTCAATTTGCCGCAAATGCCTAAACCGCCCGGCGGACCACCGGCGCCGCCAACGCCTCCGTCCGCTGGCGCGACACCACCTCAACTTCCAGGCGGAATACCGGCTCAGGCTCCGGGCGGAACGCTACCTCAACTTCCAGGCGGCATACCAGCTCAGTCTCCAGGAGGAGCACCGGCGGCTCCATCCGCAGCGGCGCCCGCTGCTCCCAAAACCGGGCTTCCACAAATGCCGCATGCCGTAGAAGTCTGGACCAGTCACAAACTGCAATTGCCTTTACTTACGAAATCAGGCTCGGGAGCGAGCCAGCAAACCACGACGTGCAAACAAGTCACCCCCGGCGAGCCACCCAGTAGCGCTTTTCAGATTCCTCCGGGCTATAAGGTCATCCATCCGCCGTCGATTCCCCACCTCCCCTCGATTCCCAAAGTTCCTTCGATGCCCAAGCTTGCAATCCCCAAGCCTTCAATCCCTAAGCTTCCGGGAGTTTGAGCTTCAGCGCACCAAGACTTGACAACAACACACTAAAGTTTGATAATGGAGCTAGGCTAATATACGAACCCGGAAATCTCACTCCGGAGGATTGAGGAAAAATGAGCAAAATCATAGGCATAGACTTGGGCACGACGAACTCAGTTGTCTCCGTTATGGAGGGTGGGCAGGCGGTTGTGATCCCGAATCAGGAGGGTGGCCGGACCACGCCATCGGTTGTAGGCTTTACCAAGAGCGGCGAGCGTCTGGTAGGGCAAGTGGCCAAGCGGCAATCAGTTACCAATCCGGAAAATACGGTGTACTCGATCAAGCGCTTTATGGGACGGAAATTCAGCGAAGTGTCGCAGGAGATGAAGCTTGTTCCTTACAAAGTCGTAGCTGGCGAGAATGGGGACGCGCGCGTTGAGATCAACGGCAAGAAATATTCGCCTCCCGAGATCTCCGCCATGATTCTGAACAAGCTGAAGGAAGCGGCCGAAGCCTATCTGGGCGAAAAGGTCACGAAAGCTGTGATCACGGTGCCGGCTTACTTCAACGATTCGCAGCGCCAGGCGACCAAAGATGCCGGCCAGATCGCCGGTTTGGAGGTCATGCGCATCATCAATGAGCCGACGGCGGCGGCGCTGGCCTATGGGCTCGACAAGAAGAAAAACGAAACCATCGCGGTTTATGACTTCGGCGGAGGCACGTTCGACATATCGATTCTGGAGGTGGGCGACGGCGTGGTGGAAGTGAAGTCCACCAATGGCGACACGCACCTGGGCGGCGACAACATCGACCAGCGTATTATCGATTGGCTAGTTCAGGAGTTCAAGAAAGAGACCGGCGTCGACGTCTCTAAAGACCAGATGGCGCTGCAGCGGCTCAAGGAAGCGGCCGAGAAGGCCAAAATCGAGCTGTCGACCGTCTTGGAAACCGAGATCAACCTGCCGTTCCTGACCGCCGACGCCAGCGGTCCGAAGCACATGAACACCAAGCTGACCCGGGCGCGGCTCGAGCAGATGGTGGCCGATATTCTGGAGCGGGCCATCGGTCCCTGCAAGCAGGCGCTCGCGGACGCCAGCGTGACTCCGCAGCAGATCGACGAAGTCGTGCTGGTGGGCGGCTCGACGCGCATGCCCAAAGTGCAGCAACAGGTGCGCGATCTGTTCAGCAAGGAGCCCAACAAGAGCGTCAACCCGGATGAAGTGGTCGCTGTGGGCGCCGCGGTTCAAGGCGGTGTGCTGGGCGGCGAAGTGAAGGACGTTCTTCTACTGGACGTCACGCCGCTTTCGCTCGGAATCGAGACGCTGGGCGGAGTATTTACGCGGCTGATCGAGCGCAACACCACCATCCCGACGCGCAAAAGCGAAATCTTCTCGACGGCGTCCGATAGCCAGACGTCGGTGGAGATCAAGGTCTATCAAGGCGAGCGGTCCATGGCGGCGGATAACAAGATGTTGGGCGTTTTCCAACTGGTTGGCATTCCTCCGGCTCCGCGCGGCATTCCGCAGGTGGAGGTGACTTTTGACATCGATGCCAACGGTATCCTGAACGTCACCGCCAAAGACAAGGCAACCAACAACGAGCAGAAGATCACCATCACTTCCTCTTCCGGCCTGAGCAAGGACGAAGTGGAGAAGATGGCGCGGGACGCCGAATCGCATGCCGGCGACGATCGCAAGAAGAAAGAGGAGATCGAGTCTCGCAACCGCGCCGATGCCATGGTTTACAACATCGAGAAGATGTTGAAGGAGCATCGCGACAAAGTCCAGGCGTCCGACGCCAAAGCGGTGGAGGATGCGCTCGAAGAGACCAAGAAGGCCATGCAGGAGGGCGGGATCGACCGCATCAATCAGGCCACTTCGAAGCTGGAAACCGCCAGCCATAAACTGGCCGAGGCGATGTATAAATCAGCTGGTGCAACTGGAGGTCAACCTGGAGGTCAACCGGGAGAACAACCGGGCGGTCCAGCGGGCGACGGCCACGCGGCCGGTGGTGATTCGAAGCCGAAAGACAACGTCGTCGATGCCGAATTTGTAGACGTGGACGACAAAAAGTAACTGACGTTTTTATATGCCCAGCACTTCCAAGCAAGATTTTTATGAAGTGCTGGGCGTGTCTCGCGACGCTAAGGCTGACGAGATCCGCAAGTCCTATCGCAAGCTGGCCCGCAAACATCATCCCGACCTGAATCCCGGTGACAAAGCCGCCGAGGAGCGCTTCAAGAAGGTTCAGGAAGCCTACGATGTCCTGAGCGATTCCAAGAAGCGCCAGATCTACGACCAACACGGTTTTTATTCCGACAACATCCCGCCAGGCGGCGGCCCAAGCCCCGGCACGGGCGGAGGAGCCTACGATCCCGGCATGGGGTTTGGCGGCTTCGATTTTTCCGATTATGTAAATCAGACCGGCGGCGCGGACCGGAGTGGCGCTGCCGGCTCAAGTCAATTCCGCGACATCTTCAGCCAGTTTTTCGGTGGGCGGGGAGGCGATAATCACGCCGCCTCGGGACCCGAAAAAGGCTCCGACCTGGAGTATGGTCTGAATATCGATTTCTGGGAGTCCATTCGGGGCACTCAGGTAAAGCTCAACATCGTCCGCCAGGAAACTTGTGAAACCTGCGGCGGCTCGGGCTCGGTAGGCGGCGCGACCACCGTTTGTCCGGAATGCGATGGCACCGGAAACGTCACCCAGATGGCGGGCGCGATGAAATTCAGCCTGACGTGTCCGCGCTGCGACGGCAAAGGCAGACTGCGGAATGTCTGCCCCACTTGTCATGGCGACGGGCGGCTTTCGAAGCCTGATATGGTCGAAGTGCGAATACCGCCGGGCGCCCTGTCCGGATCGCGGCTTCGGGTCGCGGGAAAAGGCAATGCGGGCAGAAACACTGGCGCGGCCGGCGACCTCTACATCACCGTTCGAGTGACTCCCCATCCGTTTTTCGGGCGCGAAGGCGATGACATTCATATCCAGGTGCCGGTGACTGTTTCCGAAGCCGGATTGGGAGCCAAGATTGAAGTCCCCACCATCGACGGCCGGGCTCTACTCAAAGTGCCGCAGGGTACGCAGAATGGACAGAAATTCCGGTTGCGCGAAAAAGGCGTTATGAACGCGCGTAAGAACAAGCGCGGGGATGAGATTGTGGAAGTAGTGATCCAGGCTCCCAAGGCTCAGGACGAGCGCACCCGGGAGCTGCTGCGGGAACTGTCGCAAGCGAATACGGAAGATCCTCGCAAGGAGATTTGGTCCAAGGTGTAGATCTATTAAGGTGCAAATCTTATGGCCAGAGCCAGATCCAAAGCCGCGTACATGATATCCGCTGTCGCGGAGCAATATCAGATCCATCCCCAAACATTGCGCCTGTATGAACGGGAGGGGCTGTTAGCGCCGTCGCGAAGCGAAGGAAACACGCGCTTGTACACCGACGATGATCTGGAACGGTTAGAAGTGATTTTGAAGCTGACGCGCGAGCTGGGAGTGAACCTGGCCGGTGTTGAGATCATCCTGAACATGCGCGAGAAGATGGCAGGCATGCAGCGGCAGATCGAGGATTTCGTCTATACGCTCAATCGCGAGCTCACGGTTCGAGCTAGGAAGTCGGCTGAAGAGCCCCAGCACTCCTTGATCCCGGTGATTCAGATGACGTCGCTGGCCAGCCGGGAGACTGAACGCAAGGCGGACGCGAGAAAGCGGCGGAAGTAGGCGCCGAGCGGCTAGTGCATGATCTCCAGCAACATCCCCGTCGTGGCGTCCACAAATACGGAATAGTCGCTGCTGCTCACTGATTCGCCCCAAATCACGCGCCAGCTCGGGTCGGGGAACCGCTTGTTCTGCTCCAGCAAATATGAAACGACCTTGTCCGGGTTCTTCTTGGTGTAATCCTTACTTTTTGCCGCGGCGGTGTCGTAGGCCTCGTCAGTATCGATTTTGAGCGCGGCCGGCAAGAAAGGAGCGGTCGTCCCGCGGCCTACCGCGTAATCTTCCGCAATCCCGGCAAAGACCCCTTGGTGCAGATTGCCGTCCGCTTCCACCGCCGAATAGGTGTAGGCTCGGGATTTTCCGAGCGATGGCGAAACGAAGATGGCCTGCCAGCCTCCGGCTTTACCCTTCTCGGATTTGACTTGCGACAGCTTGATGCTTCGCAGCTCCAACGGCTGAGCGTCCGGCGCCCAACCGCGCGCCTGTGGATACATCATCTGAAAGGCTTGTCGTCCAGTCAACGGCTCGGGAGGTTTCTCGGGCGTTTTGGTCTCGGCAGGCTTGGGCGCCTCCGAACATGCGGAAAGCAGAAAAACCAGCGGCAGCAGCAGGCGAGCCCGCGCGAGCGTTGACATGCCTTCATTTTCCCATGGCTTCGCGCTAAGAGTCTCACAGTGCTTGCGATTGTTAAGGATTATAATGTGTGCAGGCGGGGAGGCTTTGCATGACAACCCACTTTCTTCTGCGTTGCTCGCTGGGGCTGACGCTGAGTATCGGTCTGTTTGCGCAGGCACGGCCGTCCAGTCCCGGAGGCGCCGGTGGACTCCCGACGAATCCCAATCCGAATACTCCCACTCAGCCGGGAGTTGGGACTCAGCCGGGAAACAACCCGAACAACTTCCCGTCGCCGGATATGGTGCAGCGGCCGCTGATACTGATGGGTAAAGTAGTGATGGAAGATGGAACGGCTCCCCCGGATTCGGTAACGATCCAGCTGATCTGCAACGGAGCGCCCCGCTCGGTCGGCTTCACCGACTCGAAGGGTGGATTCAGCGTCGACCTCAGTAACCGCATGAACAACGCAGCGCTGCTGGATGCCAGCCAGCCGGTCAATGGAGGCGGCTTTGGCGGTCCCTACGGCGGCGGCTCAATGGGCGGCGGGCGCATGAGCTCGCCCAACGCTTCGAGCGGTCTGGGGGAACGCGATCTGATGTCCTGCGATCTGCAGGCCGCTCTAGCCGGCTTTCGTTCCGAGCATATCAATTTGGGTACTCGCCGGTCCTTGGACAATCCCGATGTCGGGACGATACTCCTGCACCGGATCGCCGGGGTGGAAGGCCTGACCATCAGCGCCACCAGCGCCTTCGCTCCTAAGGACGCCAAGAAGGCGTTCGACAAGGCGCGCGAGGCCGCGAGGAAACAGAAATGGGACGAGGCGGAAAAAGATTTCCAGAAAGCGGTTGATATTTATCCCAAGTATGCGGCGGCCTGGTACCAGCTCGGGCTGGTCCAGCAAGAAAAGAAAAACGAGGACGCAGCCCGCAAGTCCTATGCCCAGGCACTCGCCGCGGATTCGAAATTCGTCAGTCCCTATCAGGAGCTCGCGATGCTGGACGCGCGCGAGCAGAAATGGCAGGATGTAGTCGCTGACACCGATCGTCTGCTGCGACTCAACGCCGTGGATTTCCCGCAGGCGTGGCTCTTCAATTCCCTGGGCAATTACTACCTCAAGAACCTGGATGCGGCGGAAAAAAGCGCTCGCGAGGGGATCTCGCATGACGCCGCGCATCATTACGCCACCATGAATCATGTTCTCGGCGCCATTCTCGCGCAGAAAAAGGATTACGCCGGCGCCGCCGAACAGCTACGCGACTATATTCATTTCGCCCCCAACGCCACCGACATCGATCAGGTGAAGCAGCAGCTTGCCGAAGTGGAGAAGGTACTGGGGCCGGAAGCGAAAAAACAGGATACGGACAAGCAGTAGGAAGCCGGCCAAGCGTAGTACCGGTACTCTCAATCTAAAAATACGGGTTGTCCAACAGCATCAGTAGAGTGAACACTGATTACAGGACAATCATGGAGCGAGCCGACCTGGAGCAATGGAAGGGCAGAGAAGTTGCGCGACTTCTTGCCCTGGTCGAAACCGAACGCCGCTACTATCAGGAGATCGTTGCTTCCGTGCCGGTGGGCCTGCTGGTGCTGGCGGCAGATCTCGCTATCGTCTCGGCCAACCGGGCCACCCGAAAGATCTTTGGGCTGCGCAGCGGCGATGCTTTGCGCGGCAGGCTGGACGCGCTGCTGCCGGGATGGGTGCTCGATCGGGTGACGGCAGTGCTGAAGTCCGGTGTAGCGCAGACGGATGTTCTGGTTGAATCGGAAACGGACGAAAAGCGGCGTCTGCGGATCGCAATTCTTCCTATTCGGAGCTGGGATGACGAAGCCGCACTGGAAGCGCTCCTTAGCATCGAAGACGTCTCTGCCATCGAGCAGACTCCCCAACTATCGCTGTCTCTGAGCCCAACCTCTCTGGGCGCGACATCTCTGAGCCCAACCTCTCTGAGCCCAACCTCTCTGAGCCCAACCTCCGCCTCCGCTCCTGCCCCTGTACCAGCCGCCGAGGTACCAGAACCAAAGTCCGAAATCGCGAAAGCTCCCGGAGCTGAAATCCTCAACAATCTGGAGGCCGCCGTCTGGACGATGGATCTGCCGGACAGAAATTTCACTTTCGTGAGTCCTTACGCCGAGCAGTTGCTGGGATATCCGGCGGAGCATTGGACCACGAACGCCGCGTTCTGGACGGATCGCGTGCATCCGGCAGACCGGGACTGGGTGGCGCAATCCTATGAGCGCGCCATCGAAAGCGAAGCCGCGCACGTCTGTGAGTTTCGAGCGGTCGCTTCGGATAGCCGCATCGTTTGGCTGCGAGAAAGGGCCCGCGTAGTCGCCGATTCCCAGGGTCGTCCGAGCCATTTGGTCGGTGTCACCATGGACGTCACCGAAAGGCGCCTGGTGGAAGAACAACTCACGCAGGCCGAGCGCGTGGAAGCCGTCTCCCGGCTCGCCAGCCGCCTGGCGCATGACCTGAACAACATGCTCATGATCATGACCGGATACGGCGAGGAGTTGCTGAATGGCTTGCCGCAGGGCAGCTCACTGCGCGCCGATATTCAAGAGGTCCTTACTGCAACCGAACGCATGACGGCGTTAACCAGCCAATTGCTCAGCTTTGCCAGGCGGCAGGCTGCTCCGGCCGGCACGGTTGAACTGGAAACGATGCTTGGCACAGTGCAGCAGTACCTGCGAGTTCTGGTAGGGGAACAGACTGAGCTGGAGGTGAAGTTGTCGCCGGACTCCAACGTCGTCAAGGCGGATTCCAGCCAGTTGGAACAGATTATCGCCGCCATCGTAGAGCGTCTGCGACAGATCGTGCAGGGCAAAGGACGGATTCGAATCGAGACCTCGCGAATCGATATTCGGGAAGATTTAAGGCGTCCGGACGCGCCGCTTCAGCCTGGAGCCTATGGCGTGATCACGATCTGCGGCACGGGGCGGGCGTTTGAGGGCGATTTGAGATCCAGCTTGTTCGAATCGGTTTTGGCTGGTAAAGAGCCCACCGACGACTCCGCGAGCGCGGTTTCGCGAGCGTATGGGACCATCCGCCAATGGGGCGGCGACATCGCGGTATCGAATGAGCGGTACGAAGGGCCGGTGGTCAGCCTGTTCCTGTCGCGCGTCGAGGAGACGATCGAGCGACAACCTGAACCAAAAGTCGTCGAGACGGCGCCGGCGGAGCCTGCTTCTCATCTCGAAACCATTCTGGTGGTGGAGGACGAGGCCGGGATTCGCGCGCTAGTCCGCAAGATCCTCCGCAGGCAGGGCTACGAAGTACTCGAGGCGTCGAACGGAGACGAGGCCCTGGCTATTTGCCGCGAGCATCCCGGACCGATCGAGCTGCTGATCACCGATGTCATCATGCCAGAGGTGGGTGGCCGCGAATTGGTGGACCGCTTCCATGAGTTGCGCGGCGCCGCGAAGGTTCTGTATGTCTCCGGCTACACCGACGATGCCGCTATTTATGCGGGCAAGTTCCCACCGGGAACCGCGTACTTACAGAAGCCGTTTACCCTGGGCGCGCTGCTGGACAAGGTTAAAGAGGTTCTGGGGAGTTCCTGATCGGCGCTCTCAGATGTGGCGGAGACTCTGGCCTGCGAAGAGTTAGAATTAGCCGCATGGGCCGCACGACACGCTATTTGATGGCGCTAGCGGCCTGGATATTCGCTGGATTTTTGATTCTACCCGTCGGCCAGTGGACACTAATCGCCGGCGCCGACAGCAAGAGCCGCGTGGCGTTACTCGTCGGGGAAGCCATCATCCTCATGTGGATGGCAGGGGCCTGGTGTGGATGCTACAAGCTGTTCGGTGGGAGATCACCGGAAATATCAGGTGCGGGGGCTGCGGTGAAGGCCCTTGGTGGCGTGGTTGCAGTGATGTTCCTGACGATCAATGCTTGCCGCGTTGTTGCTCCTCTTCTCAAGCCGAAGCCGGACAAAGATTTTCTCTGGACGCACCTCGATCGCACCAATAGTTTTGCTGTCGGTACCTTCATAAGGACTAATCCCGGTGGCCCACATAATGAGGAAGCAAAGGAGCTTCTCAAGACTTTGGAGGCATCCGACTGGAAGCGCATTCAAACCGAGACAAGTCTCCAACGCAAGGCAAGCCGATTGGATCTCTACCTTCGAATGGATGAGCGGGCCTATCCGCGGCAACATGAGCGAGAGGCGAAGGAACTACTGGATGACGTCGAATGGCAGCAGGTCCTCAATGCTGACCCAGTCGCTAAAGGTGATCGCGCCCGCGCCTATCTCCTGCTGCACAGGGACGGCAAGCACTGCGCAGAAGCCACCAAGATGAGTAAGGGACTTACACCGTAGCGTTCACGATTGTTGGGGGCCGGACTCCGATTCTAACGCCCGGCCTGTCGCACACCGCTCCAACGAGTCCCAGGAATGAACAATGCGGGCACCGGGTGATCTTGCCAAACGCCTGAATTCAATCAACGAACCGCTGGCAATCTATTTGCCTCTTGAGTCTGGTCTTTCAGGAGGACACCGATGCCAAGAGTGGAGCGCATGCGCGAAGTATTAGCCAATCCCCTGACCCAGGCGTACATCGAGCGCAAGTCCGGCGAAGGCTGGAAACCCGTCGTCATAGTCTGGGAGAGGCAGGTGGAAGGCAGCCAAACCGGAGCAGCCGACATCACGGAAGACCCGCCTTATGGCCTCAAAATTTCCGAAGACTGTCTGCAGCTCGAGCAGGACATTCAGGAAAAAGAAGCGTTGCTGGTGATGCTCGAAATGATCATCCAGGACAAACCGCTGTCGGAGATCGCCGAGTCCTTGAACCAGCGCGGCTTTCGCACTCGGCATAACAACCGGTGGACCCCGGGAACCGTCTTCGACATGCTGCCCCGCCTCATCGAGGTCGGCCCCCGTGTGTTCACCAGCGAGGAGTGGGTGGTTCGCCGAGGCCGTCTGATGAACGTCGTCTGATCTCCGCTACTCATAGCGAGGCGCGTTAAAACCCACCGTCGCCCGGTTCTGGGTGCGTCAAAAGAATCAAGTCCGCAAGAGTTGGCTCCTATCCCATTGAAAAATCTGGAACCGTTCGCCGGAGGCTCGATTGCGAGGACTTTAGGGTCGGTCGTACCCCGTGCGAGGAGGACGTGTCTTAAGGGAATTTGACGTGGTGGAGACGTTAAAGGCCATCTGCGAACACACGACCGCGCTTAAGGTCTTGGCCGTAGCGCGGTGATTCACGAGACCCCGAGGCTGCATTTCGAGCTTCGGAGGTGCGGAGACGGCGCGCGGGTTGACACCGTCGCGTAGCTTGACTTTGCGCGCCGCTTCCGTAACCGATTTCAGTCACGGCTTTAGGCTGGCGTAAAATGCCACCAAGCGTTCACGATATTGAGGACCGGCAGTCTCGACGATGTCGTTGTGCCCGGCGCCCTCAACTATCCAAAACGACTTTGGCGCTTGCGCGGCTGCATACAATTCCTGGCCGAGCCGCAATGGGATGATCTCATCCTGGTCGCCCTGCATGAACAGCTTCGGCTTCAGAATCCAACGTATTTTCGGAACAGAATTGAGACTTCGGACCAGTAGCGGCCCGAGAACCGGCAGAACTGTGCCGGCCACGTCGCTCCCGGAAGTGAACGGGGCTTCGAGAATCAACCCGGCGCAAGGACGACGGGATGCCAAGTCGATTGCGACTGCTGTTCCGAGCGATTCGCCATGCAGAATAATCTGCTTCGGCCGATAACCTTGCCCGAGCAAATACGCGAGCGCCGTTTCGCTGTCGATGTAGAGCCCCTTCTCGGTCGGCCGTCCGCCGCTCTTTCCATAGCCGCGATAATCGAGGATTAAAATCGAGGACCCGGCGGCGACAATCTCGCGAATGTGCGGAATGCGGTGCGTGACGTTGCCGGCGTTACCGTGGAGGAAAAGCGTAACCAGGCGCGTGCCGTCGCGACGGACCAACCATGCGTGCAGCCGGACGCCGTCGGGCGTGTTCAGCCAGACATCCTGAGCGCCGACTTGCGATTGCAAATCCCAAAATCCTTGCGGATACTTGGTCGGATAGTAGATCGCGCGATTCGCGAAAAAATAGAGCGCGCCATACGCGCACGCAACCACGATCGGCCAAACGATGTAGCTGGGCACTCGCAGCACGATCAGTCCATCTTACCGCTGCGTCATGCCTCGGCCGGCCCTTCGTTGGGCTCTCCGTGCTATCTTCAACTCTTTGCCCCCTCCACTGACAGGCGTACGTGTTCTGGACCTCAGCACCGTTGTAGCCGGGCCCACCGCCACCATGATCCTGGCTGACCTGGGCGCCGAGATCCTCAAGGTCGAGCGCATCGACGGCGGCGACGACGCCCGCGGTATGCCGCCCCATCGCGGCCCGTGGGGCTCTTATTTCATCCCCATCAATCGCGGCAAGCGTTCCATTTCGCTCGACCTCCGAAATCCGGCCGGGCGCGACGTAGTGCTCAAACTTGCGGAAACCTGCGACGTCTGCGTCGAAAACTTTCGCGGCGGAAAAGCAGCCGAGCTGGGGCTCGACGAACCGGCCATTCGCGCGCGTAAACCGGACATCATCTATGCTTCGCTTTCCGCTTATGGATCGCGCGGTCCCGACTATTCCAAGCCCGGCTACGATGCCATCCTGCAGGCGCGCAGCGGCATCATGAGCGTCACCGGCGTCAACGAAAACACGCCCATGCGCGCGGGCGTCTCCATCCTCGACATGGGCGCGGGCGTCTGGATGGCGCTCGGCGTCGTGACGGCGCTGTTCGAGCGCCAGCGCTCCGGTCGCGGCCAGCGCCTGGATGCGTCATTGCTCCAGACGGGCGTCATGCTGATGTGCTACCACCTGCTCTATCGCCAGTTCACTGGCGTCAATCCGCGACCGGAAGGCGCGCGCCACTCCTCGGTCGCGCCCTACGGAGCGTTCGCCACCGCCGACGGGGCCATTATGATCGGCACTTCTAATGACCGGCTGTTTCGCCGCCTCGCAATTGCGCTCAATCGTACCGACTGGCTGGACGAGCCCTGCTACTCATCCAATTCCGAGCGCTGCCGCAACCGCGCCGGCTTGGAAGGCCAGATCGCCGATTTGTTACGGACCAAACCGACGGCGCACTGGGTCGAGGTATTCAACGAGAACGACGTACCCAACGACGCCGTCCAAAACGCCGAACAAGTGCTGCAAGATCCGCAACTGGCGGCCCTCAACGCGTTCGCCGAAGTCGAGCTTGGCGGCGAGGAGCCGGCCCTGCTTCCGCGCCTGCCGATCGCACTGTCGCGTACGCCCGCCGGTCCCGCCGGTCCGCCGCCTGCGCTGGGCGAACATAGCCGAATCATTCTCCGCGAAGCCGGATACCCGGACGCGGCCATTGATGAATTGATTCGCATTGGGGCGTGTGGCGCGGAGGTCTAAGTGGGCTACGGCCGCTATTTCGACGAGCTCGAAGCCGGTCAGAAATTCCACCACTGGCCCGGCCGCACCATCACTGAATTCGACGATACGCTTTTCAGCCTGATGAGCATGAACCAGCATCCGCTGCACATCGACGAGCACTACGCCGCGGGAACGCAGCACGGCCGTCGATTAGTGGAAGGTCCGCTGGTGATCAGCCTGGTGATCGGGATGAGCCAGGCCGACATCGGTGGCCGCGCGCTCGAAACGCTCGATTATTCCAACATTCGACACCACGAGCCAGTGTTCCACGGCGATACAATTTATGCCGAATCGACTATCGTGGCGAAAGAAGAACAAGCGGGCGGTCGCGGGGTAATCATCGTGGAAACGAAAGGCCTCAACCAACGCGCAGAAATCGTGCTCACGCTGAGCCGCAAGATCGTCGTGCCGAAGCGGCCGGAAGGAGAACAGCCGTGGCCAAATTGACCGCCGAGCAGGAACTGATCGTTACCACCGTCCGGCAGTTCGTCGATAAAGAAGTGGTGCCCGTCGCGTCAGCACTGGAGCATCGCAACGAATATCCGCACGCGTTGGTCGAACAGATGCGCAAGATCGGCCTGTTCGGATTGAACGTGGCCGAGGAGTATGGCGGCGCCGGCACCGATTTCACGACTTTCGCGATGATCTTCGAAGAGCTTGGGCGAGGCTGGCTGGGCTTGGCGGGAGTGATCGGAACTCACTCGGTGCTCTGCGACGTGCTCAATCGCTTCGGGACCAAGGACCAGAAACAGCGATTTCTGCCCGGCCTCGCCACGGGCGAACGGCGCGGCGGCATCTGCCTCTCGGAACCTAACGCGGGCACCGATCTGCAAAACATCACGACTGTTGCAACCCGCCACGGCGACGGCTACCGCATCAACGGCTCCAAGATGTGGGTCACCAACGGGCGGTATGGTAACACGTTCCTGCTCCTCGCTAAGACCTATCCGAAGGCCAAGCCGGCTCACAGCGGCATGAGCGCGTTCGTGATCGAAAAGGGCGCGCCAGGCCTGACCGTTAGCCGCGATATCGACAAGCTGGGATACAAAAGCGTCGAGACCTGCGAGCTGCACTTCCAGGATTTTCCGGTGCCAGCCACAAATCTGATTGGCGGCACGGAGGGCCACGGCTTCAAGCAAGTCATGACGGGACTGGAGGCCGAGCGTCTGAACGTCGCCGCCCGAGGCCTCGGCATCGCGAGGGCAGCGTTCGAAGAAGCCATCCGCTACGCCCAGCGGCGCACGACCTTCGGTAAGCCGATTGCGGAACACCAGACCATTCAGATCAAGCTCGCCGACATGGCCACGCGCATCGAAGCATCGCGCTTGTTGATCTATTCCGCGGCCGAGAAAAAGGATCGGGGCGAGCGCTGCGATCTCGAAGCGGGCATGGCAAAGCTGTTCGCCACCGAGACCGCGGCTGAAGTGTCGTTTGAAGCCATGCGAATCCTGGGCGGCAACGGCTACTCGAAAGATTTTCCGGTGGAGCGATATTATCGTGACGCTCCGCTGGTGGTCATCGGCGGCGGCACCAACGAACTGCAGCGCCTCATCATCGCGCGCAACTTGCTCAAGAAATATCGCGTATGAGCTTCGGCCGCTATTACGACGAATTCCAGACCGGCGCCGTTTACCGCCACTGGCCGGGCCGCACCATCACCGACCACGACAACACCTGGTTCGCACTGCTCTCGATGAACCAGCATCCGCTTTTTATCGACGATCATTACGCACGCCGCCAGCCCCACGGCCGCCGCCCAGTCATCGACACCCTGGTCTTTAGTCTCGCCGTCGGCATGAGCGTAGCGGACACCAGCGGAAAGACCATCGCCAATCTCGGATACGACACCGTCGTGTTCGAACGCCCGCTGTTTCCAGGCGATTCGCTCTATGCAGAATCGGAAGTGCTTGAAATGCGCGAGTCCGCCAGCAAGCCTGATCGAGGCATCGTCGCCATCGAAACGCGAGGCTTCAATCAGAACCGCGAGCGCATCATCGTGCTGCGCCGGGCATTCCTCGCTCCGAAACGAGGCGCCTGATGATGCACGAACTGCTGCGTAATGCCACTAATTCTCCTAATGCCGAACATCTGCACTATTTGTGGGGCGGACCCCTGGTCCGCGGCCGACCCCATGGTCGGCCTTCTAGGCGAGAGCGGGACGGGGGCGTCCCGCGCGGACCATGGGGTCCGCCGTACAATTTGTGCCTAATCCCAGGTTTGCGAAAACCATGAAGCGCGAAACTCCCTACTACACCCGCGAACTGGTCGACTTCCTCGCCGGCCTCAAGCCACCCGGTCTCCCCACCGCCATCTTCGACCGCGCGCGCTATCTCTTGCTCGATTACCTGGGCGTCGCCATCCGCGGATCGTGTGCCGAATCGTCCGCTCCGGTTTATCGCATGATCGAGCGTCTCGGTGCCACCGGCGGGCCGGGCTCGGCCACCGTCATCGGCAAAGGCATCCGAACCCTGCCCGGCTATGCAGCGCTCGCCAACGGCACGGCGGCCCATGCCAGCGAACTCGACGACACACACAACGCCGGCTCTATTCACCTCGGCGTCGTAATGTTCTCCACTGCCCTCGCGCTTGCAGAGACCCTGCCGGATGCCCCGCTCGATCAATTCTTCACCGCCGTCGTCGCCGGATATGAAGCCGCCGCCCGCATCGCCATGGCTGTTCGGCCCAAGGAGCACTATCTGCTCGGCTTCCATCCCACCGCAACGTGCGGAGTCTTCGGCGCGGCCGTCACCGCTTCCAAGCTTCTCGGCCTCAGTGTCGATCAGGTGCTTTCAGCGGTCGGGATCGCGGGCAGCATGGCCGCAGGATCGCTCGAATTTCTCGCCGATGGAGCGTGGACCAAGCGCCTCCATGCAGGGCTGGCCGCGCAGAACGGCATACAGGCTGCCATGCTCGCTGCCGAAGGCTTCCGCGGGCCGTCCCGAATTCTTGAAGGACGCGACGGTTTCCTTCACGGCTACTCGCGCGACCCACTGCCCGATCTGCTGACCAGCGATCTCGGCCAGTCTTTCGAAATCCTACGAACCAGCGTCAAACCGCACGCCTGCTGCCGCTACATCCAAGGCCCGATCGATGCGATCCTGGCTCTCGTCCACGAGCACAACGTCGAGCCCGCGCAGGTCCGCCAGATCGAGGTCGCGGTTCTCGAAGCTGGATGGCCGCTTGTGGTTGAGCCTCGCGCTCAGAAATACAAACCCCAATCGATTGTTGAAGCGCAGTTTTCCATGCCCTACGGCGCAGCAGTTGCTGTGATCGATCGCGCCGCCGGCCTCGAGCAATTCAGCCAAGCCAGGCTGCAGTCCAACGATGTCCGCAGTTTCCTCGACAAAGTGGTCATGATCAAAAATCCTGAGATCGAGAAAACGTTCCCCGAAGAATGGCCCGCCATCGCCACCATCCACCTGAAGGACGGTCGCAGCTTCGAAAAAATGATCCGTCATCCCAAAGGCGACCCGAAAAACCCGCTGACGTGGCCGGAACTGATCGCTAAGTTTCGCGCGCTCGCCGTAGCCGTCCTATCGCCCGATCGCTGCGAGGAAATCGTCGCCCAGGTGTCGGCTGCTGATTCTTTGGCAGGCTTACCCGCTCTCTGTACGCCTTATGAAAACTGAATTCGATCCCGATTTCGGCTCCGCCCTCGACGCCGCGGCGGCCATCCGAGAGCGCAAGATTTCCGCCGTCGAGCTGACGCAGCACACCCTGCGCCGCATCGACGCCTTTCAGCCCAAGCTCAACTCTTACGTTTATCAAGTGCGCGAACAGGCGCTCGACGCCGCCAAGCAAGCCGACGCAGTCATCGCGCGAAACGGCGAAACCGGCCCATTCCATGGCGTCCCGATCAACGTCAAGGAAAGCTTCGGAGTCCGCGGCCAGCCTTGTACGTGGGGCGTTGCTGAATTTAAGAATGCGATAGCACCCGCCGATTCTGTCGCTGTGCGCCGTCTTCGCGATGCCGGCTCCATCTTGCTCGGCGCCACCAACGTCCCGAAATTTCTCATGGACGGCCAGTCCTTCAATGAAATCTACGGCGTCTCGAACAATCCTTGGGATCTTGCACGAACGCCCGGCGGATCATCGGGAGGCTCAGCCGCATCGCTCGCCGCTGGGTTAGCCTTCTTCAGCATCGGCTCCGATATCGGCGGCAGCATCCGAACGCCCGCGTCCTTCTGCGGAATCTACGGCCACAAGCCTACGCTCGACATCGTCAGCATGGCCGGTCATCTTCCCGGCGGATCGGAAACTAATCCTGGTTTTTCTACGCTGCTTGCGGTAGCCGGCCCCTTGGCGCGCAGTGCGGAGGATCTGGAAGCGGGGCTACGCATCCTGGCCGGCCCGGAACCGCCCGATTCCAGAGCATTCCATTGGACCCTCCCCAAGCCGCGCCACCAGCGTCTGCGCGACTATCGCATCGGCTATTTGCTCGAAGACCCAGCCGTTCCGGTCTCTACTGAAACGAAATCTGTACTCGAGGGGGCGATCCGTGCCTGTGAGAAGGCTGGGGCTAAAGTCAAGCAAGGTTGGCCCGAGGGTTTCCAGTTCCAGGATTTGCTCGATACGTATTTCTTCCTGCTCGGAGCGTTCGACTTCAGCGTCATGCCGCCCGAGCGCCAGCATCGCGTGCGGCCGCATTTTGAAAAACGATCGGACACGCTCGCGAAAGGCGCGCTCAGCAGTTTCGCGGAATGGCAAGGAAAGAACGGAAAGCGCCTGGCTTACCGCGCCCTCTTGGAAAAAGCTTTCGAATCCGTCGACGTGTTTCTGCTCCCCACCGCTTTCACGACGGCGTTTCCGCACGACCCGACGCCTCCCGACCAGCGGAGGATCCCTATGCCCGAAGGTGGCTCGCAAAACTTCTGGAGCCTGCTTTCCTACATTACGCTCGCTACGTTGACCGGCTGTCCCGCCACGACTGCTCCGGCAGGTCTCAGCAAAAGCGGATTGCCCGTCGGGCTGCAAATCATCGGACCATATCTGGAGGACGCAACGCCCATCGGCTTCGCGCAACTTCTGGCCCGCGAAATCGGCGGATTCCAGGCACCTCCCGGCTATTCCAACGCCTGATCCCCGCGATATAATGAGTCCCATCTGGAGCGCACACAATGACAGCTAAGTTCCGTTTGTCAGTCGCCGCCGGACTCACGCTATTCCTGGCCTCGCTGCCGGCCCTGGCGCATCACTCTTTCGCCGCCGAGTTCGACGCCGAGAAGCCAGTCAGCATGAAGGGCAAGTTCGTCAAGATGGACTGGGTCAATCCGCACTCCTGGATCTACATGGACGTCAGCGGCCCCGACGGCAAGGTGGTGAGTTGGAAATGCGAAGCGCTTCCACCCAACGGCCTGTACCGCGGCGGATGGCGCAAGGACTCGCTAAAGCCTGGCGACGAGATCACCGTGGAAGGCTTCCTGGCCAAAGATGGCACGTCCACCATGTGGACCAGAACCGTGACCACCGCCGACGGCCGCAGGATGTTTGCCGGCAATGCCGACTCCGTTCCGCCGCCGCGCACGCCTCCTACTGACCAGCCGAAGCAATAACCCGAGCCCGATGACCAAGCATCTGCTTCTGGCCGTCTTCGCCGCCACGCTGCCCGTGGCCGCCCAATCAACCTACAAAGCTCCACGAACGTGGGGCGACAAGCCCGACCTGCAAGGAATCTGGCAAGCGCAAAACACCGCATCCTACGATCTCGAGGCCCACACCGCGTCCACTGGCGTGCCTGCCGGACCCGGAGTAATCGTAGATCCGCCCGATGGGAAAATCCCGTACCTGCCCGCGGGGCTCGCGAAAAAGCAGCAGAATTTCAAGAATCGCGCTACCGCCGATCCGGTCGCCAAGTGCTTCATGCCCGGCGTCCCGCGCTTCACGTACATGCCCTTCCCGATCCAGATTTATCAGACTCCCAAATTCGCGATCATCACGTCTGAGTATATTCATAACGATCGCACCATCTATCTGGACGGAAGCAAGCATCTGGACGGCGTCGACTTCTATGACGGCGATTCGCGCGGCCGCTGGGAGGGCGACACGCTGGTGGTCGACGTCGCGGATTTCAACGACGAGACCTGGTTCGATCGCGCCGGGAATTACCACAGCGATGCCTTGCACGTGGTGGAGCGTTACACTCGCACCGGTCCCGACACTCTCACCTACGAAGCCACCATCGAGGATCCGAAGGTATTCACCCGGCCGTGGAAGATCAGCATGCCGCTAGCGCTCCACAAGGAGAAAAACTTCCGCCTGCTGGAATATGAGTGCCACGCGTATCTCGAAGACGCTGCCAAGGAGGATAAGTGAGATGAAACCGCAGCTCGCCGCCTCACTCTTCGTCGTCGCCATCGCGCTCGCTCCAACGCCTGCTGCCGGCCAAGGCCAGTACCTACCCTATTACCAGCCGCCGGTAGTCAAAGGCGGTCCAGTGCCCCGGCTTCCCGACGGTCATCCGGATCTGCAGGGATACTACGGCCCACGCTTCAATCAGTCGATTTACGATATCGAAGATCATCCTGTGGCTCGTACCGGAATTCCCGCCGGCAAAGGCGCAATTGTCGACCCGCCCGGTGGCAAAATTCCCTACCAGCCCGCGGCCGAGGCCAGAGCCCGTGATCTTGGAAAGAATCACGTGTACGACGAACCCGAGGCACATTGTTTTATGTCCGGCGTGCCGCATTCCGCCTATCAGCAATTCGGATTTCAGATCATCCAGCCGCCCGGCTATTTCCTGATCCTGTTCGAGTACGCGCATTCCTTCCGCTCCATCCCGACCGACAACCGGCCGCACATTCCAGCCGACATCAAGATGTTCATGGGCGATTCGGTGGGCCATTGGGAAGGCGACACGCTGGTGATCGACACCACCAATCAAAACGGCCGGACTTGGTTCGACATGGTGGGCAATTTCACGACACCCAATATCCACGTGGTCGAGCGGATTACGCCGATCGATTCCAACGCCATCAATTACGAAGCCACCGTCGAAGACTCCACCATCTATACTCGCCCCTGGAAGATCGCCGGCACCTGGCAGCGCCGCCCGGACGACAAAGAGTACCAGCAGATGGAATTCGCCTGTATCGAAGGCAACCAGGATCTGGAGCATTACGTCGAAGGCGTCGGCGGCGCCGCCAAGAAAGTCCGCTAGAGTAATACCCAGTCCCTCTCTGCTGTGCCACACTGAACTTGAATGGCTTGGTTCACGAGAGAGAAGACGTCTCTGAAGACCGAAGAGGGCGAGCGCAAGGTCCGCACCGAAGGATTGTGGCTGAAGTGCGAGCACTGTGGCGAGATCATCTGGCGCAAGGCGCTGGAGGACAACCTGCAGGTCTGTCCGAAATGCGGGCATCACGATCGGATCAACGCGCGCACGCGCTTGACCATGCTCTTCGACGGGGGCCAGTTCGAGGAGTTCGATACTCAACTGGCGTCGTCCGACCCGCTGGAGTTCGTGGATTCGAGAACCTACAAAAAGCGCCTGGCGTCCAATCAACATCTGACCCACCTGCGCGACGCGATCATCTCGGCGGCGGGGAATCTGAATGGCCGCCGGGTGCACATCTGCGCACTGGATCTGCGGTTCATCGGGGGCAGCATGGGGGCGGTGGTGGGCGAGGCGATCACGCGCGCCATCGAGCGGTCGCTGGAACGGAACGTTCCGCTGATTATTATTTCGGCGTCCGGAGGCGCGCGCATGCAGGAGGGCACGGTCAGCCTGATGCAGTTGGCCAAAATTTCGGCCGCGCTGATGCGCTTGGACGAAGCAAAGATTCCATACATCAGCGTGATGACCGATCCGACCACCGGCGGCGTCACGGCTAGTTTCGCAATGCTGGGCGATCTCAACATCGCTGAACCGGGCGCGCTGATCGGTTTTGCGGGCCCGCGCGTGATTGAGCAGACTATTCGCCAGAAGCTGCCGGAAGGCTTTCAAACCAGCGAGTTTTTGTTGAAGCATGGTTTTCTGGACGCGGTAGTGAAACGCGGAGAGCTGAAGGACTATCTGTCCAAGGCATTCGATTTCTTTCTCGCATGAGTTACCCGAAACAATACAAGGCGGCTTTACTGGAGGCGATCGAGCGGATCGATACGAACCGGGTGGAGCAGGCCATCGAATGGTTCCGCCAAGCGCGCGACGGCTCCAAGCATATCTTCGTGTGCGGGAACGGCGGCAGCGCTTCGACGGCGTCGCACTTCACGTGCGACATCGTAAAGGGCGCGAGCTACAATCGCGAGACGCGCTTCCGCATCATGGCGCTGACCGATTCGCCGGCGACCCTCTCGGCCTATTCCAACGATGTCGGCTACGAATGCGTTTTCGTCGAACAATTGAAGAATTTCGCGCAGCCAGGCGACCTGGTGATGTGCATCAGCGGATCGGGCAATTCGCCCAATGTGGTGCAGGCGATGGAGTACGCCAATTCGATCGGCTGCAAGACCATCGCGCTGACCGGCCGCGATGGGGGCAAGCTAGGGCCGCTGGCTCATCTCAATATTCAGGTGGCCGTGCCGCACATGGGCCGGATCGAAGATGCGCATATGGTGGTGTGCCATATGATCGCGTATCATTTTATGGACAACTAAGCACCTTTCGGTAAATCCATCGATTCGAGTGGCGCCTGAATCCGTTCCAGGGCCTGCGCGAGCGTGGTGACCACATCCACGGAGAACGCCGCTGCCAGCCGTTCCTCGGATTGCTCTCCACTAGCCAAGAAGTTCCATAAACCGGCGACGATTCTGAGCTTCGGAAAGCTTCGGCGCAATTGTTTGGTCAAAGAGCGCACATGCAGCAGCGCGAACGGCGGCAATGCGGAGATGCACACCACATCGCATTCCTGCCTGGAAAGCAGATCTAATGCATCCCCCGGGGAATGTGGAATGGGCAAGAGCACCGCTGTATACCCAGCCAATTCCAGAATTTGGGTCAACATCGCAGCGGTGCTCTCGTCGGCCCGGTCGCTGGCCGGGATGCAGACCACTCGAAGATCCAGGCGGGACTGGTCCGGCTTCTTGAATTCGATGAAGAGCCCGTCTTCGGCTACCTGAGTTTTGGCGGGCGCTTGGAGGCCGTGTTCGGCAAGGTCGGCGATAAATTCGTTGATGCTCTGAATCAGGAAATTTTCCCGGTTTTCATCCAGGTTTCCCTGATGGCGCTCTTCCTCAGCCATGCTCAAAGCCGGGATCATGACTTCGTCGTAAAGCTCAACCAGCGACCGATCCTTGAGAAATTCCTCGATCACCGAGCGCGCTTCCCGTTGATCCATCGCCAGGAGCCGCTGATAAAATTGAGCGTCCAGCGATAGGACTGGTTCGTCGCCGAGAATAATGTGAAGGAACTCCAGGTGTGGAACGTATCGGCCGAGAACAACCAGACACACTGTCAACGGCGTGGACAGCACCAGTCCGATGGGGCCCCATAGCGCGGTCCAGAAGGCGGCGGCCACCAGAATCGCCAGAGATGAAATGCCAATGCTGTTTCCGTAGAGCCAGGGCTCAATAAGATACGCGACGCTCAGTTCGATAACCAGAAAAAGGCAGAGGCACAGAATCAGCTGAATCCAGGTCTGGAAAACGGCCAGAGCCAGAATCAGCGGCAGACTGCCTCCGATGATGGGGCCAATATAAGGAACAAAGCGCAAGATACCCGCGATAACCCCCCAAAGCAGAGCATTCGGGACACCGATAAAATAAAGCCCGATCGCCATGAGCAAGCCGAAGGTCGTGTTGACTACGAATTGCAGACGCAAGTAGCGGCTGACGCGCTGGGCGGCGTCATCGAAAGCTTGTGTCGCGAGATTGAGCTGCCTTTGCCCGGCCAGACGAAGCAGTCGATTCCTCAGATCCTCGCGCTTGATCAACATCACGGCAGTGAAGACTATCACGATCACGGCCATGCTGATGGGCCCAATCAAGGGGCGCAGCAGTATTCGCAAAGATTGCAGCGGGCTGGGCGTGGGTTCGGTAATCTCCACACGCACCGGATGGTCGGTTGGAGGCAGGGGCGGCGCCGATTTCTGGGTCCGGGGCCGCTCCGATACGGGCGGCGCTACCGGAGTATCGGGGGGCGCGGATAATTCTTTAGTCAACTTCTGGACGTTGTCGGTCGCTTTAGCAAGACCGCCGCGGGGTCCATGAAAGGAGTCCAGTTTCGCGCGAATATTGTTGGTATAGTTCGGCAGCTCGTTTATGACATCGATCAATTGATTGCCGACAATCCATCCGATTCCGCCCATCAGGGAAAGCGAGACAATCATCACCGCTATTACAGAGGGCACGCGGCCCAGCTTCAGGCTTTCCAAACGGGTTACCGACGGGGTGAGCAGGAACGCGAACAATACCGCGAGAGCTAACGGAACCAGCACCTCTTTGGCGAAGTACAGGGCCGCAATGGCGATAACAAAGGCGGCGAGGGGCAATCGACGGGAAGAGGCAGAGTACTCACGGGAGCGTTCCATTGGATCGTAGTGCTCTGCCCGTTAACAGGGCCGAGCTTTGAGTCGGCAATGGTTGGATCGTCAGCGAGACGTGGATGTTACAGCATTTATTTCTCGCCGACGCGAAGAAGGCTGAAACGTTTGTGACGGTCTATGTTGGAAAAGGCTTAACGCCTGCCTTAACTCCTGGGCTTCTGTTTTTTGACCTTGTAGGTTCCAAATTTGCTCTTAGATTTGTTGATCTTGGCTTTCTTGACGCCGTGGTTGGGTTTAGGGTGCTTGTTAGGTGACTTGGCGTCGGCCAGCGGCGCCAGCATCGCGAAGGCAAGGCAAAACAGAATCAAGTTTCGTACAAACATGGGGTGGCTGCTCCTCATTATACTTCGGACGTGACGGCGTAGTACTTTAACACTTAAAGAGTGATGGTCAGTTTTCCGACCCCCTCGGCGTAGCGCTCGCACAGTTCGAAGGCCGGCTGGATATCGGCCAGCGGCCGCTCATGGGTCAATATCGGCGCGAAACGCTTGGAGTGGGCCGCGAGCAAGCGCAGAGCCGCTTCAGAATCGTGATTGGAGCGGCGCACGCTGTAGAATGCCAGTTCCTTGCGGCGCAGGATGTGGAGCGCGAGCCGGATGTAATCTTCCGAGGGAATGCCGGTCACAACCACGCGCCCGGCGTGACGCGCGGCGTGTATGCACTGATTAATGCTGTCAGCTTTCCCGGCGCAGTCGACGGCAATGTCGACTCCGCGGTTGGCTGTGTCGCGCAGAATCTCGCGCGCTGGGTCGGCAGCCACGGGATCGAGCACGGCGTCGGCGCCGAGGGCCCGCGCCAGGTCGCGTCGATGAGCGACAGGTTCTACGGACCAAATGCGCGTGACGCCGGACAATTTCAGCACCGCAATGGTCAGCAGACCGATAGGGCCCGCTCCGAAGACAACCGCCGTCTCGCCCGGCCGAGGCGCGGCGAATTGCATGGAGTGCAAAACCACAGCCAGCGGCTCCGCCAGCGCGCCTTCCTGATCGCTGAGATGAGCGTGCAGAGGCAGAAGATTGTGCGCCGGCAGGTTGACGAACTCGCGGAAGAATCCCGGCTCATCGGGCTGGCTCAAGAAACGCAGGTTGGCGCAGACGTTGTGATGGCCGGTTAGGCAGAATTCGCAGTGATAACAGTACAGCGCGGGTTCGAGCACCGCGCGATCGCCCACGGACCAGCCGGAGACGCCGGGACCCGTCTTGCGCACGACACCAGCCGGCTCGTGGCCAAGCACCATCGGATAAACGCAGCGCGCCTCGCCGATACCGCCATCGAAAAAGTAATGCAGGTCGGACCCACAAATGCCGACGGCTTTCACGGCTACCTGAATCTGACCGGGCGCGGGATCAGGAATGTGCGGCGCGTCAGTGAGGCGAAACTGCCGGGGATTCGAAAGTTCAGCGACCAACATTCGCGGGAATTGTGGCTGGGAGGCGGCTACTCAGGCTTCTTGAAGAGGTTATCGAAGGCGGCGCGGGCATCGGTCGGATTCCGGGGCGCTTGCTGAACAGAGTTGTTGTGGTTGTTATTGGATGGCGCAGCATCGCGCGCCACCGTGACACGAGGCGAGAACAGCTCACATTCGTTGGCCGCATCCTTCACCGCGATACGCAGCGGGATCGGCTTCAGGCACTGGAAGCGCGTGGAAGGCTCGAAATGCGCGCATTGCTTGCAGCAGTGCAGAGCGGCGCCGCATTTGGGACACTTGCCCTTCCAATCCACGTCGGATTGCAAAGCCGTGGAGCAGTTGAAACATCGGGCTGCCACTACGTTCTGCAGAAGGCGGGGGAGGCGCGGGCCGGTCACGTCGATGGGCGGGCGTGGTCCGGAGGGTTTGGATTTGTCAAGGGGCCGGCGGTCTCTGGATTCCCTGTCGGTATCCATATAACCGCGTTGTTTATATTTACGGTCGTCGTCCATGTGTCGAGTCGACTCCTGGAATTCGGGCTGTCGCCACACTGCCTACTCGGGCGGTGTCCAGCTTAGGTTCATACCTGGCCAATCTGTAGGATCAATCGGAGGATTGCTGCGGAGCCGGCGAGGCTACTCGGTGAAGCAAAATCCCGCTCACGCCTACCTAATATGTACCACGAAACGATCCAGGAAGCCACTATAATCTGGTAAAACCAGTACAATCTAACCGGCTTCCACTACAGTTCGGTGAACATCGGTAAATTTACTAAGCCAAACTTCAATTACTGGCGCTCCACTTCAAAAGCGCGTTACAAGGCCGGGTCAAAGGGTCATCGTAATGATTAGGACTAATTCGAAGCGAGTACCCCAGCCTGCCCGTCTGATGTGGTACGAACTCCTTTAAGAACACATATGCGTCGCCTTGTTGTTCGACCGCCGGAAGGCTCATCACCTGGGTTTCTTCGAGGTTGCCGTTAGCCGCTACGCGACCGATCACGGCCTCCACTCGAACATCTTTGGGCGAGAGCCCAGCCAGGTTGACAACAGCGCGCATCGGAATCGGACGTCCGGTCAATACGGACACGTCAGGGGAGGGTCCGATCTCCAGGAAACTAACATTATCCCACACCTTTTCCACCTGCTCATTCCACTTCGACCGGCCACGGGCCGGTGCGAAACTGTCTTTTGACATTTCCAGGAAGGCTTGGTGAGCCGGTTCGTAGAGTTGCGACATGTACTCGCCAACCATCCGAAGGGAGTTGAACTGAGGACTGAGATGCATCAGCGATTGTTTTACCCGACGCACCCAGTCTACCGGGACGCCTTCTTCGCGGTCCTGGTAGTACATCGGCACAATCTCGTTTTCCAGTATGGAGTAGATGGCGCGAACGTGAACTTCATCCTGGTCCTCGGAATAGGGCTCGCGGTCGCCGATGGCCCAACCGCCTGAGATTTCATAGGCTTCGTCGAACCATCCGTCCAAAATGCTCAGGTTCAGCACGCCATTGATACCGGCCTTCATACCGCTGGTGCCGCAGGCCTCCTCGCCTCGGCGGGGAGTATTCAACCATAGGTCGACACCCTGCACCAACTCACGGGCCACTTCTATGCCGTAGTCCTCCACAAAGATGATGTGTTTGGAGATCTCCGGGGTGCGCGAAAGTTGCACGATTTCACGGATCAGGGTTTTGCCGGGCAAATCCTTGGGGTGCGCTTTGCCGGCGATCACGATTTGGACCGGCCGTTCCTTGTTGGTCAGAAGCCGCTTGAGCCGCTCCACATCGCGGAACAGGAGCGTGGCGCGCTTGTAGGTGGCAAACCGGCGAGCGAAACCTATGGTCAACGTATCGGGCTCGAGCACGTCGGAGAGCCGGCGCTGTTCGGCGGCTGAGGCTTTCCGGCTCATAGCGGCGTTAACCACCCGCTCGCGCACGAAGGCCACCAGGTTACGCTTTCGCCGGCGATGTGCTTCCCATAGCTCCTGACTCGGAATATCATCCACCAGATCCCAGATTCTGGGGTCGGAGTAACGCTCGCGCCAGTCCGGCTGAAGATACTGATCGTAAAGCAGCGCGAGGTCGCCGTTCAGCCAGGTAAATAAATGCACGCCGTTGGTGACCGAGGTAACGGGCACTTCCCAAACGGGCAGCTTAGGCCACAGCTCCTGCCACATTTCCTGCGAAACCTGGCGATGCAGGCAGCTGACAGCGTTGCGGAACGACGAGGTCTTGATAGCCGCGATGGCCATGGAGAACGGTTCCTGATGGTTTTCCGAAAGGAATCGTCCCAAGGTAAGAAACTTGTCGAAGGGAATCCCGCTTTCGCGGCAATATTCACCGAAAAACTCGTATAGGAGGCCAGGATCGAAGAGGTCGATGCCGGCCGGTACCGAGGTATGGGTGGTGAAAACGTTGTTGGAACGGCAGGCTTCGAATGCCTCATCAAAACCGAGACCTTGTTCTTCGATCAGCAGGCGCATACGTTCGATGGCCAGGAAGGCCGAGTGGCCTTCATTCATGTGCCACACGGTTGGCTTCAGGCCAAGACGATGCAGTGTGCGCAGGCCGCCGATGCCCAGCACGATTTCCTGGCGGATGCGCGTAATGATGTCGCCACCGTACAACTGCGCCGTGATATCGCGGTGCTCGACATGATCGTTTTCGGTAATGTTCGTGTCCAACAGGTACAGCTTCACGCGACCGATATTGATGCACCAGACTTTGATGAAAACAGTTCCGGTAGGCAACTTGACCTGGACCATCAGATCCCGATCCTGCTCGTCTCGGACCGGGCGCACCGGGAGGGTATAGAAATCGTTGACCGGGTTTCGCTCCTGCTGCCAGCCATCGGGATTGAGCGACTGCTGGAGATAGCCTCTTTGGTAGAGCAGACCAACCGCGACCAGCGGAACGCCCCCATCGCTGGCAGCTTTCAAATGATCGCCTGAAAGCACACCCAGGCCGCCTCCGTAAATGGGCATGCATTCCACCATGCCGTATTCCATCGAAAAGTAAGCGATCAGGCGGCCTTCGGCCTGTTCGGAACGCTCGACGTAGGTGCTAAAACGCTCACAAGCACGGCGGTAGGCGGCTAGGAATCTCGGATCGGCGGCAGCTCGCTCCAGCGTGGCCTGTGGGACGCGCCCCAGCATAAGCACTGGGTTGTGGCCGCAGTTCTTCCAGAGCGCTGAATCAAGCCGCCGGAACAACGAGCGGATGTTGTGGTCCCAACTCCAAAGAAGGTTGTAAGCAAGATCACTCATCCGAGACAGAGCAGGCGGAAGCGCCGGCCGGACGAGGAACTCCTTAACCGGTTGAATCTGAAAGGGCATGAACTGTTTCTATGACAATCAACTATACCACTGGCTGGGGGGAAGCCCTACTCTACTGACGTTCTAAGCGTACTAGTCTAACTCAAAATGAGTGGGTTACCGGTCATTAATTTCTCTTTAGGGTTGGGGCCACTACTGCAAGGAAATCACGACACCGGACGGGGTCATGACGCCGCCGACACTGGCCTGAAGCGAAACACCGCCCGTCCCGAGGCCGGAGGGAACCGTCAGGTTGATCTGATAGAGTCCAGCGCCCGATAGGCCTGCAAACCCCGGCGCCACGCTCGCGTTATTGATGCGGAGCGTCACGGGATTGGTGGTGGGGGCCGCTCCGGAAAACGTCTGACCAGCAGGCACCATCGGATTGGTTGGCCCAAATCCGGTGCCGAAAAGCTCCACGACGTCGCCCGCTTTCGCGGCCACGGTTGGATAGCCGAGTGAAGTCCCGGTGGGCCCAATGATATCGTATGAGCCTCCACCATATGTTCCCGAGCCATCGGATCTCAGGATGATCCCGGCCACATGAATGCCGTCGAGCGCGAAGAACGAAGGGCCAAACTGAGCCAACGTTACCGTGGATGTCGCGCTTTGGCCGGCGGTCATGACCACCACCGGCACCGCGCCAATAGCCGTGTCATTGGGAACTTGCAAATTAATCTGTAGAGGGCTGACAAACGAGAGATAAGCTGGTTTGCCATCAACCGTCACAGTGGTGCCGGCCAGGGAGATTGGAAAGTTTCCAGTCCAGGTTGCCGTCGCGCCGGCCAGGTTGGTTCCGTAAATCGACACCCATTCGCCGGGCTGAACTATTCCGGGTGCGATTCCACCCGAAGTAATGGCCGGAAGCGGCTCGCTGATCGCCAAGAGCTTCTGGCTCGCCAGATTCAGCAGATCCTGGGCCGACGCGGCGTCGGTGACCCCGCCTCCCTCGACGACCTGTGCCCGCGTATTGACATGATTCTCTGCATATTGGATGTCTGTGGCGTAAATTTGAAGGTAATTTAGCGGCGCGGTGCCTTGGGTTCCGCCGAACGATGAGGCGGCCGCCGTTCCATTGAAGTAGTCATTGAGTACGTTGTAAGCCGCTTGCTCCGGCGAGAGAAGATCCTGCGGGGCGGAATTTAGGACCTGATTGAGCGTCGTGAAGTTTGCCAGTTCTGCTTGAGTGACGCCTGGTGCCAGACAAGCCTGCGGGATGCAGGTCACCGGAATGCATCCTTGAACGGAGCAGCCGGGCGGAATGCTGCAGCCGGCAGGCGTGTCCTTAGCGTCCGGCGGAAACGTGCTGGTGCATCCTTCCTGCAGGGCAAAATTCGCAAAGGATGTGTTGAACTGCGATCCGCCCAGGATCTGAGCCGAAGGCGTGGTCAACGGCGCGGTCCTTTGCGACAGTAGTTTCACGCTGGCGACATCCAGGTTGAGGTTAACGCGCGAGGCTTCCATCCCGCTTTCCTGGGTGGATTTTGCGTTAGCGCCGCCGACGGTGGGATCCACAAAGTGGGATAGAATCGTCGTCTCGGCTGCACAATCCATGTTCGGAGCGCTGGTGCAGTCGTTAGCGAAGGCACTGGGGATCGTGAACGCGCCGCCTGCGAAATTGGGAAGGCCGTCGCCAGTGGTGGCGACCAGCGTTATGCCGCTGAAGACCTGACCGTACATATCGATCGCCGCGTTCCATTCATCGATGAAGGCCTGATCCGTCCTCTGATACGCCGCCATGCCGGCGTAGTGGAACGCCAGCAGTTGAAGCCAGACTTGGTTGGGCGAAAGGCCTCCGAACTGTGATTGGGACAGAGCCGTGCCACTCGGCAGAAGCATCTCGGCGGACGCGGCAGTGGGTCCGGCGACTGCGATAGACACGAAGGCCGGGTTTGATCCATAGCGCGCGGCGAGCGCCGTCAGGAAGGTTCGCCAAGAGCTCTTGTAAGTGGCATCCCACGGCAAGGGAAGCTCCGTGCTGTCGCCAGCTTCCACGAAAGCTTCGAAGGTGACCTTACTGCAAGTGGTCAAAGGAGCAGGAGTGGGGAATTGAAACAGCGGGTCGCAGGACGGAAGCTGACTCAACATCCATTGGGGCGACTGAAACCCCGCACTCGCGATGAGCTGGACGGTCTTGGGAGTCTGAGCCGGATTTTGGACGTCCCACGCGGAAGCCTGATTGAACGCATCGTCCACGTAACTCCAGTCGTAGGCATTGGCAGCGCCGGGAGGATTGGGGTTTAGAGTATCCCAGTGCACTTGGAGCGTCAGCCCGGATATCGCCGGGTTGTTCAGGAGATCCTGGTAAAGATTGTTGAAATAGGTGTTCAACGCAGCGGGCGTGATCGAAGGATTAGCTTTCTTCAGCTGGTTGATATTTTCCTCTATGTTGACGACAGCGTAGATGCCTCGCGGCCGGCGTGGCGGCGCCGGCTGGGCCTGGGCGGCGAGAACCGGAGCCAGCACCAGAAAACTCAGTGCGAGAACTGGCCTCACCGGACAGCCGATATTTGCCACCTCTCTACTTTACTTCACTGGGTGATGCTGATCGTCCCCGAATTGCTGGTCTCGCTGCCGATGGTAACCGAAAGAGGATAGCTACCAGTCTGCAAGCCAGATGGCACGACGATGTTTACCTGGACCAATCCCACGAAACCGGGAGCCAAGCCGGCGAAGGCCACCTGGGCGGTCGAGGAGCCGATGGTGGCACTGGACGTTGCGTTGGCATAGACAACCGTACCGAGGGGCGCAATCGCTCCATCCACAACCGCCGGGCTAACGGCGCCGGAACCACTCAGGTAAGCGATAATGGTGCTCCCTACCTTAGCGGGATTACTCGGAGAGTTGAGCGTGTAGTCCGAATTCTGAACGATCGCTTGGCCGGAACTCATGGAGAAGAGGCCAGGCGCGGCGCCTAGAACATTGACCGTTACGGCGTTGCTCGCGCCTCCATTGACGGCAACCGTTACTGTTGCAGGCCCTAATGCAGTCTCCCAAGGCACCTGAAAGTTTACCTGATTTGGCGTCACATAAAGAACCGGCGCGAGTTGCCCATTGACGCTCACCGAGACTGATTCAACACTCGTCGGAAGCGGGGCCTGGGCGCCGGCGTTCGTAAGAGCGAAGTTGCTTCCGAAAACCGTCGCCAATGCGCCGGGCGAAATCCGGGGCGCGAAGCTGGCCGCATTGACGACGCCACTGGTGGAGACTGTGGGAAGAGTGCCCTGAAGCTCTCGAACGACCGAATTGACGGTATCGGTGATATAGACGTTGCCGGATGAATCTACAGCCACGCCATGCGGGAAATGCAGGGCGGCTTGGGTGGCAGGGCCGCCGTCGCCAGAAAAATAAAGGGTGCCGTTACCCGCAACGGTGGTGATGATTCCAGACGGCGTCACCTTCCGGATGCGGCTATTGAAGGTGTCGGCGATGTACACATTGCCGCTCACATCGACGGCCAGACCCATGGGATCGTATACAGTCGCGTTTGGGCCGGGGCCATTATCACCGCTGAATCCGCCGTTGCCGCTGCCCGCGATGGTCGTGTAGACGCCGGAACTTGAATACTTCACGATGCGCCTGCCCTGCGTATCGGCGACAAAGATATTGCCTGCGGAGTCGACCGCGACCGCGTCGGGCTGCGTGAAGCCCTCCGCATACGTGACGATGTTCCCCATGAAGACCTGACGAATCACATTATTGCCGGCGTCAGCGATGTAGACGTTCCCAGCCGAATCTGCGATCACTCCGACCGGATTGCTCAACTGCGCGCCGGTAGCCAGGGCCATGTCCCCGGAATATCCCAGGGTATTGTTCCCCGCGAACGTTGTGATGGTTCCACTGGAAGTAACCATGCGGACAACGTTATTGGCCGAGTCCGCGATATATAAATTGCCGGAGGAATCGAGCGCTACACCAGTCGGATTATTCAGCTCGGCACTGGTGGCTGGTCCCTTGTCGCCCGTATATCCGGCTGTGCCGTTACCGGCAACCGTACTGATGACTCCGCCCGATATCTTGCGAACGCGATTGTTCAAACCGTCCGCGATGTAGAGATTGCCGGATTTATCTACTGCTATACCAGTGGGATAATTCAACTGGGATCCAACGGCACTGCCGCTGTCGCCCGCGAAGCCGGCGTTCCCGGCGGAACCTGCAATCGTGTTGATGGTGTACTGCTGCGAAAACCCGCTCGCCGCGAAGACACTCCCGATGCACACACTTATGACCCAACGGCGAATTACCATGTGATGAAGAAACCCGTGTAAAAAAACTTAGTTGCGTTGCGAGGGTTACCTGGGCCCCCGGCGCCATGACAGTATTGCAAACCTTTAGTATACGCGAAAGGGATAAAATCATTACATGAATCCAGGCACCTCTCGTCGCACGTTTCTAGGCGCTTCGGCCGCCGCGCTGGCCGCCTCCCGGACTGGCTTTGGAGCCACCAACGAAGATCCACGCGAGTTCAAGCTGGGCATCGCCAGCTACTCGTTGCGCAAATTCTCACGCGCGCAGGCCATTGCCATGCTCAAGCAGATGAATGTCAAATACGTGAACATCAAAGATGTTCATCTGGCAATGAACGCCTCGCCCGAGGAGATCCGGGCCGGCCGCAAGGAATTCGAGGATGCGGGATTTGTAATCGAAGGCGGCGGCAACATCTCGTTTTCCAAGGATGACGAGCAGGACATTCGCAAAAACTTTGAATACGCGAAGCTGGCCGGGATGCCGATCATTGTGTGCGCTCCAACTCACGCGACGCTGCCCAAGATGGAAAAGTACGCCAAGGAATACAACATCAAGATCGCGGTCCACAATCATGGTCCGGAGGACAAGCAGTTTCCTACCCCGCAGAGTGTGCTGGACGTGGTGAAGAACATGGATCCGCGCATGGGGCTGTGCATCGACTGTGGTCACACATCACGGACCGGCGTGGACGTGGTGGAATCCATCCGCGTGGCCGGCCCGAGGCTGCACAGTATGCACGTCAAGGACCTGGCCGATGCGAAGGTGAGGGAAAGCCAGTGCGACGTGGGTGACGGCGTGCTTCCGATCGTCGGCATCTTCAAACAGCTACACCGGATGAATTACACCGGTGGCGTGATGCTGGAGTACGAGATCAACGAAAACGATCCGATGATGGGAATGCAGAAGAGCCTCGCGTATATGCGCGGGGTGATGGCGGGGCTGAAGGGATAAAGGGCTCAGAGCGCTTTCTTGAGCAGCGCGATCTGGCCGGCGTGATAAAGGTTGTGCTGTACCACGCCGTGCAACAGGAAGGCCAGCGAATAATTTTCCCCTGGCGTCTGGTTCTCTAACGAAGACTCCGGAAGCGAACAGATGGCGGCCTGGAGTTGCGCATGCTCCTGTTGTAGCGCAGCCAGGGTTTGCTGCCAGGCAACTGGGCTTCCGCCGTCGATCAACGGCCAGTCTTCTTGTGGAGTGGGCTGGACGGTATCACCGGCCAACCGGCGGCGCGCGGCGGACATCCACACTCCAATGTGCATGGTCAATTCCCAGATGCAATGACCATCCGCGATCGGCCGGGCCAAGGCCTGCTCCGCCGTGACGCCCGCCAGAATTTCTTGGAGTGACGGACCGTGCCAGGCTTCTCCGGCGTAGGCGCGCCGCCATTGATCTCCGATGAATTCAATCTGGTTCATTTCCCGGTAACCTCCTATTTCTATTTTACAGGTTACCACAGGCTTCAAAGATTTGGTCGACCGAGATGTCATCCAAGTTTCCGCTCACCACGCGCACCCGTTCGCCGCGCGGAGCCCAGACCGCCGGATCGGTCGGGCCGAAAATGGCCACCACCGGCATACCGGCAGCGGCGGCCAGATGCGTGATCCCGGAATCGTTGCCGATGTAGAGGCGCGCAGTCTTGAGCCAGCAAGCTAGCTCGTGGAGGTTGTCCAGGCGGACCGCGTGGTCGAGTTGTTCTTCGGGACCAGCGCACCAACGTACGGGCATTTCCAGCCGCCGAGCCAGCTCGCGGTAACGCTCCAAGGGCCAGTTTTTTCGCGGACTTCCGGAGAACGGATGGATGACCGCGAAATCGCCTGCCGGAGCGGGCGGACACAGGATACGCGGAACTGCAACGCTGCTGCATCCGGCTTGCTTTAGGAAAAAATCGGCAGCGTGAACGCGTTCGCCGGACGGAGGCAGCGCATCCAAGAATCGAATGGATACACCGAGGTCGCTCATCTTGGCGCGAAACTCCTCGCGGTTCGAGCCATACCAGGAGACGATCGAGTCAAACGACCGCAATAGCGCTACGAGATCCGCCGCCGGATCCACGCCCTCGAGGCCCATCCGGTCCAGACCCGTGGAAGCGATCGATCGGACGCAATCGGCAAAGAGGACCAGGGGCACGACCTCGGAACGGACCCAAACCTCGGTGTAATCCGACCGCAAGCACTCCAGCGCGGGCAGCGACAGAATCGAATCGCCGATAGCGCCCGGTCGAATCAACAGCCGCCGCAAAGTGGAGCTACTTCACCGGAGCAGTGGTTTCAAACAGCGGGCCGTCCATATCCTGAATGCTCACATGAATGGCCTTCGCGGCTTCCAGATCATCTTTCTTGACGTCGAAGCGCGCGGCCAGCATGCGATCGACGGTGGCGTGCGGCGGAATCTGGTCTTTGATGGTCAAGGAATCGTTGTATTGGTCACCCAGGAAGCGGTTGTATTGGAACAACTGCTTCAGGTCGCCTTTCGCGACTACCAATCCGTCCGCCATGCTTCCGTCTTTCTTTTCCAGCGTGACTTCCACCTGGCGAACGACGAACACCAGATTGGACGGGTTTTCCATGCGCAGGTCCATCACGGCGATACTGTCGCTGTCGCTCAGCGCTCCGGTCCGGATCTTGAGCACTTTGCCATTGAGCACCAGATGCGAGCCTTTGGTAGAGGTAAGTACCAGGAAGATCGCAATCCCGATCACCAGCACACCAACGCCGAAAAATATCAAAAGCTGTTTGCTCATCTGGACTGGCGCCCTAGTTGAACTGGCGCACTAATCTCCCAGCAGCTTGCCGAATCCTTGCAAGCTGATGACATTATCGCAGACGGCTTTAATGGCGGCGGTGATGGGAATTGCAAGTAGCAGGCCAACCGCGCCCCACAGAGTACCCCAGAACATCAGCGCGATCGTCACCACCAGCGGATTCAAATGGACGCGCGATCCAACCACTTTGGGATAGAGCAGATTCAGCGCGGTCAGATGCAGCAGCGCCACCACCACCGTGATCATGATATAAATCGCCGGCTGCGTATACGGAACGATCAAGCCCGCCATCAGCGGCGGAAGGATCGCCAGCGGCAGCCCGACATATGGCACCAGGCTGAGAAAACCACTGAGCGGTCCTACCAGCGGCCAGTAAGGAAGACGTATGGCGATGAAGAAAAGCGAGCTGAGAGTGGATAGCATGAGCCCGAGAATGAAGTTCCCGATGACATAGGCCCGCACCATGTCGGCGACGCCTTCCCAGCTTTTTCCCACCACCTGCCGGCCGGCGCTGTTGAACAGATATAGGAAGCTGCGGCGCATGTGGTCGCGCCAACTCAACATGAAATAGACCAGGAACGGAACGAAACTCGCCATGAGCAGCACGTCATAGAACGATCGGAGATAGCCGTACACATAGGTCACCAGCGGAGTCGGCTCAGTATGAATACGCACCTCGGGAATGGGGGCCGGCGCCACCGGTTCCGGGGCTTGTTTCGATCCGCGCCGGCGCGCCGCTGCCGGGGGCGTTCCCTGAGCCGGCTGAGTCTCCTGGAATCGTTTGGGGACCAGGATCTGGTAAGTCCGCTTCTCGACTTGATCCACTCGCGTGGCAACGCTATCCACCAAATCGTTCATGCGCTGGCTATAGATGGGGAGTTCTTCGGCGAACCCGGACAATTCGGTGTACAAGCCCAGTCCCATGAAATACAGCAGGAGCAACGTGATGCTGCAGACGACGAAGCTGGCGACTGCCCGGGGCAGCCGCATCTTCACGAAAAAAGTGACCACCGGGTCCAGCAGGAATGCGATGGTGACTGCAATCACCATGGTGATGAAAAAAATGTGCCCGAAGTAAAGCAGTGCAATGCTGGCCGTCACCGCGAGTACGGTGACACTGGTCTGGCTTACTTTGCCTGTCGGCAATGGCGGCGTAATAGTAGACATCTGGGAGCCGGGCTTCTTCTATGATGAAATGAAATCGTAGGGGACGGCAAACGGACCCGTCTCGAGTTTTCATGATTCAAAGCAGGGTACTGGCGCTGGATCTCGGCAAGAAGCGGATTGGGCTGGCGTTGAGCGACGAGCTGGGTGTAACCGCTCAAGGCCTCGAAACGCTGCAGCGGACCAATATACGCGAGGACTTGGCGCGGATTTCGCAACTTGCCTCGGAGAAAAACGTCTCTCTTATATTGATGGGGAATCCACTGCATATGAGCGGCCGGGAAGGTCGGCAAGCTGAATATGCGCGGGACTTTGGAGAGCGCCTCCGGGCCGCCAGCGGCATTCCGGTGAAGTTTTGGGATGAGCGTCTGACCACGGTCGCAGCGCAACGCGTGCTTCGAGAGAGCGGCATCAGCATTGAAAAGCGCTCCAAAGCGGTGGACCGGCTGGCGGCGGTTATTCTGCTCGAGAGCTATCTCGATTCCGGGCACCCATGAGGCTTCTACACTCGCGCAAAGGTGGCGTTATTCTTCGGTTGCTGCTGGCGATCGTGGTGCTGATCGCGTTGGGCGCGGGAGCGGCTTATTTTTCGCTGACGAGTCCATATCAGGGTTTCTCGAAACCGGTGATCCTCGATTTTCCGCGGGGCACCAGCACGTCCGAGATGGCGGCAGAGTTGGCGCAAGCCGGCGTAGTCCGCTACGCTTGGCAGTTTCTGGCGGTGCGGGCGCTGCGTCCGGACGCGCGACTCCAGGCCGGTGAATATCAATTTTCCGACCCGGCGGCCGTTTTCAGGGTGTATGCGCGAATTGCGCGCGGGGATGTGTTTTTCTACGAACTCAGCGTTCCAGAAGGCAGCAACATGTTCGACATCGCGGCCAGTATCGACCGTTTCGATTTCATCAAGGGCGCCGATTTCCTGCGCGCTGCCCGCGATCCGTCGCTGATCCGTGACCTGGCGCCCGAAGCACCCACGCTGGAGGGCTACCTGTTCCCGTCCACTTACCGCCTTACGCGTCGAACCACTGTGCAGCAGCTTTGCCAAATGATGACCGATCAGTTCCGCAAGAATTGGCGGGAACTGCAGAAGGCGGGGAATTCGGCTGCGGTGAACGACGCCGTCACTCTGGCCTCGCTGGTGGAGAAAGAAACCGCCGTTGCCGCCGAACGGCCGCAAGTGGCAGCGGTATTTCAGAACAGGCTCCGTTTGGGTATGGCGCTCGATTGCGATCCGACCACGATCTATGCCTCGCTGCTCGAGCAGCGCTACCGCGGCACGATATATCGCTCCGACCTCAACAGCGCGAACCTGTACAACACCTACAAGCATGCCGGCCTCCCTCCCGGCCCGATCGCGAATCCCGGCTTGGCTTCACTCAAGGCGGCCCTCGAGCCCGCCGCCACGGACTATTTGTACTTCGTGGCCAAGGCGGACGGCTCGGGCGGGCACCAGTTCTCGAAATCGATCGAAGAACACAATCGAGCCGTCGAGCAGTACCGTCACAACGTAAAGAAGTCCAGTACGGCGACTCCACCGGTATCATGAAACCTTGATGTCACTTCCTGAATCGGCTGCCGCGTTTCTCACTGCGCAAATCGGGAGGCTCCGCCAGGTGAAGCCGAAGCGGCGAATCGTATTTCCGGAAGGGGACGACGCGCGTGTGCAGTCGGCCGCCGAACGACTGCAGCACGAGGGCTTGGTCACGCCGATTCTATTGATTCCGGATCGTCCGGCGCTGGAACAGGACGCACGAAAGTACGCGCGTTTGTATTTCGAACGGCGGCGCGCTAAGGGCATTACCGAGATGGAGGCTGCCGAGGTCGCTAGAAGCCCGCTTTACACCGCGGCGCTGATGGTAGCGGCCGGCGATGCGGATGGATTTGTCGGCGGCGCGGTGAACACCACGGCGGAAACGGTGCGAGCCGCGCTGCTGGCAGTGGGAACGGCGCCTGAGGTCCACATCGTTTCGAGCGCATTCATCGTGGCTCTCCCGAACCGTGCGTTCGGGCACAATGGCATTCTGGCATTCGCCGACTGTGGCGTGGTGATCGATCCGTCGGCGGTTGATCTGGCCGAAATCGCCATCGCGACCGCGACGACTACGCGCAACGTCATCGGCGCCGAGCCAGTGGTCGCGCTGCTGTCGTTCTCCACCAAAGGAAGCGCGCAGCACAAGTGGGTGGATAAAGTGGTGGAGGCATTGCGGATCGTGCGCGAACGCGCGCCCGATCTTCGGATCGACGGTGAATTGCAAGCCGATGCGGCGCTGGTGGAAGCGGTGGGCAGGTCGAAAGCGCCCGGATCAACGGTCGCGGGGCGGGCCAACACGCTGGTCTTTCCCGATATCAATTCGGCCAATATCGGCGTGAAGCTAGTGGAGCGGCTGGCGGGCGCTGTCGCGCTGGGACCATTCCTGCAAGGGTTGGCGAAGCCGGCTAACGATCTTTCACGGGGCTGCTCGGCGGACGATATTTACGGATCGGCCATCGTGACCGCGCTTCAATCCGCGAATGCTCCCGTTTAAGCTGGTCTATCATCCGGGCTACGATTTGAACCTGGGCGAGCATGTTTTTCCAGCGCGGAAATATCGCCTGATTCACGATCACCTACTGGATGAAGGCTTCGCCCGGCCAATGGACTTCATTCAGCCGCAGCCCGCTTCTGACGAATATATTCTGCGGGTACACGAGGCCGGTTGGGTAAAACGCCTGAAGAGCGGCACGCTGTCGCCTCAGGAACTCCTGCGCATGGAGATCCCTTACTCGAAGCAGATGGTGGAGGCTTTTTGGCTGGCGACAGGTGGCACGATCTTAGCGGCCCGCAACGCGCTCGGCGATCGCATCGGCGTCAACATCGGCGGAGGATTCCATCACGCATTTCCGGGACATGGTGAAGGATTCTGCGCGATTCACGACGTAGCGGTGGCAATTCGTGCGCTGCAGCACGAGAGTTTGATCGAGCGAGCCTTGGTTGTAGACTGCGATGTGCATCATGGCAACGGAACGGCTGCGATTTTTGCCGGAGACCGCTCGGTGTTGACGCTATCGATGCATCAATTCCACAACTATCCAAGCGAAAAGCCGCCTTCGGTGATCGATATTCATTTGCGGGATGGCGTTTCCGATGACGAGTATCTGGACCGTCTGCGGGGCGCGCTGAAAGTGGCCATGAGTTTCGCACCCCACATGATCTTTTATCTGGCGGGCGCCGATCCATATTACAAGGACCAACTGGGTGGTTTGTCGCTCACCATGGAAGGGTTGAAGCAGCGCGATAGGGTCGTGTTTGAAACAGGACTTGAGGCCGGCGTGCCCCTAGCTGTGACACTTGCCGGGGGTTACGCGCGCAACACGGATGATACTGTGGCGATCCATTGCAACTCGGTCAAGGCGGCGCGGGAGGCGCTAGGCTGATGATCACGCTCCGCGCCGTCGATGAATATTTTGAGCAGATGTTCGACCTCGCCCGCCGTGTTCACGCCGCGCTAACCGAAGCTGATGTCGATTACAGGATCGTTGGGGGAGTAGCCGTTTTTCAACACATCAACGAGCTCGATCCGCTGGCCGCCCGGCTAACTCCGGATGTCGACGTCGCGATTGATCGCAAGGACCTCGAAACCGTCGCGGCGATTGCCGGTAAGCACGGCTTTCGCTATGCTGATGGCGGATGGACTGCCGAGCAGCCGCGAAGCGCGGTCCATTTCCTGTTCATCGGCGAAAAGGCCCGGCCGCATCACTTGGAGCCCGTTCCCGGTTTCACGAAACCAACCGTGACCAAGGAGGGCATCCTGCTCGCCCCGGTGGCCGACCTCGTTCGCATGAAGCTCACCAGCTTTCGGTCAAGGGACAAAGCCCACATTATCGACCTGGACTCAGTCGGCCTGATCACTCCGGAAATCGAGCAGGCCTTGCCCGAAGCGCTCCGTGCCCGCCTTGAACAAGTCAGAAAAGAAGAACGTCAGTCCACCGGCGCCGAATAAGCCGAAGCCGGAGCAGCGTCGATGAGAGCGTCCTCAA
>Ga0210401_10000204_pt1 | contig 73355 bp, 60 predicted proteins | sample IncBWH32MmetaG_FD_150866 | JGI IMG/M metagenome (GOLD analysis project Ga0210401, IMG submission 150866) | Forest soil microbial communities from Barre Woods Harvard Forest LTER site, Petersham, Massachusetts, United States - Inc-BW-H-32-M | ecosystem: Environmental > Terrestrial > Soil >...
CGCCTGGGGCTGCGTACATATGCGAATCTCGCCGCGAGCGCACGCCTCCAATCCAATCGGCCCCCTATAATCTCGCTTAGGGCGCAGTGCGCTTCGCTTTGCGATTTCGGCACCAGGGCGCCTGCCTTTTGGCGGCAACTCGGCACCCGGCGATAGGTCGGCATTCAGCCGGGATAAGCAAACAGCTCGATCGGGTCGCTGAAGCCGCGCACCGGATATTCGCCGACGCGCTCGAGATGGAAATCGCTTTTGACCAAGTCGGCAAACGCCTGGGACAGCAGCACCGTCCTGCCCAATTGTTTGGTGAGGGTTTCGAGACGCGAAGCCATGTTAACCGCGGGACCGATGACGGTGAAGTCGAGCCGGCTGCGGGAGCCGATATTGCCGTACATGACGTCTCCGACGTGGATACCGATCCCGTAGTTCAGCGGCGCACGACCGATGTCGCTGTTCTTTTCGTTCAGGGCAACCATGGCCTGACGGGCTTCAGCCACGGCATGCAGCAGATTTGCGCAGGCCGAGGGTTGGGTGAGCGGGAAAATGGCAAGCAGACCGTCGCCCATGAATTTCAGTATTTCCCCGCCACGTCGTGCGATCGGCTCCGATATCGCGTCGAAATAGCCGTTCAGAAGATCGATGACGTCATCACGCGGCCAGTTGTCGGAGATCCGGGTGAAATCACGCAGATCGCAGATCATGATGGCGGCCCGTACCGTGGTCCCACTTCCGCGCCTGGTGGCGCCGGCCAGAATGAGTTCGCCGGCATGCGAACCGACATAGGTTTCGAGCAGCGTTCGCGCCAGCCGGTTCTTCATGCGGATTTCGCTGACCAGCGCCAGAATTGGCAACAATTCCAATAATCCGGCGATGTGCGCGTCGTCGAAACCTCCGTGCCGATCGGTGGCAAAAGTCACGATGTGCCGCTTTCCGAGCGTATGGTACAGAGGCCAAGCCACATAGTCGGTCAGGCCTTTCGCCCGCATCTCGTCGTAGACGGCGTGCTTGCGGCCCGGCGCGGGATCACGTTCGAGATGCTCGCGCACCTCGGTGGCACCGTCGGCGATTTCATTGGCGGGACTACCGATATATTCGGATCGCTCCCTGACATCGTAGTCGACCCTCGCAATCTCAGCCTCGCGCATCCCGTCGGCCCACATGATCCGGGCGCCAAGCCATTGGGGATGGTAGATCAAGAGATGAAGCGTGGCCCGCTTGACGGGAATGCCCGCTCGCTGGAGCCGGACACACATCTCAGCGAAAATATTGTCAATGAAGCGCTCATCGCGCGTGTCGTGTGTCAGCCAGTGCACAACGTCGCTGTCAGAATGCGCGGCGACGAGATTCGTGTTTGATGGCGCGTTCATTTCTTTCTCCTCAGCGGTGACCTCGTGGAGCGGATTTGACGTTCGCTATCTGCCTGCCGCGATATCGCCTGGCGAACGTCAAATCCAAAGCTCCACTGGGATCAATAAATTGGCTAGTGGTCCTATGATGCAAACATTCGCAGACCTGCCTCCCCGGTGGGATGCGAATGTTGGGGTCGGACCACTAGATCAACGGTACAGGACATGTCGTGTGCCCGCCCGGCGGCGTCAACGGCGGCCGCGTCGATCTGCTCGCAAGCATCGGGTGCTCGCGAGTTGCCGCATCGAGCGGACAGGCGGGGCGGCTGCGAAGGCCCCGCAGCCCGCCACCGCGCGACAAGCCTTTAGACCAGACTTGACTTATTGTCACGCTCGTTCCTGCGAAGCGCTACGCCGTGACTTTCGGCGGCGCTGGGGCGCCGTCCGAGATTCAGGAGCTTGAACAGCACTCCGAAAGCTGGTCGTCGATCTGAGGGTCGCCGCGTAGGCTAGCGCGCGCACTGCTCGAGCATCGGTATCATCACGCGATCCAACCAGCCGAAGTCGTTGCCATCCGGAAACCAAGCGGATCGGGCCAGCTGCTCGTCTTCAGGCCCGCGCGCGAATTCGATGCCGAGCGGCAGCCTGCCTGGCAACGAGATTCCTTGACAGTGGGGGTAGTCGCGAACTCGCCATTCGGGACGGTGAGTCGGAAAGAACGCCAAGCATGGGACATCGAATGCGTCTGCGAGATGCACCATGGCGGTATCCGTCGAGACAACCAGCCTGGCGCCACGAACAAGGCCGCACAAGGCACCAAGGGTCGCGCAAGGTGCGGCGTGAACTACATTCTTGACGAGCGCTCCAGGCGCATGGCCTTGCGTGACGACGGGCCCGACATCAAGCGCTTTCCGCACGATGTGTGCGTGGATCTCCGTCGGCATGTCACGCAACTGCATCGATGCCTTCGGACAGATGAGAATGTAGCCCGCAGGGGCATCCGGCGCGACCGGCAGGACACGCGGCGCGAGCCAGGTGTTGCGGCGCCTCGACGCCGGAATCAATCCCGGCTGCACACCGAGCTTCCGAAGGAAGAAATCGATCATTGCGGTGCCATGGAAATCCGGATCGAACGCGAAATCGCGCATGTCGATCACGCGCGCAAATGGCCCATCCGGCTCGAACGGACACTCATTGGTCGCAAAATCCCAGGGAAGCGTTCTCGTTTCAGCGAAATCAGCAACGGCATAGATCGCCCGAACCATCGCGGGCAGATTGGGCAACCGGAACAGGATGGGCCGCTCCGGAAGTGCACCGACGAGAATCGCCACCGACAACGCCTGAAGCCCGACGATCCCATCCCCGAGCGTCCGGCCAAATCCATTGAGAATGCCGATCGGCGCGGACCGCGGTTTCGCCGCTTCGTCGCAAGCATACCCCATCGTCTTTCCACTCACGTTAATCGGATGGACACCCACGCACGCAGAGGTTTGGCCCCCAACGAACCCGGCCAACATATCGTTCATGCCGCTGGTCCGCCACGCGCCACGCATAATCTCGATTTTCGGATGCGTACCTGAACACCTCGTCATTGCAGGTGTTGGCGGTCGCCGCGCCATGAATGCCCCCGCCGACGTGCTTGGTCCGATTGAGCCCTGCCAAGCAAGCCCGAAGGCAGTCGAGCCTGACCGGGGCGCCGACGGAGATCGCGGCAACGGCCGTCCTCGTCGAGGGGTTGAAACGGATGGCGGGCGCGCGGGCCTGATCGCCGCGATCGCGACCCTTGACGATTTCTCCACCGACGTCCTGCCGCCGCTCAATTTCGGCGGAAACCTTCACATCCGCAGTTTTCGCCAGCGTCGTGATCCGGCCCGACCGAAGTCGCGGCATGGTGATGCGAGACCCTGGTGCATGGCGCGATGACGATGCCGTCGAGGGTCACAGGTCCTTTTCGGCGAGCTTGCGAAACTCGTCGGGGACGGAATGAAAAATGCCGAGCGCCACCCGGCCGTATCCTATGGCATCCCATCCGAAGCGATTGCGGATCTGATCGACGGCCCGGTCGGCTGCCAGGCGTGCCATGCCCGTTTCGCTGCCGGGGCGGCGGGGTTCATCCAAGAGTCCGAGCGGAAGTTCGAGCTCCAGATCCCAGTGCTCTTCGAAATGCGACACGGAGATCGCCAGCAGCGAGATGATCTTCTCGTCGGGATGCTCCGCAAGAACCGCACGTACCAGCTCCTCGGCGAGTTCGGCGAGGATCACGGTTGCGCAGATTGGCGCATCGAGCGTGACCGCGCGCGTGGCCGTGCTCAGGTCGGCGAAACGAACGCGGACCGTCACGGTTCGGCCAGGCCTCGCTTTGGCGCGGAGCCGGCTCGCAATTCGGTCGGCAAGGTGAAGCAGGGTTGGTCGAAAAACGTCCTCCTCGGCAGGCTTCCTGCCGATCGCCGATTGCGCTCCCGCCGATCGGGCGCGATGGTTCGGCCTGATCTTTCTGACATCGCGATTCCACGCGAGCGCAGCGAGTTTCTCTCCCGCCGCGGGGCCGAGCAGCCGCGTCAGCGACCATCCTGGAGTCGTTGCCAACTGCCCGATTGTCAGCACGCCAATCTCGGCCAGCCGCGCCCTGGTGACCGGACCCACGCCCCACATCAGTTCGACGGGCAGGTGGTGAAGGAATTCCAGCTCGATGTGCGGATCGACGACGACCAGCCCGTCAGGCTTGGCCACCTGCGAGGCAATCTTTGCCAGATGCTTGGTGCGCGCGACACCGACCGAGATCGGAAGGCCGAGCTCTGCCCGCACGCGGGCGCGGATCGCCTTTGCAATCTCGGGCGGCGGACCGAATAGATGGGTGCAGCCGGCAACGTCGGCAAAGGCCTCGTCGATTGAAATCCGTTCGACGAGCGGCGTGAAGTCGCCGATCACCTCGATCGCGGCGTCGCCGAGCCGCTGGTATTCGTCGAAATGCCCGCCGACAAAAATGAGTTGCGGACAGAGCGCTTGCGCTTGCCGACCCGGCATGCCGCCGCGGACCCCGAACGCCCTGGCTTCGTAAGACGCGGCAAGCACAACCCCGCCGCCGACAGCAACGGGTTTGCCGCGCAACGAAGGGTCAAGCAACTGCTCGACCGAGGCATAAAAGGCATCGAGGTCCGCGTGGAGGATGGTGGCCGTCGTAGCCATCCCGACCGTTCCCCGTGATGCTTCGAGCACCTCCCGTCGAGAGAACATAATGAGAACAAGCTTGGCCCATGTCAAGCGCCGATCGCCAGATCGAGCGCCTCGGTCACGGCATTTCTCATCCCGCTGATTCTGAGAGAAGTTCTTGAAGGACCGGCCCCGCGGGCGCGCGTCTTCCCTGGCACGTGTCATTTCTCGCAGGATCGGGCCGCCAGACGTCACACAACGATACTGCTGACGTCGCTGTCGGATGACGTTGCGGCCACGATGGCGATTCGACTTGAAGCCGTCACGCCTCAGCGAAGCCCGAGGACGGATCGGCGATAGCCACTGCTGCGCGCCTCGGTCCGGCACACGAAGCTGCCACTGAAGCCCCGAGCATAGTTCCTTTGTTTCCTGGAATAGTAGATGCGCTTGCGGAAATCGAGCCAGACCACAGTGTCAGCCGGACAATGCCGCTGCGCCTGATCTTGGTACCGAAACGGCGTGAGTGGCAGTGCGGCGACGCCGGTCGGGGTTGACACGACGCAGAGAAATGTCGCAGCGAGAGCGGCGCAGGTGCGGGAAGGCGGGCGGATGAAGCCTGATGTCTGCACAGTCGCCCGCCGCGGTGAACATTGAACGACGGCAAAGCTGAATTGGTCCACCGTTGACCGCTTGAGATAGATCAAGGCTCATCTTGCGGGCGAAGCCGCCTCGGTGACCTCGATTGCGCGGCATCGCCCATCAGCCGACGATCCCCTGGTCATTCAACGCGGAGGTCCCGCCCTTCAAGGAAGGCGGCAGGTGAACACGTCTCACGTTTTGGTCATTCCATTTGTTGGAATTTCTCGAATGTGCATTTTCGCCGGCTTTTAGGCCACTTGCCTCCACTTTCGTGACGGCCAACTGCTGTCAGCTTTCCCGGACCGAAGCTGCACAATCTCGAATGTGACTCCGACGGTGCGATCAAGGAGTTGATCATGATAGCTGATGCAGGAAGGTCCGCAACCGCCGCCTGGCTGCCCCCGCCGCGCTTTCATGGGCGCGCGGCGCCGCTAACTAGAAGTAGCACTATTAACAACTCACAATCAAGAATTACACGACTTCGCGGCCTTGCATCCGACCGAAGGTTACGGCCTCAACGTGTCACGCTTTGGCCGCCTTTGACATCTTGTATCCAAAGATAGCGAGCAGCGGCGCGCGATGGGACGTCAAAACTTTCTCGCCAGAATGTGTCTGGCTGGAGACGATGCGCCCGGAGCATGTCGCTGGCGGCGTCAAACGCGTCGGCGCTACCTCCACTTCCCACAATCGTCCGATTTTCCCTCCGCCACACTTTATCGAGAGGCTACCATGCTCAAACTTTGTCTCGGCGCTCTGACTGCCGCCACACTTGCGGCCTCGGCCGCGCCAGCGTCGGCCCAGCAGACGACGACACCGCCGGCCACAACCGCGCAATCGGATTCTTCGCAATCGAAGTCACCCGAAGGCGCGCACTCGTATTTCGTGAACCTGAAGAACGGCGATACGGTCACCAGCCCGTTCAAAGTCGTCTTCGGCCTCAGCTCGAACATGGGCGTTGCTCCCTCCGGCGTAGAGAAGCCGAACGTCGGGCATCACCACCTGCTGATCGACAAGACCCTCTCGCCGGAGGAAATGACCCAGCCCATCACGGTCGACGAGCAGCATGTCCACTTCGGCAAGGGCCAGACCGAGACCTTGGTGACGTTGCCGCCCGGCAAGCACACGCTGCAACTCGTGCTCGGCGACTGGACCCACGTGCCCTTCAATCCGCCGGTGCAATCCGAGGTCATCACCATCACCGTGAAGGCGGATGCGGCTGGAGCGAAGCCGACGAACGCGATGGCCGAGGAGAAGGAGATGCATCACCATCATCACCACCACCACCATCATCACTAAACGAAATGATTTGATGCGCAGGCCGTGATGCGGCCACTGCTTTGTAGCACCAGACCCCATATTGGGGGTCTGGTGCCCGCTTTGCGCTAGATGTCGAACAGTTCCCGCAATTCTTGGACGGCGTGTCCTGCGGACGCAAGTCGTTGCAAACACGCAGATGTCCCCCGACACCCCTTGGCCTGAAGACCGCCCGCATACGCGATTCCGGTTCTGCCAACCATTTCGCTCGCGAGTACGAGACGAAACGCGATTTGATCGCCCACCGCTCCCGACCGGAGCTTACGTCGCGCCGGTTGAGACGAAGCGGCAGGACTACACAACTCCCCTCGCGGCCTCAGCCGAGACGGAGTTGTGTCAACTTGGACGAAATAGTGGCCAGCCATTGGCCTGCGCGAGTCGGAAGAGTGCGTCGGACTCGCACCGTTTCCGGCAGTATCCGAATTGTGGCAAGTGTGACATTTTGGAGCCAGCGTATCATCGGTTGCGTCGAAACAGCGACCGTCGCCGCGCATTGCGCGCATTGATAGTCAACTTTCCCCGCTGATATTGCTCGCCGATATTGCCAAGCATTTGCGACTCACATTGCAGCCCCAACCTCTAGCTTCATCTCCAAGCTACAACCAGCGCGCTGCAAACTATCGCGTGCGTTTTACTCTGGAATTTATCTAAGGCTGTCGATGACACCGAGGGGTGTCCGAAATGAGTCTTTATCGGTTCCGAATCTTAGCTAAACCAAGACGAGCAATATTTTTGCTGTTCTAAGGGCAATAGGGTTCCTAGAAAAATACAATCAGGGGTTAAGCTTCATGTCGAACCGTGAGTGCGCGAGTCCGGAAGCGCTCATGCTGTCGCACGATAGAGTCTTTGTCTGGCAGCGGAATTCCGGGAGCATGAACGCTCGAAGGTGGGGTCGTTCAACGATGACGCTTCTGGCGTCGTCGTTCTTGTTGGGGGTCAGCAGCGTCGCGGTGCGCGCGGCCGATGAAGGCTCGTCGCAGGCCGACCAGTCCACCGTGACCAACCAGTTGCTGCTGAAGAAGCTGGAGGCGATGGAAAAGCGCATGCGTACGCTCGAGTCCGAACTCAAGCAAAAGAAGCAGGCGCCGGCCACGGTCCAAGCGGCGCCGCCGGCTCCGCAGTCGGGCGGGCCGCGGGTTGCGAACGGCGCGAGGCCGACCGCCACGCCGCTGCAGCCCGGCGACTCCATGGCCAAGGCCATCGCCGACACCGCCGCGGATGCAGGGAAGAAGGATGGCAAGAACAAGGACCTGTTCGGGGTCGGCACCAACCCGGTTCCGGGGCTCAAGATCGGCATGTACGGCGAAATCAAGTTCGGGACGCAGCAGAATCCGAACGCCAATGGCCAGTGGCAGAACGGTTTTGACATGGGCCGCTTGGTGCTGTTGCCGACCTATCAGGTCACCGACAACATCGTGTTCAACGCCGAGATCGAGTTCGAGCACGCGGGTTCCGGGTTCGACAACGACGACAAGCTGCACGGCACCGCCGAGATCGAACAGGCCTTCTTCGACCTCAGGGTCAACGATCACTTCACCTTGCGCTCGCCGGGTGTTGATCTCGTGCCGATCTCGTTCAACAACCTCTACCACGAGCCGACCCTGTTCTACAGCGTGCAGCGGCCGGAACTCGCCAACGGCCTGATCCCGACCACCTGGGTGGCCCCGTCGGCCGGCTTCTACGGCAAGGTCGTCGACGGCTTGAACTATCAGGTCCAGTTCAGCCAGAGCGCCGAGGATTTCGGCGACGATTTCGCCCATCGTGACCCCAACGGAGGTGTGACCCCATTCCCCGCTGGCTATGCGGCCGGCGTCGACGGACTCGGCGCGCTCGGATTCGCGCACGCGCCGCTTGGCGGCTTCGCCCAGCTGAGCAACCAGGTCGCGGTGACCGGGCGCCTCAGCTACAACCCGTCGTTCATTCCCGGCTTCGCCGGCAGTTCGGCCGTGTACTACTCGCCGAACATCACGCCGCGCGGCGCCTATGGGGACGACGGTCACCGGCTCGGCGACAACAGCATGCTGATCGTCGACACCGAGGGACGCTATCGCGTGCCCAACACCGGACTGGAGCTGCGGGCCGAATACGCCTATGTCCGGTTCGGCAATCCCGAGAACCTGCGTGCCAACAACGACACCGACGACACCAACAATGTCGGCAAGGACATGTGGGGCTATTCGGGCGAAATCGCCTATCACGTCCCGATGGGCAACATTCTCGGCAGCGACTGGGAGGCGGTGCCGTTCTATCGCTACACCCACCAGAACCTGCAGACCGGCGCCATTTTCGGCATCGATCCCAACAATCCGACGGGTCACGGCGACACGACGTTTCATGACGTCGGCATCGCCTTGTTCCCCAATCCGAGCCTGGTGTTCAAGCTGAACTACACCCACATCACCGACAAGAGCGTCACCGGCCCCCAGAACGATCAGGTTCTCGGCGGCGTTGGCTGGCTCTGGTAATCGCCCAACCAAGAGATGCCGCGGCTTGATGGCCGCGGCATCTCCTCAAAGCCGCAAACTTCGGCCAATCCCCCGTCGACCGTGACGCGTTTTCGCTTGCGCGCGCCCTCGAGCTCGCTGAAAATTCGTAACGTCTCGCCCGGCCCGGGCGACGGCAAGCGAAACGCAAGGAAAGCAGAGATGATTTCAGCTCTGATCGGCGTCCTCATCATCATCGTGGTCGGAGCAATCTGCTTTTGGGCTATCGATAAGTTTGCCCCTGATCGGCGACTCGCGCAGCTGCTCAAATTGCTGGTGGTGTTGATTTGCCTCGCGGCAATCCTGCAGCGTGTCTTGCCGCTGGCCGGGATCTACATTTAGCGCGGCACCGCGGCGGCACCGGCAAGCTGCGCGACGCCGGCGTTCATCTCGATCCGCTCGATCCCGTGGACCCACTCGAGCCGCCGCCCCACAGATGACTTCTGATGAACTCGATGGCCCCCGTGGACTTTGAGGCTTCGGGCGCTGTCGCCACATCGGCCGTGGGTGTTCGCGGCGCTGCCCGCGAAGCTCGCGAAGCTCGCGCGTGATGGTGTCTGCCCCTGCCGTGAGCGTGCCGGACGATGTGATCGCGGTCATCGGAAGTATCCGCATCAGCGTCAGCGCCACTGACCGTGATGGTGATCTTCTTGGAGACCACCGGCGGGTCGAAGTTGAAGTGCTTGCTGTCGCTGAGCACCAGCTGCAGCGTATGCTTGCCGGGCGGCAATTCGATCAACGCCTCGGTTTCGCCCGCGCCATAGTGAAGGTGCTTCCTGTCCTGCGGGATCGGCTCGCCGGGATCCACGGGCTCGTCGGAGTCGATCAGCAGATGATGATGGCCGCTATTGGCAAAATTGTCGCCCGCGTGGGTGACACCCATGTTGCGCAAGCCGAAGCGGCACCAGAACGCGCTCTTCACGGTATCGCCGTCGGCTGGCGAGATGATGTAGAGATAGGCATCCTTGGGGGATGGCGTTCCCTGCGCCCACGCCACGGTCGGCGACAGCATCAGCGCAGCCACGAGCGCCGCCGATCCGAAGTCCTTGACCAGCGCCAGGCAAAATCCTTTCAGGGACTTCAGATCGAAAAGCGGTGCTGATGAAATCGCAGGTTTGCTGATACCCATAACTTTCCAGAGTTCGCGAAATGGTTTTGCGGCTGCAGTCGGCTGATATCGGATAATCGGCCCGGGAAGGTCAATCCGGCACGTGTCATACCTGCCTATAGCGACAGAGCGACGCGGAATCCATGTGTCGGATACCTTACGCGCGCATCATAGTGATCGCGGCTCGCGGAACGCACATAGCTCGCATCGTTCTTCCACGAACCTGACCGGATGACGCGCGCGAAGCTGTCCTCATCGACCCACGCCGAGCCGTCGGCCGGAGCCCCCTGATAGTTCTTGTGCCAGCTGTCCGCGACCCACTGATCGACGCAGCCGCCCATGTCGAACAAGCCGAAGGGATTTGCCTGAAAGCTCCCCACCTTCATGAGTTGCGCGGGGTCACCGGCGTCGTTGCATCCCTTGCAATTGGCCATGCCGACCCGCATCTGGTCGCCCCACCAGAACTTGGTCGGCTTGCCGCCGCGCGCCGCATATTCCCATTCGGCTTCATTCGGCAGCCGAAACGGCTTGCCGACGACGCGCGAGAGCCATGCCAGATAGTCCTGCGCGTCGTTGTAGCTCACATTGGTGACCGGGTTGTCATCCGGGCCGTCTAGCGCCAGGTCGGCGCAGCCCTTGTCGGCAACGCACTCCTTCCACTCGCCGACCGTGACCGGAAACTTGCCGAGCGCAAACGGCTTGATGGCAACCTGATGAACCGGAAGCTCGAATACTTCCGCGCCGCCCATCGCAAACGTGCCGCCGGGAATCATCACGAGGTCAGGCAGCCGCACCTTCGACTCCGCCGCCGCAGTGGGATCCGCAGTCGCAGTGGATTCCGTTGCCGGCGCGGCATCGGCGGCCGCTGTGGTGCTTGCCGCCGAAGCAGCGTCCGCCTGTGATGCTGTCGGCGCCTCCGCCTCGACAGCCTTGATCGGCGCTGCATCCGGTGACAGCGACCGTGTCGCCGGGCCGGACGGCCCGTCCTGCGATGTGGCCGGAGCAGGCTCGGCCGCGGCCGATGCGCCTTGCGACATCGCGGTGCCCGGCGCCTGTTCAACAACCGCGGGATCAGGCGACGCGTCTGATGTCTCGACCGGCTGCTGCGCAGCCGGCGGCCGTAACGGCGCCACCTGCGGCTCTCGAACCAGCATGAACCAGCCGCCGACGGCGGCGATGACCATTGCCCCGACACCAATGGCGGCGCGGGTGCGGCTGATGGGCTGGCGTTCGGCCTTCGCGGCAGCCGCACGAAGCCTCCCGGCCAGCCCCCCGTGCCCGTGCGCCTCCCAGATTTCAGCCCGGCTGCGCGCCTCCTCCGCAGAGTAGTGCGCGCTCGAAACACCCGGGATGCGGCAGACGATCTGTCTGCTCTCTCCACCGTGGCGATCCGCCGCCTCGACCTCGATGTCCTCGCATCGTGCATCGAGCGACTGCTTCAAGGCGCTGCACATCATCAACAGCAGCCCGCCCTCGCCCTTGCCGCGGCGCTCCTGGATCTCGGGGCACTCGACCTGCTCGTCGACCTGATGGAAGCAGGGCGGGTGCAGCGAGCTCAACGCCACGAGCACGGTGCGGCCGCAGCGTTCGCAGGGCACCGACTGGGTAACGGTGACCATCGGCGGACCATCACTGTCTTGCGCCGGCGCGTGCGATCGCTCCAGTGTCGGATTCCCGATCATCGTGCTGGGATCCCGGCACGGCGCCCTCGCCGGCTCACTGCCCCCAGGCGGCGAACGCATCCTTGAACGCGCGCTCACCGTCCGCTCCCTTCTCGATCGCCAGGACCGCCCGGCTGCCGGTGCTGTAGACGATCGGGATGTCGAACCACTCCTTGCCTTTCAGCAGCAGGACGTTCCGCTTCATGTCGACGTCAGTGGCGGACAGCGCGATCATGAAGAATTTTGGCGTCACCTTCGCGGTCAGCGCGGACAGCGCGGCGCCGCGAGCCGATTCGACAGCCTTCATGCTGACGCCCTTCAGGGTATCGACCCCGCTGTGCGTCGAGTCGTCCGGCCAGTTGAACTTGAGCTCCATGATGTGGCTCGCCGGCATCTCGGTGTCGATGTTACGACGCAGCGACAAAGTCGCGTTCATCTGCTTGTCGATCTCGACGTCGCCTTTGATCGACGCCGAGGACGTCGGTCCGGCCCCGCTGCCGGGATCGAGATGCCAGGTCACCGTCCCGAAATAGCGCTTGCCGTGCGGATCGAGCGGATCCTCCTGATACAGCACCGCGTGCGACACGACCGTGTCGGTCGCGCCCCCGCCGGTCGCGTCGCTGGCGGCCGCCTCCTTGCCGTCCGGCATGATCCGATCGGCTGTGATCTTGCGTGGCGCGGCCTCTCCGGGCAGCGCGGCGGCCGGTGCGGCAGCACTCCACGAGAACGGGATCCGGTTCAGGACCTGCTGCCAAGACGTCGGCAGATGGCTCATGGCCGGCTGCCAATAGATCGGTGCAGCGATCATCACGACCGCTGCGGTCGCGGCGACCGCCATCACGCGCCGTCGCAGCGGACGCCGTTGGCGCTTCGGCAATTCATCATCGACCGCGGATCGCCGGCGCGCCGAGAGAGGTGGCGGATTGATGCTGGCAAGCTCGGGCGACAACACCGGATCGACACGCGGTTCCGCCTTCTCGGACGTCGCCGCCTTCTCGCTGAGCACAGTCACCACGGCTGCGATCGCCGGGTCGTCGAAATGACCCGGCGCCCCGGCCGTTGCACGATCGGTTGCCTTGCGCGGCTCGATCTCCGCGCCGGCAGCGGCGGCGATCGGCTCCAGCCATGGCGGCGGCGGGGCCGCCACCTCAGGCGAGACCGCACCGGCGCGGCCCTCGGCGGAAGCGCCGTCACGCGCACGCCAACGTGGCGCGCGGACTTCGCTGCCGCCGCCAGCCCGGTTGCTAAGCCATTCGGGCGGCGGGCTGTCGATCACAATTGCCGGCTCGACCGCCCGCTCTCCCCGTGAACGCCGGGCGAGCGACAGGCTTTCGGCCACCGTGGCGATCTCATCCTCGAGCGCATACGCCACGCGCGTCGCGGCCGCGGGCGGTGATAGGCGTCCATCCGCCGAACCGGCGATCGCCCAACTCGGCGACGGTTCGCTGAACACCGGGGCGCGCAGCTCCACGGGTTGCGCCGGCGAGGCGATCGCGGGAAGCGCCGTGGAACCGACGCGACGGACGTGTTCGCGCAGCCTGATCATCCGGTCGGGGAACAGGACCTTGACGAGATCGCTGAGCGCGGCGCCCGGCAGCAGGAACTGGCGAATGGCCGCCGGAACGTTACGCAGCAGATCGTGTTCGATCCGTTCGATGTTGCGGCTTGCGCGCTCGATCACCTCCCCCGCGGTCTGCCGATCCTCGTCGGTCACCAGAACCTTGCGGCCCCTGAGCATCACGGCGAGTTCGCGCAGGTCGGACTGCGAGGCATCGTCGATGACCACGAGATCGAAGGCGCCGAGCCGCGCCGGAAGCTGCTCGGCGACACGCCAGGCGGGCATGATCTGGCACGGGATTCCTTCATGGCAGCTCTCGAGCGCTTCGCGGGCCACCAGCCGAAGCCGGCACGCGGTCGGACCGGAGCGGGTTGCGGCCATCTTTCGCAGCGTGATCATGAATACCGTGAGCGCCTGCCTGACCGTGCTGCTGGTGTTCTGCGCGAACCCGAGATGCATCCGCGCGCCGACCACCTGTTCGAACAGCTCACGCAGCCTCGTCTCCAGCGCCAGGCGCTGATCGGACAGATCGCGCAGCCGCTGATGCTGACCGAGACCTTCGGTCTGCCCCATCAGCACCGCCCAATTCCACGCCATCACCCAGTCGGCGACCAGAACCTCATCCCCGGCCTCGCGATGGGCCGGCTCGGTGCGAATCCGGCGGGCGAATGCGCCCGCCCCGGCAGCGGTCATCGTCCGACAGATCTCGTCGATCAGCTCGAAATCCTCGCGGCGGTCGCGCAGCGACTGCATCTCGGCGCGAACGCCGATCCAGCGCTTTTCGATCTCGCGGGAGTCGACTTCGTCGCGGCCAATCTGCGAGAGGACGCCGGTGCGCGCCAGACTGGCCACCGCACCGCCGCCGGGAAACAACTCGTCCAGCCGCGTGAGCTCGAAGCGCTGGTCGGCGACCCGGCTTGCCGCACTGCGCACGGCGGCGCCGAATGCGGCGAGCCGCCGGACATCGGAGAGCATCCCGGCGATCTCGCTGTCCGGCATCGACAGCTTCGGGCCGACGGCGGCGAAATTGCGCTTGGCCAGCGCCGCCGTCACGATCGCCACGTCAACGGATTTGGCGATGCGCTCGAGGCCGTGGAACGTGTGCGACGATTCCGGCTCGAGCGCCGGCGCGCCGATTTCCGCTGCCAGCGACCGCCATCTGGCATTGAGCGAATGCAGGTCGCGTCGCCAGGCCAGATAGTCGCGGACATGCGTCCAGTCGGCCGGCGTCGACGGCGCGAAGCCCGCAACCCTGATCGCATCGATCACGGGCTTTAGCGCCCGTCCCGACCGCGAGAACGTCGTGAACGCCTTCTCGCCAGCCGCCAGCCGATCGACGATCTCGATGAGCTCCTGGTTGGCGAAGGCATCCACCGGCGCCTCGACCGGCCGGGTCAGGAAGCCGGCGCGCCTCGACAGCTGGGACGAAGCGTCGCGAGCAAAATCGACGACCACGCCGACATCGGCGGAGGCTTCGCCAGCATGTGGACCGAGCGGCGACAGCGTCGCGAGCCATGACTCCTCGGCAATGACACGGTTGGCGGAAACCAGCGCGTCGAGATCGGCGGCCAACTTGTCGGCCCCCTCCAGTCCAAGCGCGGCCACCGCGTGGCGTGCCAGCCGGCCATCACGGCCTTCGCCGGGCGCGGAATCGGCGGTTCGCCGCAGCTCCTCGTGCAGGCGCATCAGCGTCGCGGCATCGGGAAGCGTCGCGATCTCCGGGGGCTTGTCGTCGATGTATTTGAGCTCACCGGCGAGCCGCAGCCGCGCCTCGCGGGCCATGTCGACCGCCGCGACCAGCGGATCGCTCGCGGTCAGGAATCGCGTCGGCCGATCGTTGAACCAGGAATACGCATCGCGATCGGTGATCAACGTCTTCACTGCGTCGAACGGCAGGTCCGAGGCGCCGGTCGAATGCTGCAGATTGCGGCTGGCGATGTCGGCGACCCCGTCGTCGAGATGCGAGATCTGCTGGCTCGTCAGGATGATGTCATGTTCGATCCGATTGACCTGATCGACCCGGTCGCGCAGGTTCATCGTGTCGACGATCGACAGCAGCCGGCTGACCACGGCCTCGGCGTGTTTCAGCACGTCCTTGTCGGAGCCAGCCAGGTTAACGGTGAGGTCACGGATGGCGCGCGGCAGCTTGTCGAACAACTGCGCAAGCGCGGCCTCGTTGCGCGATACCACGAGGACGCGCAAGCCGAGCGCGAGATGATGGCACACGACATTGGCGATCGCCGCGGTCCGGTCGGCGCCGCGCGGCCCCTGAACCACCAGGCCGTCCGAGCGCTGGAGCTGGCGCACCATCTCCATCTGGTCGGAGCTGGTCGGCAATGGAAAGAACAGATCGCCCTGATCGGCGGCGACCACTTGCGTGGCCGGCGCGATCTCGATCGGATGACCGAGGACGCCGGACAGCTGACGGCGTATCCCGGCCTTCTCGTCGTGGTCCGGCGCCGCAAGCAGGACATCGGCGACGGCGGACAGGCAGCACTCGCTCTTCGGCGCGTGCTCGATCGCATGCTTGAGCCGCTCGATGTCGCGCAACACCTGGCCATCCGAGCGCGGCCGCGCAAAGATCACCCAGCGATCGGACACGACCAGCTGCTCGCCCGCCTCGGGCAATGGGAACGCCGCCTCGGCCGTGCTTTGGCGATAGGTCCCCTGCGGATCGAGTTGCGAGCTGATTGCGCTGAGGATCGGCTCGAAGCTCGTGGGCAGGAAGGGCGAGAGCTCGCCGCCGCGCTCGATCGCCTCGAGCAGGCGTTCGGCACTGGCGCGTGCCAGTTGCGCAGCAGCCGGCGTCAACGCTTCGAACGCCTTGAGATTGATGGTCGCGCCGACCATGCGCGGCCGAATCCTGATTTCGGCATCGGGACTTTCAAGGACCTCGATCTCGACCAGGCGTTCGAGCAACGGCAGGTCGAGGTTGCGGCCATTATGCCGCCATCGCGATACGCCGACCCCCCACACGATCTCGCAAGTCCGATCGGTGCCGCTGATCCCGACCACGCGCACCATCTCGCGCAGCCGTCGGTGAAGGGCGATGGTGCGGCGACACGGCCGCTCGGCCGTGGCCCAGATGGTCCACGGCCCGGCGACATAGCGGTCGATGCGCTCGACCAGATCCGGGCGCTGCTCCAAGCGCAACCGCACGCTCCAGAGCCCTGCGGACGCGTCATGCGCGATCGCCGGCGAGCAATCCTCGGCGCGCGCGTGCCGCGCGGCCACCAGGCGATCCTTCTCGGGCCCCTCCACCGTGATCAGAACGCTCTGGCGAACCAGCGGGCGCTGGTCCGGATCGGCCGACAACTCGATCCAGATGCCGAGATCGGAATCGACGGCGGGCGGCTCGGTGGCGGCGAGCGGCTCGACGGCCAGCCACACCGGACCATCCGCGTCGAATGTGTTGTGGGCGACCCCCGGCAGATTCTCCAGCTCATGCTGATGAAAGACGAAGCGGTGTCCACCCGCAAGCTGATGGTCTGGCAGACGCTCGACCACGTGTCCGTCGTGCCTGATGATCTCGGCCAAGTAACCAAGAACACTTTGTAGCGGCCCGACGGCCGGCTCTAACTGATGGGCATCGTACATGGTGCCTCCCCGATGCTGGCGGCGAATAAGCGAACAAAACGGTTATCGATCGACCGGGGCACTTAGGATGACGCAATAAGGCGTAATGATGAGGGCGGCATCCTCAGCAACCAGAATCACAGCAAAAACGGACGATCAGATTTGGAATCATTTCAAGAAGTTCGGTCTTGGTCAGGTCAATCAGTTTGGAATTGCTTTAAGAAACTCGATCGCGATCGAATCCGACTGCCATGATTGCATACCGAAGTTACAAGCAGGCCTTGATGCCGCGCATCCGCTCGCGGATCATGCGCCGTCCCGCCGCAATCGCAGCCACAATCGCTTGCCGTTTCGCGTTGGGCTGCAGCGCGCGGTCCAAAACACGCCATCGCTGGAACGCAATCCATCGCGCGGCGCCTCGATTGCCGACCAAGTGTGGCGCCGTTCGTTCCAACGCACGGTCGGCTCTCGATTTCACCTTTACGCTGTGTTTGGCGCCGAATGCCTTCCCGATTTGCGATCAAGCGATAATCCGAAGGCGCTGACGGAACTTATGCCGGTGACGCCGCGCATCGGCGCGATCGCAGACGGCCCTGCAGCATCGGCGCAGAACGACGGCCATCCGGCCGGCGCCCAAGTGCTGACACCTGAGCATCGCGTACGAGCCCAAGTATTGACATGCCTGACTTCTAGCGCCGAACGGACTCGTAATTGCGGGCGGGTCAACGTTCACGGCGACGCGGGTGGAGGGTCTTGTATGCCCGCACGTCAAACATGGGGAGTCTGACTAATGGTGTTGAATAAGTGCACAGGGGAGGGCGTGAGTCGCACGGTCTCTTCAGGCGACGGTGCTTCGAATATTGATGATGGTGCCCGCCCGCGCGGACGCGGCATGGTCTTGTCGTCGCTGCTGGCGGCCGTCTCGACGGTGGCGCTGAGCGCGGGGGCCGCGCTGGCGGCCGACGATGCGCCGTCGCGGTCGGCCGACGAGTCGGCAGCGGTCAAGGCGCTGATGTCGAAGATCCAGTCCATGGAGCAGCGCATCGACGTTCTTCAGGCCGAGCTCAAGGAGGCGAAGGGCACCGGATCGAAGACCCCGAGCGTCGGGCAGTCCGCATCGGTCGCGTCCAGGCGCCCGGCCGACGCTGTGGCGCTTGCCGATCCCAAGCAGACCAAGACCGCCGGGACGAAAGCCGCCGACAGCGGGTCGAAAGCTTCTGACAGCGCACAGTCCGCAACGCCCGCGTCCCGGCTTGCTTCGGCTTTCGCCGATTCGGATCCCCCGCCGAAATTCCTGCCGGCGGCCGACCTCAGCCTCAAGGCTGCCCCTTCGAACACCAACAAGGACCTGTTCGGGGTCGCCCCCTCGCCGGTTCCGGGCATGAAGATCGGCTCGTACGGCGAGATCAAGTTCGGCTCGATGCAGAATCCTTCCGCCAACGGTCAGTGGCAGAACGGTTTTGACATGGGCCGCCTCGTGCTGCTGCCGACCTATCAGGTCAACGACTACATCACGTTCAATGCTGAGATCGAGTTTGAACACGCCGGCTCCGGATTCGACAACGACGACAAGCTGCACGGCACCGCCGAGGTCGAGCAGGCCTTCTTCGACATCAAGTTCAACGACTACTTCACCCTGCGCTCTCCAGGCGTCGATATCGTGCCGATTTCGTTCAACAATCTCTACCACGAGCCGACCCTGTTCTACAGCGTGGAGCGGCCGGAGCTCGCCAACGGCCTGATCCCGACCACCTGGGTCGCCCCGTCCGCCGGCTTCTATGGCAAGATCGTCGACGGCTTGAACTATCAGGTCCAGTTCAGCCAGAGCGCAGAGGATTTCGGTGACGATTTCGCCCATCGTGGCGCCAACGGAGCTCCGATCCCGGGCGGTTATGCGGCCGGCGTCAGCGGCGCCGACGCGCTCGGCTTCGCGCACGCGCCACTTGGCGGCTTCGCACAATTGAGCAACCAGTTCGCGGTTACCGGTCGCCTGAGCTATACGCCCTCGTTCATTCCCGGCTTCGCCGGCAGTTCGGCGGTGTACTATTCGCCGAACATCACGCCACGCGGCGCCTATGCGGACCTGCCGGATGGCACCGAGGTGCCGCTCGGCAAGAACGCCATGACGATCTTCGATACCGAGGCCCGTTATCGCGTGCCCAACACGGGACTGGAGCTCCGGGCCGAATATGCCTACGTCAACTTCTCGAATCCGGAGAACCTGCGCGCCAACAACGACCTCGACGACGCCAACAATGTCGGCAAGGACATGTGGGGCTACTCGGGCGAGATCGCCTATCACTTCAGACTGCCCAATGATTATGAGATCGTGCCGTTCTATCGCTATACCCGCCAGAATCTGCAGACCGGCAGCGTGTTGGGCTTCGACCCCGTCAATGGCCTCGACAATCCGACCGGCAGCGGCGACATGACCTTCCATGACGTCGGCGTGGCCGTGTTCCCCAATCCGAGCCTGGTGTTCAAGCTGAACTACACCAAGGCAATGGATCACAGCGCGACCGGGCCGATGTCCGACAAGGTTATGGGCGGCGTCGGCTGGCTCTGGTAGCGGCTCAATACAAAGCGAGATGCCGCAGCGGGACAGCTGCGGCATCTCCGCGAGCGGCAGCTTCGGCAATCGCGGGGTCGGAACGCCACGGCTTTCCGGCCAACGGTGCCTAATACAAAAAAACATGCGCAGCAGATCGGGTGGGCGGGCGAGTGGTAGGTTCTAGCAATTTCGGCCCTGGCCGGCCGCGCGACCGCGTGCTCGCAGCGACACTGGTTGTTTTGTCGGTCGTGTTGTCGGCCTGCAATTCGGCGACGGTCGGCAGCGACAGCCGCAACGATGACGACGTTCTCGGCAAGATCGGCCAGCTCGATCTTTCGCCGCGTTATCCAAAGCAGGTTCTCCCTGAACAGTCGCCGGCGGCGAGACGCGCCCGCGCGGAAATCTACAGCGGGATTGACGACGCGCGAGATGCCAGAGCGGAGGCCACCCCGGCAACTCCGCTTCCGATCCAGCAGGTGGCGGCGCAGTCGCAAGCGGTCGGCAACGGGTTCGAACTGAATTTCGAGAATACGCCGGTCGCAACCGTCGCCAAGGTCGTGCTCGGCGACATTCTCGGTGTTGGCTACACCATCGATCCGCGCATCCAGGGGACCGTCAGTCTGTCCTCGGTGCGGCCCGTCCCCAAATCCGATGTTCTCTACGTGCTCGAGAACGCGCTACGCCTGTCGGGCACCGCGCTGGTGCGCGATAACTCCGGCTATCGGCTGATCCCGCTCGGCGACGCGGTCGGCGCCGGCAACGTGGATGCCGCCGGAGGCTCGCCGGAACCCGGCTACGGCATTTCCGTGGTGCCGTTGCAGTATGTGTCCGCCCAGACCCTGCTGAAGCTGCTCGACAGCTTTGCGCTCAAGCCGGGTACGGTGCGCGCCGATCTCGGCCGCAACCTGCTGCTGGTCCAGGGCACCGGCGCCGAGCGGCGTACCGCGGTCGAGGCTGCGCTGAGCTTCGATGCGGACTGGATGCGCGGACAATCGGTCGGTGTCTTTCCCATCGTCAATGGCAATCCCGAGCCGATCGTCACTGAGCTCGAAAAGATCATGGACACCGGCGAGAACGGCCTCGGCCAGAACATCATCAAATTCCAGACCATCAGCCGCATGAACGCCATCATGGTCATCTCCCGCAAGCCGGCGCTGCTGCACACCGCGGAGAGCTGGATCAAGCGGCTCGACGGCGCCAACGCGCTGAGGAACAGCGTGCACGTCTACCGGGTCAAGTATGGCGAGGCGCGCCAGATGGCGCGGGTGTTGAACGACATGTTCACCGGCAGTTCGGGCAATGGGCTCGACGCGTCGTCGAACGAGCTCGCCCCTGGCTCGGGCGCGTCATCGAGTTCGAGCATGGAGCGGCTGTCGGCCGCCGGCACCACACCGCAATCCGGCGGCTTCGCAAGCCAAGGCCAGCAGCAGGGAAGTAACGGCCTGGTCGCCAATCGCGGCTTTGGCGGGACACCGCCCCCGACTCCCGTGAGCCTCGACTCGAATTCCGATTCGCACGGCACGTCCGGGGGCGGCAAGTCGCTCATGGAAGGCGTGCGGATCACCCCCGACATGGTCAACAACACCCTGTTAATCTATGCCGACCGGGAGAACTACCGGCTGATCGAAAGCACTGTGCGGCAGCTGGACCGGCCGCAGTTGCAGGTCGCAATCGATGCGACCATCGCCGAGGTCACGCTCAACGACACCCTGAGCTATGGCGTGCAGGCGTATCTGACCAGCAAGAATCTCGGCCTGGGGACCGACAAGGGATCGCTGCTCAACACCACGTCCACGTCGGCGCCAACGACGGTCGCATCCGCGGCGGGGACCATCACCAACGCCTTCCTGAGCCGCGCATTCCCCGGATTCAATTTCCTGATCGGATCGGAATCCCAGCCCAGCGCGATCCTCGATGCGCTGCATACCGTCACCGACGTCAAGGTTCTCTCCAACCCTTCGCTTGTCGTGATCGACAACCAGGTCGCGACGCTGCAGGTCGGCGATCAGGTGCCGGTTTCCACCGGCAGCGCCACCGTCCTCACCACCAGCAACACCGTGGTGAACACCATCGACTATCGCAACACCGGAATCATCCTGCGGGTGGCGCCGCGGGTCAACGAGAACGGCAACGTCCGGCTCGAGATCGAGCAGGAGATCAGCAATGTTTCGCCGGCAACGGCCAACAGCCTGACGCCGACGGTCGCCGAGCGCAAGGTGAAGAGTTCGGTTGCGGTGGCGAGCGGCCAGACCGTGCTGCTGGCCGGCCTCATCAGCGAGACGCACCAGGGCACTCGCAACGGCATTCCGGGCGTCGACCAGATCCCGGCTCTCGGGGACCTGTTCGCCCACAACGACCACACGACCGGACGGACCGAACTGATCATCTTCATCCGTCCCCAGATCATCCGCGACGGCACCGATGCCCACTACGTCGCCGAGGAACTGCGATCGAAATTGCGTGGCACCATCAAGCCGGTGTCGGCGAACGTGCTGCAAGCGCCGCGGGTACAGTAGATGATGCGACGTCCGACAAGATTAATGACCATCATGGCGCTGGTTGCCGGCGTCGCCGGCTCGCCGGCGATGGGCGGCTCGCTGCGCGAAGGCTGGGCGGCCTTCGCGCGCGGCGACTACGTCCGGGCCGCGAGGCGACTGGCCCCGATGGCCCAGCGCGGCAATCCTCGGGCGATGGCCATGCTGGGCTTCATGTACGAGAACGGCTTCGGCGTACCGCAATCCTACGATACTGCGGTCGAGCTCTACATCGGAGCCGCCGAGCACGGCGATCCCACCGGCCAGCATCTGCTCGGCCTGATGTATGACAAGGGCCACGGCGTGGATCGGGACGACGTGCTGGCCTACAAATGGCTGAGCCTAGCTGCCGCCGCAGCGCCGATTCGCGAGCGCGACCCCTATCTGCGAATTCGTGACGCGGTCGCATCCAAGATGTCGCCCGATGAGGTCTTCGAGGGTCAGCGGCTGGCGCTGGACTGGCGGCCCGAGAACGAAAATCTTCGCACGATTGATCCACCGACAGTGAGGTGATCCGAAACGATCCATCACGGGACGCGCCATGAACTCGAATCCTCCTCCTCTTCGATTTGCCGATCAGCTGCGCGGCGGCAATCCGTTGCCGCGGTTCGATGCTGATGCGCCCGGCGCGGCAGCAGTGGAAAGCGCCGGCGCGGCAAGATCATCGGAGGCGGCCGATTTGCCGGCCGGCGAGTTCGCCGACGAAATCGCCCGGCGCTTTCGTTTGCGACGGATCGCACTGCCCGAATTGCTGGCGGCTCCGCCGCTGGCCAGGCTCTTTTCCAGGCGCTTTCTTCGGGAGACGATGGTCTTCCCGTTTCAATCCGCCGAGCACAAGCCGTGCCTTGCGGTCGCCGATCCCGGCGAGACCGCGGCCGCGCGGGCCGCCGAACTGGTGTTTGGCGGCGAGATCGACATCGTGGTGGCTTCGTTCGAGGACATTGCCACCGCGCTGAACCGGCTTACCGGCGATGACGAGGTCCAGGCGCCTGATGGCAGTGAGGAGCCGCAGCCTCGCGACGACGACATCGAAAGCCTGCGCGACCTTGCCAGCGGAGCGCCCGTGGTGCGCGCCGTCAACGATCTTTTCGAACTGGCTGTCGAGCTGCGCGCCAGCGACATTCACGTCGAGGCGATACGATCAGGGCTTACGGTCCGGATGCGCGTGGACGGCCTGCTCCGCCCCGTGCCGGGACCGGCCGGCGTGCTGCCCCAAGCCGTCATTTCCCGGATCAAGATTGTCGCTGGCCTGAATATCGCCGAACGGCGATTGCCGCAGGACGGCGCCGCGCGGCTCCGCGTCGGTCGCCTCGAATTGGACGTCCGCGTCGCGGTGATGCCGACGCGGTATGGCGAGTCCGCGGTGATCCGGCTGCTTCCGAAGGACCGGGGCCTGCTCGTCATCGACAAACTCGGCTTCGCTCCGCACGACGATCAATCGCTGCGCCGCCTGCTGGCATTGCCCCATGGCATGATCGTGATCTGCGGGCCGACCGGCAGTGGCAAGACCACAACCCTCGCCACGGCACTTTCCATCCTCAACGAACCGACGCGAAAAATCCTCACCATCGAGGATCCGGTCGAGTATGAGATCACCGGTATCAACCAGTCGCAGGTCAAGCCCGCGATCGGGCTGACATTCGCCTCCGCCTTGCGATCTTTCGTGCGGCAGGATCCGGATGTCATCATGGTCGGCGAGGTGCGCGACAGCGAGACCGCGCATGTGGCGGTTCATGCCGCGTTGACCGGTCATCTCGTGCTGACCACGTTGCATACCGAAAACGCCGCGGCTGCCGTGCCGCGGCTGCTCGATCTCGGTGTCGAGGATTTTCTCCTGCGATCGACGCTGCGTGCGGTCATCGCCCAGCGCCTGGTGCGCCGGCTTTGCGACCGCTGCAAATCGAAGAGAGTGCTGCGCACCGCCGACATGTCGGCCGATCCGCGCTATGGCGCGGTGGGCTTCGACGTCGGCGACGAGGTCTACGAGCCCGCAGGCTGCGAAAGCTGCAGCGGGGCCGGCTATCGAGGCCGGCTCGGAATCTTCGAAGTTCTGGAATTGAGCCAGCAGGTGCGTTCGCTCATCCAGGGCTCGACCGACGCAGCCGTCATCGACCGGGTCGCCATTCAGACGGGAATGACCACGATGCTCGACGACGGCGTGGCGAAATGCCGGTCGGGAGCCACGTCAGTCGCAGAAATCCTTCGCGTCACAACGGTACGGTGAGGCAGTGAGCAATTTTCGCTACCGCGCGCTGACCCAGAACGGTGACATCGTGCACGGCACGATCTCGGCTGCCACGGCCAAAGAGGTGATCGATCGGATCGAGTACCTGCGGCTGTTGCCGATCGAGACCGTCGAGGAGACGACCGCAAGCCCCCTCTCGCGCGACACCTTCGCCTTGTTCGGCCGTCCGACCCAGGGCGACGTGACGACCTTCACCCGCGACCTGGCGCTCCTGATGAAGGCCGGCGCCAGGCTCGAGGATTCGCTCGAACTTCTGGCCACCGACGCCGACATCGGGAGGTTGCGTCCGACCGTCAGCAGGCTGCGCTCCGGCATCCTTGCAGGCGAGAGTTTTGCCGAGGCGCTGGAGCGCCATCCTGCGCTGTTTCCCGCCATGTACGTGGCGCTGGTCCGGGTCGGCGAGGTCTCCGGGACCCTCGATCACGTCCTCGACGTGCTGGGCGCCGAGCGAGCACGCGCAGAGGCCATGCGCCGCAAGCTTACGGACGCGATGCAGTACCCGGCGTTCGTGCTGATTGCCGCCTGCTGCGTGATGCTGTTCTTCTTCATCTTCGTGCTGCCGCAGTTCTCGGCCGTGCTGCGCGATTTCGGTGCCAAGACCGACGCCGCCATCAACACGTTTCTCGACATCTCCGATTTCCTGCGCGGCAATGCCACGGAGCTGGCCCTATCCGCGATTGCGGCGATCGCCGCGGGCCTGCTGCTGTTGCGACGCGCCGGATTTCGATCCGCCTTGGTGTCGCAGATCTCCCGGCTACCCGGTATCGCGACCGTGTTCCGATTTTATCGCAGCAGCCTGTTTTGCCGCAATCTCGCGATCCTGCTCGACAGCGGCCTGACGCTGACCGCAACGCTGCGCATCCTGACCAACATCATGTCGGTGACCGGCAGCGGCGCGGCGTGGAGCGCGGCGGCCGACCGCGTCCGTCATGGCGGCAAGCTGTCGGAAGCGCTGGCGGCGGCGAACACCCTTCCCGCCATGGCGACCCGCATGCTCCGGCTCGGCGAAGAGACCGGGCAGTTGCCGGTCCTTGCCGGCCGCATCGCCGAGTTCTACGAGGCCAAGCTGCAGCGGAGCCTCGATCGCATTGTCGGCATCGTCGGACCGGCCGCCATCATTCTCATCAGTACGGTGGTCGGGGGCCTCATCGTTTCGGTGATGACCGCGCTCCTGTCGGTGACCCAGCTCGTCGGCTAGCAACAGGTGGATAATGAAATGAAACAGGCAGGAATCCGCGGCATGGCGCGGCGCGCGCATGCCGAGAGACATAATCGTCAGCGCGGCTTCACGCTGGTCGAGATGCTCGTCGTCATTGCCATCATCGGAATGATCATGGGGCTGATCGGCCCGCGCGTGCTGAACTACTTAAGCGAATCCAGGGTCAAGACCGCCAGGATCCAGATCCAGAGTTTCTCGAGCGCGCTCGATCTGTTCTATCTCGATACCGGACGCTATCCGACCTCGTCGGAAGGATTGGCCGCGCTGGTGCGGCCGGCATCCAGCATACCGGGCTGGGCGGGACCGTATCTCAAGGGCGGCAACGTCCCCAACGATCCCTGGGATAACGCTTACGTCTACCGTTCGCCCGGACAGCATGCGCCCTACGATATCGTCTCGTACGGCTCAGATGGACAGGAAGGTGGCACTGATCTGGCTGCGGACATCACCTCGGCAACCACGATCGGCGCAAAATAACCATGTCTGGCCGCAGCGGGTCCGAAGCCGGCTTCACCTTGCTCGAGGTGGTGTGCGTGCTCGCGATCGTCGGACTGCTGGCGGCCGTACTGCTGCCCAATATTCCGAGGCAGACCTCGCGGCCCCGTCTCGAAGCCTACGCGATCGAAACTGCGGCGCTGTTGAAGGCCGATCGAAATGCCGCGATCAGGCGCGGACTGGAGGTCACGACCCAGGTCGACGCGCCGTCGCGTTCGGTCCGCTCGGGCGCGAGCGGGCAAAGTGTCCGTTTCCCCGAGGACGTGCGCTTCGAAACGCTGCTGCCGCGGAATTGCGACAATCGGCCGGCGTTTGCGACCATCAGCTTCTTCGCGTCGGGGATATCCTGCGGCGGAGTCATCACGCTGACCCATCTCGACGCCGGCTATGAAATCCGCGTCAACTGGCTGACTGGAAGGATCGAGATTGTCCCGAACACTGGTCTCTCCAAACGATAAGGCCACGGCCGGCTTTACCCTGATCGAGACGCTGGTCGCGCTTGCGATCGTGGCCGTCTCGATCGTCGCCATCGGCACGCTCATGGGCTCGACCGCGCGCGGCAGCAAACAGCTGGAGCAGCATGTCGCGCTCGTGCAGGCGGCCTACAACGCCTTGTGGCTGGCCTTTCCCACCCGTTTGCCGCCGGACTCCACCACGCAGTCCGGCGAGTCGATCGCGCATTCCTGGCGCGCGGAGGCCGAGCCGTTCGCGATCGATCTCGGCGCGCCGACCGGCGAAGTGCACTGGGTGCCGCAGAAAGTCACGCTGCGGGTTCGATCGAGCTCCGGCGCGACCATCGACCTGGAGACGGTTCGGCTGTTTCGAAGGCGGGCTGAGTGATGCTCACCGAACCCACCCGACAGACCCCCCAATCCGGCTTTACGCTGATCGAAACCCTGGCGGCGATGGCGCTGATGGGTTTGATCATTTCCGTGCTGTTTGCGCTCACCTCGCAATGGCTGCCGAACTGGAATCGCGGCCTCGATCGCATTCAACGCAGCGAATCCATCAGCATAGCCCTTGATCGGATCAGCGCGGATATCGCTGCCTCCGAATTCATCCGTCCGGACGGTCAGACCAAGTTGGTCGTGTTCGACGGCTCTGAAACGTCGATCACGCTTGCCAGGACCTCGCTCGGACCGAACGCGCCTCGAGGCCTTGATCTCGTTCGCATCGCCGAAACAGGCGATCGCAATGGCGAGGCCCTGACGCGGACGCGTGCCGCGTTCACGCCCGGGGCCGCGGCCGCGCCGAGCTTTGCGGATCCGGTCGTCCTGCTGCGCGCGCCCTACTGCGTTTCGTTTTCCTACGCCGGCAGCGACCGGATCTGGAAGCCGTCGTGGCGCGATGCGGAGGCATTGCCGGCAGCCGTGCTATTGACGGTGCAAGACGCCGTCACCGGGCGCACGCTGCCGATCTCACGCATAGCCGTCATCCATGTCTCCGCGCCGGCCGACAGCGTCTGTGGCCAGGCGGAGACCAATTGCGCCGCCGCGCCGGCGGCGCCCGCCGATGCCGCGATCCGACATGCGTCCAACGTGCCATTGGGACAATGATCATGCGCGGACACATTGAGGCTGAACATCGCGAAGGCGGCTTCATCATCATTCCGGTGTTGTGGCTCCTGCTGACGCTGGCAAGTCTGGCTGGAATCCTCACAGTCTACCTGGTCAATACTGCCGCTGCCCTGTCGCTTGACGACGACCATCTGCGATCGGCCGCGCTGGTCTCCGCGGGCCTGGAGCTGACCGCCTATGAGTTGACGTCGGCGGCGAAGCCGCTACGCCCGCCCACCGGATCGTTTTCCTTTCGGCTGGATCATGCGCGGGTGTCGGTCGGCTTCCGGTCGGAAGCGGCCCGTATCGATCTCAATCACGCTCCCAAGGAGATGCTGGCCAATTTCTTCCAGGTCCTGGGCGCGCGCGCGGACGATGCCAGCGGCTACGCCGATCGGATCGTCGGCTGGCGGACGCCGCCTTCCGACGATGCGCCGGAAGCCGAGAGTTCGCTCTATCGCGCCGCGGGCGTGGATCAGATGCCCCGCGGCGCTGCGTTCGCCAATGTCGAGGAACTCAGGCTGGTGCTCAATCTGCCGCCGGCCCTGGTTGACAGGGCGATGCCCTTCGTGACCGTGTTCAGCGGCCGGCGCGAGATCGACGCGCTGGAGGCAGCGCCTGAAGTGGTGGCCTCGCTTGCGGGGATGACGCAAGACCTCTTGAAAGCCTTCCTGGAGCAGCGCGCGACCCTGCACCGGGACGCCAGGACGATCGCATCCGCGCTCGGCCCGGCACACGCCGGCGCGACAATCGAGGTCGGCGATTCCGTGCGGGTACGAACCGTCATCGCATTCGACAATGGCCGGCAGGCCACGACGGAGGCGGTCATCCTGCTGGACGGCGGCGATGATCCCTACCGCATTCTATCCTGGCGCGACGATCCCGAGGCAACGGCGGTCCGCAGGCAATATGGAAAGGCTCAGTGATGACGATTTCGGCCAGAATTCGGGACGAGTTCGCAGCGTGGATTGGCTCCGTCGCTGAAGCCATCGTCACGGCAGTCAGCCGGATCAGCATCAAGCCGCCCATCCAGCTGATCGAGACCGAACGGAATTTGTTCATCATGCGGATGACATCGAAGCCGGGACGATCGGTTCTGCCGGACTGTCATTTCGCGCTGAAAGACGATGAGGCGGGCCTTCTTGCACTTCCGCAAGGCTGGAAGGCTGCCCTGCGCGGCAGCAGGCTGGAAGTCAGTTTGACGTCGTCACGCTTCCTGTCCCGCCCGCTGAATCTGCCAAAGCGCGCGGCAGACTTTCTCGACGCCATGATACGCTCCCAGATCGATCGTCTGACGCCATGGGCGGCGAACGAGGCGGTCTTCGGTTGGACGACGCCGGTCGAGATATCGAGTGAACGCATTCATATGACGGTGATCGCCACACCGAAGACGAAAGTCGATCCGCTGATCCGGCTCGCGGACGCGTGGAGTGCCGGATCGATCGTGCTGTTCGCGGCGCCCGAGACCTCCGTTGCGACGCTTGACAGCCAGGCCGTGACGGCCGGAGGAACCAGACTGATCGAGCGGCAATTGCGCGGCTCGCTCGACGTCGGCCGCCTCGGTCGCATGTTGACGGCTATCCTGGTGGCCGCGGCGGTCTCGGCGACGCTGTCTCTGGCGATTGCGGGCATCGTCGGCGCAAAGCTGGACGAGCAGCAACGCCTGCTCGCAGGCAGGATTTCGGAGCGGCGAGCAGCGCTGCGCCTCGATCTGGCGGCGTCGGACGGTTCGGCGCCGGGCGTGCTGGCGCGGCGCAAGCACGAGACCCATGCGGACGTCATGGTGCTGGACGCGCTGTCACAGATCCTTCCCGACAACACCTATCTGACCGAACTGCGGATCGAAAAGGACAAGCTGCAGATCGTCGGATCGACCGAGGACGCGCCTTCGCTGGTCAAATTGCTCGAGCAGGCTCCGCACTTCACCCACGCGACCTTCTTCGCGCCCACGACGCGCTCCGCCGACGACCCCGGCGAACGGTTTCATATCGAAGCGGGCATCAAACCCTATTTTGGACCCGGCACATGAATTTCGCAAAACTCTTCACCGGGGCTGGCGCCCCGCCCTCGATAGCGGCCCTGGTCTATGCGGTCCTGGTGCTCGTGCTGATCGCTGCGACCGCGCTGCCGTTGAAAGGCGTGCTCGATCAACGCGCGGCGGTGGCTTCGCTCGGCGATACGCTAATGAGGCTGGACTCCAGGAGCCCGGCCGCGGCGCATCCGGAGACCGCCGGCGACACCGCCATGGAGGGATCGGCCTCTCTCGAAGGATCTACCGTGACGATCGCCGGTGCGGCCCTGCTGCAGCGCGTCGTCGGAGCGGTCAATCGTCATGGCGGAAGTGTTTCGTCTTCCCAGCTCGATCTGCAAGGCACCCAGGCCAAGGACGGCTTCATCAGCGTGGTCGCGAACTTCGACGTGGAGCAGCCGGCGCTGCAGCAGGTGGTCTACGACCTCGAGGCCGGAATGCCGTTTCTGTTCGTCGACGAGCTCGTCGTGCAAGGGCCGTCGCCTGCTGCGACATCCGGCGGAAAGTTGCATGTGCTGGTTTCGGTTTCCGGACAATGGCAGGGTCGGCAATGAGCAGCATCAGCAAGATCTGTGTCGTCGGTTGTTTCTGGCTTGTCGCAACCGTTGCGGCATTCGGCGTCGCCAATCCGGCGGGTCTCGACACGTCGGAGATCGGCGCTGCGGCAGCCGAAGGGCCGCAGCCTTCGCCGGCGCAGCAGCCGCTCGTCGCGCAGGCCGGGCAACAGCCAAACGCCAATCCGTTGTGGGGGATTCCCCTCAAGCAGCTGTCGGCGACACGGGATCGCCCGATTTTCTCGGCCTCGCGCCGTCCGCCGCCAACCGCGGTCGCCCCGGCAGCGGTCGTGGTCGCTGTACCGGTGCAAGCGCCGAAACCACCGGAGCGCCCGCAGCTTTCGCTGGTCGGGACCATCGTGAACGGCGCCGACGGTTTCGCGATCTTCGTCGATCAGAGCACCCGAGCCCCGCTCCGCATCAGGATGGGCGCCGACTATCAAGGCTGGATGCTGCGTCGGATCGAGGCGAGATCGGTCACGCTGCAAAAGGGTCAGGAGGTCGCTGTGCTCTCCTTCCCCCCGCCGGCGAGCAATCAGGCCACGACGACCGGCGCGAGCCTCGCGCAGATCGCACCGGTTCCCGCCGCGCCTTCACCGATTCAAACGGCGCCCTATCTGTCGCCTGAATCCAACGCGCTTCGGATGCCTGCGCGGCAACGCGGCAATTCCGCCGGCCGCCGCCTCTAAACGACGGCGCTTCCCGGTCATTGGATCGCTCGTCATCCAATAGGACCGGGAAGCGCGACGTCGGCCTCGTGGCGGTCTACCGCTTGCACAATCCGCTCGTCAGGACCCAGCCCTTGTCGGTATGGGCGGCGGAGACGATGTCGAAGTACAGCCGCTTGTCCGGATCGTCCTGCGACACGAACGACACCTGGCAAAGGAAACGACCGTTCTCATCGCCGTGGTCGCAGGTCGCATCGACAATCTGCAGGCCCTTGTCGTGACGCACGCCGGATGACGGCGCTTCCTGCTCGTAAGCGGCCTGGATGGTCGCAACATCTGGCGTGGACACGCAGGAGATGCCGGTCACGTTGCAGACCCACGCGAGAACAGCAGCGGCAAGCAGCATCCTTGAGACTCCCCGAACGACCACCACAATCAAAGGCCGACGCGCTTTGCCGGCGCCGGACCGCAACATTCATGAGAGCCGGCTGACGTCCTGTTTATGCGAGAGGCTTGTCGTTTTCGTGTCGGCTCTCGTGCATCGACGCACGCCGCATCAATGCAGTTCGCGTTCTTAGACCAATTCTTAGAGGCTGGTTCGCGATTCTCACAAAACGAAAAAAACGGTCACAAAGGAGCCATGCGACGTCCATAGCGACGAAGCTCGAGGGTGCGAACGCGCAATTGAACGGCAGATTGAGTCCAGACGGATTCATTCAATCTCGATCTGAGCGCTTGGTCTACCTTCGTCGTTTCGTTCCGAGTGTATCTCGAGCCAGATGGGGATCAGGCATGTTAGTCGGGCGTCTGCATAAGCGTTTCATCCAATCACTGAGATCAACGGCCGCGGTGCTGCTCGGCTTGACGTTTGCGGCGCCGGCCGCGCACGCCGCCGGTTTCGTCGAGCCCACCGTATTGTCGAGTTCGCACGGCGTCCTCGATCTCTTGATGATCGCCCGCTCCAAGCCGGTATCGACCATCACTTTTACGCCGCCGGGCGGCTCGCCGATGAACCCGACCGGCTGGGTCTACGAGATCTGTCCGCGCCCCGCCTCCGGCAACAAATGCGCGCCCGGCTCCACGGTCTCGGACTATGGCGGCGTGCGGCTCGCGCTGCAGAGGGGCGACACCCTGAAGATCCGGCTGGTGAACGACTTGCCGCAGCTCGATCCCAACAAGGTCAAGCATGAGAACGATCCCGGCCAAGCCAATCTGTTTCGCAATCCAACCAATCTGCACACCCATGGCATGATCGTCGAACCGCGCGCACCGACGCTGACGGACCAGACCTTCGGCGACTATGTGTTCGTGCAGATCTACAACTCCGCCAATGGCATGCCGGTGCCGCAGACGACCCATCAGCACGGCCAGAACAAGATGGACTACGCGGATTTCCGGATCGACATTCCGAAGAATCATCCGTCCGGCCAGTTCTGGTTTCATCCGCACATTCACGGACTTTCCCTCAATCAGGTATCAGAAGGCCTGGCAGGCATCATCTCGGTCGGCGAGGTCTCCGACTATGCGCATGGCGATGCCAGGGACACGCCATTCCCGGATGCGAGCGTCCGTCATTTGATCTTGAAAGACATGCAGATTGCGGCCGGCGGCACGGCAGATTTCGGCAACGGTCCGACGACGATCCAGCCGGGCGAGGTCGTCAACCAGGAAGATCCGACATTCTGCGACCAGTTCCCGGCAGACAGCTCTGAAGTGCGTCAGGGTTCGTGCCCGGGCGTCGATGGCACGGCCAATGGCGGCTCGAATTGGACCGGCGGCAGATGGTACTTGACGGTCAATGGCCGGACATTTCCGAGCATCAACATGACCGATCCGGACGGCGAAGTCTGGCGGCTGACCAACGCCTCCGGCAGCATGTCCTACGATCTCCAGCTGAACGATGACACGGCGCAGAAGCCGATGATCATGCAGCTGATCTCGGTCGACGGCGTCAGCGTGAGCTTGCCGCAGGACACCACGATGGACACCATGGTTCATCTCGGCGGCGCACGCTTCCGGGTTGTCGCCTGTCCGCCAGCGCCTGCCTCAGGTTTCCATTCCAAGCCGGTTTGCGTCACCGAAATGGTGATGATGCCGAGCTCGCGCGCCGAGGTCTATGTCACCTATCGGGATCCGGCGAGCGGTGCCATCGTCACGCCGACGACCCTGGCGTCGGCGACCTTCAAGATGGTTGGACTGACCATGGGCAGCGGCGATCAGTGGCCCGCGGTCGATCTCGCCAAGGTGCACTTCAACCAGTACGGTCCGCGCAACCAGATCAGCTACGCCATGGACATCAAGGGTGATGCGCTGGCGACCTTGCAACCCTCGGGCATCCTGGACGCGAAAGTCCCCTATGCCAATGCCGCACCGTTGCCTGCCGGATGCGCGCCGCTCGCGGCGGGACACCGGCGACGGATCTTCTTCGGTTTCTCTGACGTCACCGTCAACAATACGTTCGGCCTCGGCTATGAGGAGCTCGACCAGAACGGCAACGTGGTCCCGGGCACGCAGATTCCGGTGACCCAGTTCGATCCATCCCAGAACATCGTCTGCCTGCCGCTCGCGGCCGGACAAAAGCCGGTCCACGAGACCTGGGAATTGGTGCAGCTCTCGACGGAAAATCACAATTTCCACCTGCACCAGACCCGGTTCCGGATCATCGATCCGAAGGCGCCGGCGAACTCGCCGTTTGCGGCTGCGGTCAACACCTCGGTCGGCGCCGGCATGCTCCAGGACAACATTCCGCTCGGTGTGGCGACGCCGAGCACTCCGGACGTGGCCAATACCGTGGCGAACAATCAGAACGGGGTTTGCACCATCGACCAGTGGCGCAACGGGCAATGCACCTCGAAGGCTGTGGTGGTCGACATCCCGTTCTCCCAGATCGGAGAGTTCGTCTACCATTGCCATATCCTCGAACATGAGGACGGAGGCATGATGGCGAAGATCAAGGTGGTCCCCTCGCCGATCGGCGGCAATTCATAGGGAAACGCCGGACACGAAATGCCGCGGCTAATAGAGCCGCGGCATTTTTTTGTCTGCAGCCCGCTGAGCACCGCAACGTACACTTCACAATCGCGGCGAAGACGAGGCCGACTGCTCCACCGACGCCGCAGTAGCGCCTCTTGACAGTCGCGCGAAAGGCACTCGGGCGCCAAAACGTGGCACGCGTCCGCCGTGTTGTTCGAAAGATGGCTCACACAATTGAATCGATCTAAAGTGCCGCGAAAATCGCTACACGTGACCGAAATAACGCAGCAGCGTCGCAACCGTCGGAGTGGCCTGCCTCATTGCAACGCTCGCTTCACGATGCATGCGCGCCCCGCATATTCCGCTTGGGGCACGTGCACTTAACAATCCGACGACCGCACGGATGCCGCAACGCTTACGGCCGGCTTACAGCAAGGCGTCTTTGCGATGCGGCAACGGCCAGCAACATGGTTATTCCCCAGCCACACCGGCAAATCGCCAAGATCGTCTCAGTAATTCGCCGCAATCGGAACGCTAACTAATTTTCAAGTCAGGATCGGAACGTTTGGTGTGAATGCGTCAGCTGCTGAAGTGTTTCGCTTCATGGGGATCAGCTGATATCGCCTCACTCCTGATACGACGGAAGATCCGGCCTACAACGGAGGGCGTAATGGTTAGAGATTTGAGGTGGGCGCGATGAGCGATTGGCTGAAATGGACGGCGCCTGTTGCGGCCGTCATGTCGATCGCTGCACCGGCCTACGCCGTTCAGTACATGAGCGTCGAAGAAGCTCAGAAGACCGCCTTTCCGGGCGCGAGCTTCGCCGAGGTTCAGGCCGGCCGCGTCTGGAAGGCGAGCAGCGGCGGCTACTTCTACTACGACCACGTCGTCGGCAAGCATTTGTTGATCGACTACACGGTCGCCATCGGAGCCGACGGCCGTGTGCGCCGCGTGGACATCCTGAACTATCGGGAATCCTACGGCGGCGAGGTGCATGACGCCAACTGGCTGGCGCAATTCGTCGGCAAGAGCAACTCGAACGAGGTCCGGGTCAACTCCGACATCCGCAACATCTCCGGTGCGACATTGTCGTCGACCCACCTGGCCGAGGGCGTGAAGAGGGTGCTGTCGTATCATGCCAGCCACTTTCACTAGCCTCCGGCGAGCACAGGCGCTGCTGGGTACGTTCGTCGAAATCGAAGTCACTGACGCAAGCCATTGCGACGCGGAGGGCGCCGTCGAAGCGGCGTTCTCCGCCATCGCCGACGTGCATCGGCTGATGAGCTTTCACGAAGCGGGCAGCGACCTGTCTCGGTTGAATCGTACAGCATCGCGCGCCGCCGTGCCGGTGCATCCCTGGACCTACGCGGTGCTGGAGATGGCCGTGGAGATCAATCGTCACTCGGCTGGCGCGTTCGACATCGGCGTCGCTCCCGCGCTCCAGCGAATCGGACAGCTGCCCGGCGTTTCACAAGCTTCGTCGCCGCCGGCCGGCATGCCGACGATGGACGCGATCGAATTGCTCGCGGACAACCACGTTCGCTTCCGCCACCCCGCGGTTCTGATCGACCTCGGCGGAATAGCCAAGGGGTTCGCCGTCGACCGCGCGATCGAGGCGTTGCAGAGCCGTGGCGTGGGCTCGGCCATGGTGAATGCAGGTGGCGATCTCGCCGCCTTCGGACCCGAGGCTCGCGTCGTCCACATCCGCGATCCGCGATCCCCCGACAGGCCGTTGTGCCAGGTCGAGGTGCGCAATCAGGCGCTGGCGTCCTCCGCGCGGCGCTTCGATCCGTTCCAATCGGCCGACACGACAGACACCGCCGTGATCGAGCCCAAGTCTCAGATGCCGGCACGAGCGGCGTGTGGGGCAACCGTGCGTGCGTCCTCGTGCATGGTGGCTGACGCGCTGACCAAGGTTGTCATGGTTGCTGGCAAAGAGGCCGGGGGGCCGCTCGCCCGCTTTCGGGCCAGCGCGATCTTCGTTTCAACGGACGGCGATATCCATACGACGTCAGACTGGTGGGGAGTTCTTCAACATGCGGCTTAAAAACGCGTTTCGCTTCGCCCTCTATGGAATCTTCGGGCTCCTGTTCGTCAGTGGAGCGCTGTGGATCTACGCCGATCAGATGAAAAACAATGCGGAGATGGACACCGAAATGTGGCAACAGGCCGCCGCGTTCCTGCTGAGCATGCATGGCGGAGCGGCGATGGTCACCCTGATGCTGCTGGGCGCCCTCGGTCCGATGCACGTCCAGCGCGCGTGGCGAGCCAAGAAGAACCGTGCGACCGGAATTGCCAGCATTGCGATGTACGGCCTGCTGATCGCAACCGCGTTCGGATTGTACTATGCCGGATCTGAAGCGCTTCGACCCTGGATCAGCACCATTCACATCGCGTTCGGGCTTGCCGTTCCCGCGGTTATCATGGCCCACATCATGGTCGGCCGTGCAAGTGTCGCGACGAGGACGCAGGACGTACGAGCGCAACGCGCCACCGCCGCCACGCTGGTACCGGCCGATGCTCCGGCCGACGCTGTCATGGTGAAAGTCATGAGCAAAGCCGGCTGATTTCGCCCACCAAGAGAAGAGAGAGGAAGTCTCAAATGATAACAAGAAACGCCGCCATTGCGGTTGCGATCGCGACCTCGTTCGTGGTTGCCGCGCCGCTGGCAAGAGCCGAAGACGGCAAGACGTTCGAGGTATCGGTGAAGGACCATCAGTTCCAGCCGGCCGAGATCAAAGCCACCGCCGGGACCGCGATCGTGTTCAAGGTCAAGAACCTGGGCGCGGAGCCGGTGGAGTTTGAAAGTGAGCCGTTGCAGTTCGAAACCGTGGTCAAGCCGAACGCCGAGATTACCGTCAAGGTGAAGCCGCAAAAGCCCGGCCGCTACGTGTTCTTCGACGACCTCCATCAGGAGACCAAGGGCACCCTCGTCGTCGAATAGCTCGTCATCGTTGTCTCGCCGACGCCGATTGGCCGTGTTGGTGCGAAGTTAAGTCATCTCATCGTCGCAACGGCCCGCGCGACGTCATTGTCGCCCGGGCGTGTTGCGAGGATCGCCGCAATGAACATTCCTTGGAGGATATTCCACGCAAGCGGCGTGACCGCCGATGCAAGAGCATCGCGCAAAAGATTTCCCAAATAGGCCGGGCGACGAGCGGCCGGAAGACTGGAGGGCTCATGTCCGCACGCGGGCGTTCCACCTGCCGTGACGTGATGCTTTTTGTGCGACGTTCGCTCCGGATGCTCGGCGTTGCGCTCTGCATCCCATCGGTTGTGCCATCGTCGGGCCAGACGCTGGAGAATCCCGGGCTGGCCTATGTCGTCAGTCCTCCGCCTGCCACGCGCGGGACGATGCCAAACTACCTGCCAAAACTTCCTCCGGAGAGCACCGGGCGAGTTCCGCAGGTCTCGGCGCATGGTGCTCGCTTTCGAACTGGCTGCCGATCCTGCCGGCTTCGACCGCGCCATGTCAGGCGCCGCCATCACGCGGAAAGCTCGGCTGCGTTACGCCGCCATCGTCACGCCGGCCATCGCGCTCATCATCGCCGCGGCGGTTTCGCGCGGCATCGATGGCATCTGCCTCGCCAACACCGAGGCGTCGCCAATGCCAGCAACCACCGAGGCGGTGATCGCCGTCACGCGCCTCGAGGACGGCGCGACACGCGGAGTTCCATGGACCAAGGCTGCGTGGCACGGAGCAATTGTAACACCGGAGCCGCACTGCGAAGCCAAAGTTGTCGTTCCTGAGATTGCAACCGCGCCGCAATGAATCAACAGTTTGCCGTTATTGATCTCAGGAAATCACAACTCTCTCCGACTTCCGCCGCTGTGTTGTGTCACTTCATTTCTGCGTCGAGCAGGATGCGCGGGGCTGCGGACTGGAGACTTGGGGGGACATGATTGCACGTGCGGGGATCGATTGCGATCGCTTGGTGCCTCGTACGCCCCGCGTGATGTGGACGTTTGCCGTGGCACTGCTGCTGATCGCGGTTCCACCGTCGCGAAGTCTGGCGCAGAGCAGCGCAGCGCCTGCCGATACCGGCGATACTAGCCAGGGGACATCCGCGGCCGGACCGATCGTGGTTCTGCCCTCGCAGCGCGGGCAGCAGCCGGTTTTGCGGCGCGCCAATGGCGGCGGGCCCATCGTCGTTCCGCAAACCGCCATCCCGGTGGTGAGCGCGCCGGCCAACGGCAACGCTGGCCCGGCCGAGGAGCGCCCAAGGCAACCGCGGCAAGCTCCAGCTGCTTCAGCGCGGCCATCGGCACCGCCAGCAAACGCCGCCGCCGAGGTGATGCCGAATCCGCTCTTTCGACCGAATCCCGAGAGCGGCCCAAGCATGGCGTCGGGATTTCGCCAAACCGCCGCATTGGATGCGCTGTACGGCGCCACGCATTTTCGCGGCGCGGCGCCGCACCGTGACCCCGATGGATTTTTCGGAGCTCCCGTCGCCGGGACGCTGGCTGGCACCTGCGGCCTCCCGCGCAATGCACGTCAGCCGGCGGACATGGCGGACAAATGCATGCAGGCGCTTGCCTTCGCGGTGAGCCCGCCTCCGGCCACTCGCCAGGTCTTGCCTCGCAACCTGCCGCGCATTGCGCCGAAGGACGCGCAGCCGATTCCGCCGGTCGCCGCCGACAAGCCCATGAACCCGCCGGCAATGCCGATGGATCCTTATGAGCCGACCGGATTCACCGCCGGCAATTTCCTGGTCAAGCCGGCCGTCGAGTTGACGACCGGCTATGACAGCAATCCCGGTCGGGTACCCGGCGGAAAGGGCTCGCCGGTCGTGGTCATCGCGCCCGTGGTGTCGGTACGCTCCCAATTCGATCGCCATCAGCTCAACGCCGACGTGCGCGCGGCCTATGTCGACGACACCCAGGCCAACCTGATCAGCCACCCGACCGTCGATGCGCGGGTCAATGGCCGCTATGACTTCACCGACACCACGGCGCTGAATGGCGAAGGCCACTTCGTGCTCGACGCCGACGATCCGGGCACCGCGCGGTTCACCGGCCGCTTCACCAAGATCCCGCTGGTTTCGACCGTCGGTGGCAGCGCCGGCGTCACCCAGAAGTTCGATCCCCTGGAGGTGTCGGTCAAGGGAGCGGTCGATCACATCCAGTTCCAGAATGTCGGACTGACCGACGGCCAGATCCTGTCTAACCAGGATCGCAATTTCAACCAATACGCGGTGCAGAGCCGCGTCAGCTATGCCTTGAACGACCAATATCATCCCTTCATCGACGTCGCGGTCGACCGGCGCGTGCACGAGCTGCCGGTGGATATGCTGGGCTTTCGTCGCGACTCGACCGGAACGGCGGTGGAAGGAGGCATGACCTTCGCGCTGACCGACAAGCTGACCGGCGACGCAGCCATCGGTTATCTGGTGCGACAATATCAGGACGCCATGTTGAAGCCGGTCAGCGGATTCATCGCCGATGCGAACCTGATGTACCAGTTCAACCCGGAGAACACGCTCCAGCTCGGCGCAAAGTCGCAGGTGGCGGAGATCGCGGAGGCCGGAATCTCCGGCGTACTCAAGCGCGATGTCACCTTGGAGTACGATCATCAGTTCGAGCCATGGCTGATAGGCACGCTGATGACCGGCTATGGCGCGGACGTGTTTGTCGGCTCGACGCGGGTCGACAACCGCTATTTCGTCGACTTCGGCATGCTGTACAAGGTGTCGCGACTGCTTCAGCTGCAGGCCCATCTCCGACAGGAGATGACGAAATCGAACTTCAAGGAGAACAACCTCGACGCAACCGTGGTCACCGTCGGCGCACGCGTGCAATATTGACGCTCGCGACGAGGACGAATCCGCGAGAACAAAACCACGATGTCCACTCCTGTGGTGGCATGTCCGACATTCGCTTCAGTCTATCCGCCGAATCCCGTCAGCGAATGCCGGACACAAGACACGCTGGCGCTCGAGTTCGCCACAGGATGCTATGAACGTCAGAACCGGGACCTTCGCGACTGCTCGCTCAGTCTGAGTGATTAGCCGTTTTCCACAATATCTGTGCGCTGTTGGCTAGCGCACTGGGATCGCAGCGCGCTCCGGTATCGCGGGAAACTTGCGAGCTCTTCCAAACTGGCGACCCTTCCAAACCGGACGCTACTCGGCCATACGCTGGCTTGATCTGTTCAGGCTGGAGGAGAGATGGACGAGTTGAACGGAAAGATAATCGCGTGTCAGATCCTGATCACGGGCCTGATTGCGCGTGTCGCGAACGAAGCACGCGATCCCCTGCGGTTTCTCACCAACTTCCGCGACGAGATCAAGGCCGTCGTCAAAGGGATCAATATCGCGGGCATGGACAACACCGATCGCGTCCGCAAGCCGCCGCCATGGAGGCCGAGGCGTCGGTTGCAACCCCTGCGCAACAGGAATCGTCCCGCAAAGCATTGGATGACAGCGCGCCGCCGGCGGAGACGGCCAAGGCGCCCAATCCTGGGCTCGGCAAGGACATGCTGAAGCTGACCGAGGATTGGGGTCGGAAGATCAGCGCCTATTTTGAGCAGCACAAGCGCTTTCCCGAAGGCAAGAAGCGCTCCGCCAAGGTGAAGGTCGCCCTGGTGCTGAACCGCCTCGGCAAGGTGGTGTCGGTCGCGGTGCAGGAATCGTCGGGTGATCCCAGCTTCGACGACGCCGCCGTTTCAATGATCCACCGGTCCGATCCGGTGCCGGCACCACCATCAGGCTTGACCGACGATCAGTTCAGCTTCAGCCTCGATGTGAACTTCAGCCATCGGAAATCGCGGATGCTGACGGAGGCGGCATCATTGCCACTTCAAGGGAGGCGGACCTGGTGCGGCAAGCAGCCGCCTCAGCCTCTGACCGGATAACGAAACGCCATCACGCTTCGCGTCGCATAAGTGCTTTCCTGGACCAGATGATTGTGGTTGCCGCTGACGACGCGAATCCGGCCGGGGCCGGCGGAGCCCACGACAAATCCGACATGGTGCGGCCACACTGCGATGACGCCAGGCGCAGGCCCGGACGCCGGTCGGCCATATTGCGCGAACGAACGTGCCGCTGCCGAGCCGGTGCCGCTGAATCCGGCGCGGGCCAGAATCATGTTGGCAAAAACCGCGCACCAGGGGATCTTGAGCCCGGTCGGATTGGTCCCGCGATAGCGCTCGGCAGCCGGCAGCACCCCTGACGCGCTGCCGCCCGAATGGAAGCCGTTGACATGCGGACCGTCTGTGCCCGCATCGGCGCGGTCGTACGAATTGAACGACTGTTCCGGGCCGCTGGCAAAATGCACCTGGTGCAACTGGGTGGCAAGCCAAGCCGCGTCGCTACTGCTGGAGGATGTCAATATTTGCGCGGCAACTGCGTCCGTGCCGGCCGTGAACATCGGTGCCATCATCAATGTCACCATGGCGGCGGTCTTGTGCCACGACATGCCATCGACTCCTACGCGTGACCAGTGAAGTTCTGACAGGGGGTGGTTTGTCCCGGTATCTCACACCCACTCGTTGCAGCCGCGGGGGGCCGAATTATGACGCCGTCGCGCGGGCTCCGGTCGCGTCCGGGAGCGCGCCATTCGCACTCCCGTCAATCCCGCGACACAATTCCGAGCAAAGTGTGCGCCACGATTCGACAGGACGGCGCAATGGTACCAACTCAGCATTCAGCCGGGCAATACGGCACGACGGCCAAGGTCTTCCACTGGATGATCGTGGCGCTGCTGGCCGTGCAATATCCAGTCGGCTGGCTGATGCCCGATATTCACCGCGACATGCAGCCTGGCGCACCGATGAGCCTGCATATCTCGCTCGGCATCGTCATTCTCGCGCTGATCGTCGCACGGCTGATCTGGCGACTGACACATCCGGTGGCGCCGGAAAGCTCGTTGCCGCGCTGGCAACGGCTGAGCTCCGAGGCGACGCATTGGCTGCTCTATGTGCTCATCCTCGCAACGACCCTTACGGGCTGGCTGTTTGCCTCGTTCCGCGGCTGGTCGATCTCCTTCTTCTATCTCGTGCCGCTGCCGATGCTTGCCGGCGCCAGTCGCCCGGCGATCAAGGTGATCGATGGCTGGCACCAGGCGCTCGAGTGGGCGCTTCTGATCGTGGCCGTCGCGCATATCGCATCGGTGCTGGTCCATCGCTTCGTCTACCGCGACCAGGTGCTGCAGCGCATGCTGCCGGGATAGCGCTCAGGCCACTGACGGTGCCACCACTGCTGCTCCTATGCCGACGCCACGAGGCCGTTGCCGCCCTCGCCCGCTGCGCGATATAGCGTTCTCGGCTCGTGAACGAACTGCAGCATGCCCGCAGCGGTCAGCCGCTGGATTGTCAGCCACGTCGCGCTGTCGATGACATCCACCGCCACCTTCCCGGCTTCCGACAATCGTGCGCGCTCGATCACGAGCGCGGGTGGATCCAGATCCAGCACCGCCATCAGTCTCTGCTCGCCGCTGCTGTCGGCGCGCGCCTCAATCAGCGTGACCCGATCCGCATGCCGTCGCACCAGATCCGCCGCCAACGCCTCCGCTGGCGGAAGCGGCCGGTCCGGCACGGCTGCCGCGTTGCCCATCATCGCCTGCATTCTTTCAAGAAAGGCGGCTCGGCCGGACGGCATCTTCAATGATGCCAGATCCCCGATTCCATCCATGACTCCATCGGCGAGCGCCTGCTTGCGCCCGAGGAGATGCAGAATATTGTGCTCGATACTGCCCTCGGTGATCAGGTTGACCACGATGACCGAACGCGCCTGGCCCTTGCGCCAGGCTCGTGCGATGCGCTGCTCCAGCTTCGCCGGATTCCATGGCAGGTCGATGTTGATCACGGCGCTTGCGGCCTGCAGATTCAGGCCGACGCTGCCGCTGTCCGTCGAGAGGAACAGCCGGCAGGCGGGGTCGTTCTTGAACCGGTTGATCTCTGCGCGCCGCTGGATCTGCGACACCGACCCGGTGTGCCATGCGGCATCGAATCCCATCTCGCCGGCGAGCCCGCGCACCATCGCCAGCATGCGCTCCCATTCGGAAAAGATGATCGCCTTGCGGCCCGGCTCCTGCAAGACATCCTCCAGAATCCCCTCGAGCTCCTCCAGCTTGGGGCTGATCCGGCAGGTGGGATCCAGAATTGCCGGCGTGTCGCACATCATGCGCATGCAGGCGAGCAGCATCTGCATGCGGTCGAATTCGGCCTTCGTCAACGGCCGGCGCTGGGCGACGGCGATCAGGCGCGCAGCCTGGACGGAATATTCCTCGTAACGCGCCCTTTGCTCGTCAGCCATCGTCACGAAATAGTTCTTGATGGTGCGTCCCGGCAATTGTTCTTCGACATCGGCCTTGCGCCGCCGCATGACGATCGGCTGGAGGCGCTCACGCAGACCCGTGAGGTTGCGATAGTCGACCGGCCGCCCCCGCTCGTCCAATTTGTAGAAGTCGCGATTGAAGCGGAACAGCGGTCCCAGAATTTCCGGATCGAGATATTGCATGATCGAGTACAGCTCGTCGATGCGGTTTTCGACCGGCGTTCCCGTGAGAACGAATGCGTAGCGCGAGTGCAGTGACTTCACCCGTCGCGCGGTCTTGGTCTGCCAGTTCTTGATGCGCTGGGCCTCGTCGAGGACGACCACATCCGGCGCGAGCCCGTCATTGATCTCATCGGCGTCGCTCACCACCTGCTCGTAGTTGACAATCGTGAAAAACGCCGGCTCCCGATAGGCGTCGAGACGTTGCGCGCGCGGGCCAAAGACAAGGCGTGTCGAACGATCGCAAAATCGCGCGATCTGTTCCTCCCATTCCGACTTGAGGGACGCCGGGCAGACGACCAGGACGCGGCCGACACCTTTCAGGCGCGCCAGCAGTTCACAGGCGGCGATCGCCTGGACGGTCTTGCCGAGACCCATTTCGTCGGCGAGAAGCGCACGTTCGCCGAAAGCCAGATGGAGCACGCCGTCGCGCTGATAGCGCAGCAGCGGCTGCTTGACGATATCGGCAAACGCGCGGTCGGCGGTGGCCTCGAAAGCGGCGCGGGCCTCGTGACGCTCCCGTTCGCGCCGTACTCGGTCAAGCCACACCGTGATATGCCGCGACAGGCGGATGGCACGGCGTATGGCAAGCGGAGCCCGATTCCAGGCTTCGATCAGCTCTCCGATCCGCCTGGGATCGCGGGTCAGATCCCCTTTTGTATCAACGTAGTCGTGCAGCCATCGCCTCGCGTTTCGCAGCTGCGCCGTCGTCTGGTCCAAGGGCCAACGGACGGTTGGCGCGGAAGGCCCACGGCGATCCAGGAACACTTCAATGCGGCCGCTGCCGCTGCTCGCCGCCTGTTGAAGCGCCCTCGCCCCGCGCCGCGCCAGGTTTGCGATCACGCCTTCGATGTGTTTGCAGGTCCCGAGCCCATTCACCCGATGATCGATGCAACCGCACGAATTAATGGATTCGCCGAGGCTCCTGATCTCGACGTCGTAACTCACTCCGCTGGCCGATTGGACCCGGAAGGTTCCGAAATAAGGCTGGCTCGTCTCGAGCGCGCTGACCGAACGAATTTCGGTCTGTCCGCGCCAGCGTCGCAGGCGAATCTCGTCGTCATCGCTGGTGAGCCATCCCGCGGGCAGCGGCGGCCGATCAGGAGCGGCCTTGGTGGCGCGATTGCCACCCGCCTTGCCCGTCCGGGGGACGGATGTCGTGACATCTCGGAGCGCGAGGGTGTTCGTGGGCATGTCAAAAGTCCCGTTCCGAATTGGGTCGCAGGTCGAATCGGCCTTGCTGGATGCTAGCTGCGAGGCAGCACAAATGCATGCCGGCGACTTCCCCAAAACACCTGAAAATCTGTGGGTTGGATCATTCTCAATCCACCCGCCTGCGCCAATCGCGCGGCGGGCACCCGAACTTCCGCTTGAACCGCCGCGTAAAGTGGGACAGATCGGAAAATCCCCAATCAAAGGCGATCGCGCCGATGTCCTGTCCGGCCATGTCCGGATTCCTCAGATCAGCCGCCGCAGCATCGAGGCGCCGGTCGATCAGATACTCCGCGAATGTGCTGCCGGTCCGTTCGAACAGCTTGTGCACATAACGCTCGCTGATGCCGACCGCGGCGGCGACCGCGGCAACCGTCAGACCCTGCCTGTGAAGGCGATCCTGGATGGCACGGCGTAGCGCAAGCCACGTCGCATCCGCAAAGTCCGCTGCTTCCGCTGTCCCTGCCCTGCCGCGGCGCGACAGGCTCACGGCGACCAGGTCGAGCAGCACACCGAACAGCCTGACGGCATCGCCTTCCGCCATTCGCAGCACCGACGCGTTCAGCGTGCGCGCCGTCTCGACGATGAGATGCCCCACGAAGGGATCGTCGGAGACCCGTTCCGCCTCGAAATCGAAGGCAGGCGGCAGTCGCTCGCGCAACGCCTTCGTGGGCACCCAGAACGAAACCACGCCGAGCGACGGACCTCGATCATGCAGAAGGGTCAAATGACGGTCGCTGTCGATGATGCCGACCTGCCCGCGCATCAGGCTGACGTCGCGATCGCCCTGAAGCATGCGGCATCGGCCGGCAAGCTCCAGGTTGAGATAGAAGCAGCTGCTGCGCGAGGCGGCGATGTCGGCGGCTGAACGGCGAACGGTGTGTTCGGGAAAGAACACCCTGTTGACGGCGCCCTCTCCCAGCCTGATCGTCTCGACCTTGGCTGGGAAGCGCAACGTTGCCGGCGACTCCGGCGTGAGGTTCATGAAGGCCTGGCAGATGGCCTCGCGGTAACAGGCAAACTGTTCGGCGGGCCTGGCGACCTCGGTATTCCAGACCATGTGCCGGGGAATACTCCCGCAACGTCCTTGCTGCATCAGTTCGCTCCGAGACCAATCGGGTTCAGTCCTAGCCAAGCGCGGCTCGGCGGACCGGGTTTCAATACAGGCGTAACCGAACAAGCGTTGCGTCGAGCCCGCGAAAAATGCAATTCCGCGTCGATCTCATCATATCGTGCAGAGGGACCACAATATGTCGACCTATGTTCTCGTCCACGGCGCCTGGCATACCGGCACCGAGCTCGAACCTGTCGCAGCGTCGATCCGCGCAGCCGGCCACCAGGTTCATACCCCGACGATCAAGGGCAATCGGCCCGGCGACGCCAAGACCACGGGCCTTGCAGACGCGATCCAGTCCATCGTCGATTACCTCTCGGAGAACAATCTCAGGGACGTCGTCCTGCTCGGCCACAGCTATGGCGGGATGATCATCACTGGCGTTGCCGACCAGGCCGCCGACCGCATCCGCCGGCTCGTATACTGGAACGCGTTCGTCCCGAACAACGGGGAGTCTCTCAACGATATGGTGCCCCCGCACTACCTCACGCTGTTCGACGCGATCGCGGCCGAGCGCGGCGACGGCTCGGTGGTGCTGCCCTTTCCGATCTGGCGCGACGCCTTCATCAACGACGCCGATCTGGAAACGGCGCAGCGGGCCTATGCCATTCTCAATCCGCATCCGCTGAAAACGTTCAGCGACAAGATTGCGCTGCGCACCAATCCGGCCGAGATGATGCTGGCAAAGTCCTATATCAACTGCACCGAAGACATCGCGCTGCCGCACAGCTTCCCCTGGCACCCGCGGCTGTCGGAGAAACTCGGACTGTTCCGCCTGGTCCACGTTCCGGGAAGCCATGAATTGTGCTTCTCCGATCCGAAGGCTCTGGCGCAGGCGATCATGGACGCCGGCCGCGACTGACCTCAACTCCGTCAGGTGAGATTGAAAGCGAGCGCGATGGCGCCGACCAGGATGAGGCTGGCGGCCCAGACCGTATCCAGATTGAACCAGCTTTTCGATACGAACCTCACGCCGAGATAGCGATACACGGCCCACGCCAACAGTCCGCCGGACGCGATCATGGCTGCGGAATGGACGAGCGCGACCAGCACCGCCATGCCGAGATTCGCATCCACCAGCGTGCTCGCGGCCTGATGCGGACTGTCGAGATCGGAGGCCTGGCAAAGACCGAGATAGATCGGCACGAGCATCAGTCCGGCGCCATGCGCGATCGCGACGGCGAACGACCAGAGTCCAAGCTGTGTCGGCGGTATTCTTGCGATCGCCCTGGGATGGCGCGGGCGCACGAGCCGAAACACGCCGAAGCCGATGACGAGGAGAGCGGCCGCGACCTGGATCGGACGCCGCCATTCCGCGACCGCAATCAGCAGCGCGAACGGCAGCAGCATCGATAGCGTTGCCGCGATGTGGCCGACCGCCAAAACCCCGAGCGCCGCGAACAGCGCGCGGGGGTTTTTCTCCATCAACCCCGCCGACACCGCCAGCGGCCAGCCCATTCCGGGATTGATCCCGTGATACAGGCCGCTCGCGACCACGGCGAGCCAGAGCCACGCCAGCGTCCCGGTGGCGATGCTCAACGCTCATACCGACGGGTAGCAAAACGAATCGGTCGAGCAGTCGCCGCCCTCGAGCCGGATCTGATGGGCGCGATAGCCATCCGGGAAGCCGACAAAGTAATCCCTGGCGAGTTCGAGCCCGCCATTCGGACCGGCGTTGGCCATCACCTCGACGCCGGCAACTCCATCGGGATAGAACTGGTCGTCCCAGGTCGAGTACAGCGAGTTGGTCCAATAGACGCGCTTGCCGTCGCGACTGATCTCGACCATCTGCGGACCGCCGGCAAACGGCTTGCCGTTCGGATGCGGCGTGCGGCGTGCAATGCCGCCGATGTGGACGGAGCCCGCGAGCTTCGGCTTGCGCGGATCGCTGACGTCGTACTGGCGCATCTCGCCGGTCCCCCAACAGGAGACGTAGAGGAAGCGGTCGTCCATCGACAGATCGATGTCGGTCACGAGCGGCGGCACCGCGCCAAAACCCTGGAGCAGCGGCGGAAGCTGCTCTTTTGGTGCTGGCTCGGGCGGAATCGTCGCGGTCTTCTCGACATGGAATTTGCCGCCCTCGCGCCACCAGGTCCAGATCGACGCCTCCAGGTTCGTCGTGTCGACCACGACACCGACAAAGCCATGTTCGCGGACGGGATCATGCGCGGGCCGCACCTCGAGCGCCATCTGATGGTTGGCGCCGAGGTCGAGCGTCTGGACGTGGCGCCGCTCCCTCAGGTCCCAGCAGTGCAGACAATGGCCATATTTGTTCGACAGCAGATCCTCCGGAACGATGCCATTCTCGAACTGCGGCGGCAGCGCCCACTCGCTCGACACCATGTAGTCGCGCGGCAGGTTCCACCAGAAATCATAGTGCCGTTTCTGTGGGCCGCGATCGATCTCCCAGCGGCCGAGCACCTCGAACGTTTCGCAGTCCATGATGAAGACGCCGGGAGGCCCATCGGTGCCGTCTTTGCCGCCGCCACCCAGCGTGCTGACATAGATGCCCTCGGGGCCGCAGTGGATGGTGTGCGGCCGCGAATAGCCGGTCTTCTTGAACACCTCCTCGGGCTCGATGATCTTGTGAATGCGCGCCTTGGTCGGATCAGGCTTGGTGTCGACGATGTAGATGCGCGATGATCTGAGCCCGGGGATGATGAGGTAGCGCCGCTCGATGAAGGCGTGGCCGGCGAGCGGCGACAGCGCCGACGAGCAGGCATTCCAGCCGAAATGGTGAAACTCGTCGCCCTTGTTCGGCATCGTGACTGTATGCACGACCCGGCCGTAGCTCGGCGAGTCCGGCTTGACGTCGATGACCGCGAGCGCGTCGGGTTTTGAAAAATCCGGTGAGAGCAGCAAGGTGTAGGCAAAGTTTTCGGGCGGCGCCTCCATCGCAAGCTTTGGCGATGCGTGAAACGTGGGGTCCGGCCTGATCGTCATGACACTGCCTCCCTTTTTTCAAGTTGGTCTCGAGCCAACATGCTTCGAGACATCGAACACAATTCTAGCAGCTCTGTGAGCCTCTCGCTGCGCCCCAACGACGCACCTCCGGGAGAGTTCCGAGAACGTGAACACTCCGTGATTGCTCATCTGCAGAATAATCCTCCTCTTGGATCGCCTACTCGGCAGCGACACGATTCAGCGTGACATGACCGCGCGTCTTCACCACGACCTTGATCGCGTCGTCGACGCGCTCGCGGGCGTAGCGCAGCGCCATCAGCAGGTCCTCCAGCGCAAAGGTGTGGGTGTGCACCCTGGTGGCGTCGAAACGCTTCTGCGCCATGAAAGCCTCGGCGCGATGCGTCGCGCTGCGGCCTTCGCCGCGAATGCCGAACACATAGATGTTGTTGCGCACGAGATGGGCAATGTCGACCTGGGCGGGCTCGTGCGGAAAGGCCGCGAGACAGATGCGCCCGCCCCTGTTCACCATGCGCGCCGCCTCATTGACCGCATTGGGCGCGCCGGAGCATTCGACCACATAGTCGACGCCCTTGCCGCCATTGAGCCGCCGCACCGCTTCGACCGGATCCTCGTTCTTCGCGTTGACGACGAAATCCGCGCCGAGCGCGCGGCCGATCTGCAGGCGGTTGTCGCGCGTGCCCGTCAAAATGACCGGCTGCGCGCCGAGCGCTTTAGCGACCGCGACGCCCAATAGCCCGATCGGACCGGGCCCGGTGACGACCACGCTCTCGCCGGCGACGAGGCCGCCGAGCTCGGTGAGACCGTACATCGCAGTGCCTGCGGTGACGACCAGCGTCGCCTCCTCGTCTGACATCTCATCGGAAATCGCTACCAGCGTATTGATGTTGTTGACCGCAAATTCGGCAAAACCGCCGTCGGTGGTAAAACCGTTGGCGCGATGGCCCTTGTCGATGTCACCGTAGTTCAGTCCGTAGTTATGGCACGAGGTGTACATGCCCTGGCGGCAGCGTTTGCACTGGCCGCAGCCGGCGTGAATTTCCACGGTTACGCGCTGGCCGATCTGATATTCGTCGACGCCCTGCCCGAGCGCCACCACGGTGCCCATATATTCGTGGCCCGGCGTAAAATTCTTGTTGTGAGGCAAGCCGCCCTGGATCATCGCCGGCGGCCCGTGCGAGATGATCTCCAGATCCGTGGCGCAGATCGCGACCGCATCGATCCGCACCAGCACCTCGGCGCGCTTCGGTACCGGCACCGGCTTGGTTGTCAGGATCAATTGATCGGGATCGCCCAAGACCCAGGCGCGCATCGTCTCAGGAACCGGGAAATCGGGCGACGTCTTGACGTTGTCGTGCTGGTACATGCGCTGCTCCCTGGACGTTCGTCCTTGTTGTGCCGCGGCGGCCTGACAGTCTTGCCAATGATCCCCGAAAGCCGCCTGCAAAATTTTCTCCTGGAACTCTTCGCGAGCTCCAGCATCCCACACCTTCATTCTAACGCCGCGATCACGTCTCCTCGCAACCGATATTTGGTTGAGCACGCGGGAAAAATCCTGGAGCCAGGCCATGACATCGGGGCGCCTATCCGGGCCTCATGGTTCGAGGCGGCGCGCCTGTCAGTGCCGCGCTGAAAGTCTGCCGACGCGCGCGCATCCTCACCATGAGGGTCTGGCTTGGCGCAGTGGTGCCTTGGCTCTGTGGATATGCGTTTTTCCCGGGAAAAACGGGCTTGACGCCAGGACCACACGACTTCTCCGTCCGCAACAGCATCACTCGCGCGCTGACACCATTACGTCCATCGCATCCCGCCTCACGTGTCGTGACGATAGCGCATACGCCCCTCTTGCCGAGGCGGGACGCGACACACAACCACATATTTCTGAAAAACGGAAGCCAAATGTTTTCAGCGCGAGGACGGGAGCAGAATCGGCATTGAATCGGCTCGCGAAATTCAATTTTTGGCGAACGCGATTTCTCCTGGCCCGCCGCGCGTGCCACTCATCACGCGCGCCCGTCGGGCGAATCAGTCCGGCTCGTGCACCCGTTGTCATTCCGGGATGCGCCGAAAGGCGCAGACCGGGAATGACGCGCAAATCGGCAAGTAGCCCGTAGGGTCAAGTGAAGTGCGTCACAGAGATCATGACATTTTGCAACAACTATTTCTTGCCGGGGTAAGCCATCTCAGCCCACAATAGCGATCGGGAACTGTGGGTCAGGCGTCGCCCGCGGGGAGGACGAATGATCGGCATTTCGATTGCCGATGCCGGTTTCGAGCTGCTCTGCAACAGCGAGCGGATTGGCCGCCGACGGCCGCTCGATGAAGTGACCGTCAAAACCCTCGACGGCTTCTCGCGCTACGCGGCCCTGCTCGATCGCGACGATGACACATCCGAAGCGCTGCTTACGCTCGGCCGCGACCTCCATCGCTTCCTCGACGGCGACGGGCGGGACCTCGCCACGCTGATCGACCGGGCCAAGCGGCCGGTGCATTTCGAGATCGCGACCTCGTCGGAGAGACCTCTCTCGTCGGGCGGCGGCGCGAGTTGCAGGCGGCGCTGAAGGCGCTGCGCGACGGCGGGCACGCCGGCGTGCTGCTGCACGGCATGGGCCGGCTCGGCAAATCGAGCCTGGCGGCACGGATCGCCAACCGGCTGCCGGACCTGAAGCTCGGGGTCGTGTTCGAGCACTATGGTCCACTCGACATTCTGGCGGCTCTCCGTGAGTCGCTGCGCAATGATCGCGTCGCATCCGGGGCGCTTGACGCGGCGGAGAAGCGCGTCCGCGACGACGCAAGCCGGCTTGAGTCCGGCTGCGCTGGCTGCTCGCCGGCCCCTGCAAGCGAGCCGGCGCTGACGGCACCGCGGTGCTGCTGGTGATCGATGATCTCGAACAGGTGATGGAAGAGGACGCGCAGCAGCAGCGCTACGTCGTCTCCGAAGCGGCCGCGCCGGTGCTGCGTGCGGTGCTGGAGGCATTTGATGCCGCCGCTGGCGACAGCCGCCTGCTGCTCACCAGCCGCTACCGCCTCTATCTCGACGGACTCGAAGAGAAGCTGTTGGACCTGCCGCTGCCGCCGCTGTCGCCGGCCGCGCAGGGCAAGCTTATGGACCGTCAGCAGCTCGCCTTGCAGAGCGGTCCGACCGAGAAGGCGCGGGCCGAGGGCGAAAAGCTGCTTAACGAACGCGCGGAACTCCTGGCCAGGGTCCCGACATCGCACGCGGCAATCCCGGGCTGCAGGACCTGATCGGCCGCAAGCTGGTGCTGTCGCGCGCGGTCACATCAGAGCATGCGGCTAAGGTGCTTGAGGAGATGGAGGTCTGGCTCGCACAGGGCGAACTGCCTGGGGATGCCGCAGTGCGCGAATTCCTCGAAAACCTTGCGATCGATCATTTAATCGCGCTTGCCGGCCAACCGGGACGCGAGCTGTTGCGCCACCTGACGCTGTTCAGCCTGCCGGTGCCCGAAGCGGTCATCGAGAACATGGCTGGCAAGATGGGCGCTTCGCCCGCCCGGCTCAGGGATCTCGGCCTCGTCGATCGGCATGAGGATCTCGTCGATCCTCACATGCGCGCCGTCGCTGCGAACGCGCTTGCTGCCGCCCGTGTTGCAGCGCTTGACGACGACGAGCAGAAGGCGTGGCGCGGGACCTATTCGCCGCATGGGGCGGCGCCGCAGCGGAGCCCGCCTGGCCGTCGACCTGCAGTTTCCAGCTCACCCACCTTGGCTTGTTGGCGAAGGATGCTGAAATCGTCGCAACCTGCGCCGCCGCGGCAGTGCAGGCGCTCAGCCGCGGCCCGGCCGAAGCAGCGGCGAATCTGGGTCAAGCCGCGGTCGCACTGCTCGATACGCAGCAGCGCACAGTTCGATGGTCGTTGCTGACGGCGACTGCGCAGGCGGCAGTGACCAGCGGCGACGGACTGACCGCCGATAGGCTGATCGCGCGCGGGGTGGAAGCACCGGCAGAGCAGCGGGCCTCCGGTACTCCCGTCGACGCGGACGAGGAAGCCCTGCTGCTGAGAGCTCATGCCGAGCGGCTCTTCACGCAGGGCGATCTCGACGAGGCCCTGCGCATTCTCCGAGGAGAGCTGCTACCGGTGCTCGAGCGGCTCGGCCACGAGCGCGCACGCGCGATGACCATGGGCCAGATCGCCGACATTCTCACAAGCCGCGGCGACCTCGACGAAGCCTTACGCATCCGTCAGGACGAAGAACTCCCAGTCTACGAGCGGCTCGGTGACCTGCACTCCCGCGCTGTCACCATGGGCCAGATCACCGACATCCTCATTGGCCGCGGTGATCTCGACAAGGCGTTGAAGGTGTTGCGACACGAGTTGCTTTCGACCTTCGAGAGACTCGGCGACCTACGCTCGTGCTCGGCCGCCATGGGCCGTATCGCAGACATTCTCGAAAGTCGCAGTGACCTCGACCAGGCGTTCCGCATCCGACAACTGGAACAACTCCCTATCTTCCAGCGCTTCGATGATGCGGATAACGTCGCCCATACCCTGTGGAAACTCGCCCGGATCGATCTTGCACAGGGGAGATTCGACGACGCGCGGTCGCGGATCGACGAAGCCTATGCAATCATGCTCCGGCTCGACCGTGCCGAAGGAATCGCGGTCGTCGGCATGAGCCTCGGCCCGATGCTTGCCGCAAGCGAGCAGCGCGACGAAGCCCTCGTGGTCTTGCGGCGATCGGTGGATATGTTTCGCAAGCTCGGTCTGGAGAAACGCGCCCAGGAAGCCGATTGGCTCATCGCCGAACTCGGCCTCGGCTGATCGTCATGCTCTGCTTTGCCTATCGCGGACGTTTCAATCGTTGAACGGAATCTCCGGCGACGGCGGGGCCGGCTCGCCGGGCTCGGCGACATCTGCGCAATTGCTCTGGGGTTTGTGGCCCGCGAGCGCATCGCGGACGAAGGCGAGCGCATCGGGAAAGGAGGCGTTCAGGCCGCCATTGTGCGTCGCGCCCGGAAAAGTCTTCCAGACGAGATCGCTGCCTCCGGCACAAAGGGCTTTCACCGCTCCATATTGACGGCGCGGCACCAGCGTGGTGTCGGCGAGCCCGGTGCCGAGCATGACAGGGACCGGCAGCTGCGTGACCGACATGTCGGTCTCAGGCGTCAGCCGCGCTTCGATCGGCTCGACAAAGGCGTTGGCTGCCGTGATGTCTTCTCGCTCCGCCAGCGCGCGCATCTCGGCGGTGCAGCCCTCGCGCGCTGCCTTCAACAGCATCTTGCCTTTGTCGGTCGCGAGCGCATCGGCCGACGGCGCCTCGTCGGGGAGCGAGCCGCCGAGCGTCGCCAGCGTGACATAAACCGGCGAGTTGATCCGCGTCGGCGCCTTGTAGGGACCTTCGGGAAAAGTCGAGACCACACCGGTCGCGACCGTCGCGAGCAGCGGCACATCGCTTGCGTAGGTGGGCGCGATGCGCGTGGCGCCCAAGGCCGCGCCCGACCCCTGCGACTGGCCGGTGATGAAGACTTTTGCCGCGAGCTTGTCCGCATGCGCCGACAGCGCCGCGCGCACGGCGTCGAGCACGGAACGTCCCTCCGCCTCCCAGATCAGATACGGATGCGGCCCGGGCCCACCAAGGCCCTGATAATCGGTCGCCACCACGGCAAAGCCGTTCTCGAGCCAGCGGTTGATATAGACGGCGTCGCGCCGCTTGTGCCCCGACCATGAGGCCGCGCAGCGGTCGGACACACCGAGTGTGCCATGGGCCCACGCGACCAGCGGCCAGCCACCCGCCGGCGGCTCGCCCTTCGGCAGATAGAGTGTGCCACTCACCGGCACGATCCCGGCGTGCCAGCGCAGATCGGTCGACGTGTAGAGCACGCGCGCCCCAGTACCGGCGCTCGTCATCTCCGCCTGCGGCGGGATCGGCTCCTCGCGCAGCATGACACCGGGACGCTCGGGCAACGCCGGCGTCCAACGATAGAACGAAGAGAGGTCCTGATCGCCGACCTTGGGCCCGGTCGGCAGCGTCGCCATGTCGGCATGCGCCTGCACCATGGACAAGCCTATGAGAACGGCGAGCGCCGCTGACGATATCGATGATGTTTCCTTGAACATGCGTTCTTCCCTTATGAATTCGCAGGGTGGGCCAAGCGAAAGCGTGCCCACCATCCAGGACCACGTGTTGACAGAGGGTGGGCATGGCGCTGCGCGCCTTTGCCCACCCTCTGGCGGCCATTACCGCGCCGCTTCGAATCCTCCGAGCGCGGCGGTCAGGTTGGCGCCGAGTATATCCGAGAGATAGCCGCCCTCCTGCACGAACACCGTGGGCAGCCCCATGCGCGCGATGACTTCGCCGATGCGACGAAAACCGTCCGTCGTCACGGCAAGTCCCGCCAGCGGATCATGTTCCGATGCATCGAGGCCGAACGCGACCACGAGCGCGCCCGGCGCGAAGGCGTCGATCGCCGTCCCGGCACGAGCGAGCGCCTGCATGTAGCCGTCGTCCCCGGTGCCTATGGCTAAGGGAATATTCAGATTCGCGCCGAGGCCTGCGCCCTCGCCACGCTCATGCGCAAAACCCCAGACATAGGGATAGTAAGCCGTGGGGTCGGCGTGAATCGAGACCGTGAAGACGTCGCCGCGTTGGTAGAAGATGCCCTGCGTGCCGTTGCCGTGATGCACGTCGACGTCGAGGATCGCGACGCGCTCATGCGCCAGCCGCAGATGCGCGGCCGCGATCGCGCTGTTGTTGAGAAAGCAGAAGCCGCCGGCCATGTCGCGATAGGCATGATGACCGGGTGGACGGCAGAGCGCATAGGCCGCATCCTCGCCATCGCGCACGAGCTGTGCCGCCGTGGTCGCGACATCGCTCGCCGCGCACGCGCCGGCCCAGGTGCCCGGACCGATCGGACAGGCGGTGTCGGCGGTGTGCCAGCCGAGCTTGCCGACGATGTGGCTCGGATAGGTCGCGGCGTGGCGCACGGGATGGACGTTGGCGATCATCTCCGGCCCGGAATCGCCGAGCGCCGACCAGGCGTCCCAGGCCTCGGCCAGAAAACTCAGATATTCGGGACTATGGATGCGCGCCCGCGGTCCGTGCCCGAACCTAACAGGCGCGACGATCTCATGCTGCCCCGCCTTCAGCCCGGCGAGCAGCCGGTCGGCGCGCTCGGGCTGCTCGGTGGTGCGCTTCACCACGCCGCGCACCAGGAAGAACTGCGGATCATGGCTTCGATGCAGTTCGCTGTAGACCGCCTTCACGCGAGCTTGCTCCTGTATCCGGAAAAATTCTGCCCGTCGAGACGCGGCGCCTGACTGGCCCGGTGCCACGCGGTGAGCGATGGATCCATGAAAGCCGGCCGACTACATCTTGCTGCGCGACAGGAAATTTTCGAAGGCGGCAACGGCAGCCGCAGAGCGCATGCGCTCGGTAAATACATGTTCTTCCTGAGCGATCCGGCGCAGCAGATCCTCGGCCGGCAGCTTCAACAACCCTCGCGCGCTCGCGACCGCATCGGGAGGCAGGGCGCAAATGTCGCGCGCTGCCTTTTTCGCCTCGTTGAGGGCGTGGCCGGTCGGAACGACCATGTTGACGAACCCCGCCTGTCGCGCGTCCTCCGCGCTCATCGTTCGCCCCATCACCAGCATCGCGAAGGCGCGCTGGTGACCCGCCGTACGCGGCAGCAGAAGGCTCGAGGCCCCTTCCGGCACGAGGCCAAATTGGACGAAAGGACAGGAGAACGATGCCGTGGCGCCGGCCAGCACGTAGTCGCAGTGCAGGATCATCGTCGCCCCGATGCCGGCGGCGGCGCCATCCACGGCGGCGATCATCGGCTTCTTGTTGTTGACGAGCGACTGCAGGAAAATGATCGGCCCCCTCGGCGTGACCGGGTCAGCTTCCGTCCGCGCAGCATCGAGAAAGTCCCTGATATCGACGCCGACGGTAAACACGCCCGAACGACCGGTCAGGATGAGACAACGGATATCGGGGTTCGACTGCGCCTGCTCGATCGCCTCGCTGATGGCGAGAAACATCTCCTGGGTCAGCGCATTCTTCTTCTCCGGACGCCGCATCGCGATGGTGCGCGTGTGCTCTTCGTCCGTGACAATGATGTGGCCGGTCATGCTGTCGCCTCGCGGAGCTCTGCCCCGGTGTCCCCTCGCCCCCAACTTGCGATGTTTGGGTTACGACATCAACCCTCCGATCATGCGCCAGAGCGCATGGCTTCAGGTCGATTTGTCTCACTGCCCCGAGGGCGTCCGCAGGCCATGCCAAGCGTCCCGGACCTGGTGATAGTGAACCTCGGGAAGATAGTCCGGCGTGTTGAGGTTGAGGTTGTGGACGTCGAGGCGGCCGACCGAACTGAGCAGCGTATAGGACGCGATCACCCGGTCGCGCTGCGACGTGATCTGCCGGGCCCTGGCGTTGGTCAGGTCCTGCTGGGCGTTCAGCACATCGATCGTGGTGCGCTGGCCGCCCTGCGCCTCGCGCCGCACGCCCTGCAGCGCAACATCGGCCGCATGGACCTCGGATTCCGCGGCCTTGAGCGCGATCTTGGTACCCTCGTTGGTCACCCAGGCGCCGACCACCGCGGTGCGGGCCTGGTTCCGGACCTGCTCGAGCACGAGACGACTTTGCGACGCCATCTCCTTGGCCTGACGGGTCTGCGAGGCCGCGGTGCCGCCGTCATAGATCGGCACATTGACCTGGCCCAGGATCGAGGCCTGGTCGGTCGACGTCGTGGTCAGGCTGGTATCCGACTCGACCGTGCGGCTGGCGCTGACCTGCGCCGATACGGTCGGCAGCAAGGCGCTTTCCGCCACCTTGATCGTGGTCTGGGCGACATCGACATCGTAGCCGGCGCCCAGGATCGCCGGATGTTCATGGCTTGCCGTATCGATGGCGGCAACCTGGGTCACCGGCGCCAGGCGGTCCACGGGCATCGCCGGTTGCAGACGTAACGGCGCATCGCCGATCACTTGCCTGTAAATCTCCTTGCTGATGGCGAGTGCGACCTCGGCCGAATTGAGGTCCGCCAGTCCCCGGTTCAGTCGCGCCTCGGCCTGCGCCGTGTCGGTCGGCGTCACGTCGCCGGCATTGAGGCGCCGTTTGGTCGTGGCCAGGATTTCGCGCAGCACGTCGACATTGGTGCGCTGGGATTCGTACAGCGCGTTGTTGGCCATGACATTCATGTAGGCGGTGACGGCATCGAGCAGCACGCCCTGGCCGACATTCCGCAAGGCCTCACGCTCGGACATGACCTGAAACTCGGCGACACGGACGCTGTTGGCGGTCTTGTTGCCGTTGAACAGGACCTGATTGACCGTCACCCCGATGGTCCACGGCCGCAACGTCGCGGTCTGGATCGTGTTTGTCGGGAACAGATCGCGCACCGCCTGGAGCCCGGCGGACAGGCTCGCAATGATCTGCGGCCGGTAACCCGCAAGCGCCTGCGGCACATTCTCGTCCGTTCCTCGTTGCTTGGCGCGCTCAGCGTTGAGCTGTGGGCTGCTCTGATAGGCGCGCGCCAGCGCCTCTTCCAGAGTTTCGGCACGAGCGGACACCGCGAATACCAGACTGGCAATGATCGCGAGACACACGCAAGCCGGCCGCAGTCCCGGCGAGCGGGAATTCGGAAGCCATGCGAAAGCGGCTCTACTCACAATCCACCCCGATTACCCCACCGGCCGGTCATTCGGCCGGTGCCAGATCACCCTTCAGCGGTAAGCCCGGCGCCGCGTCGTCGCGAAAACGTGGAAATCAGCGCTGGCAGCGTCAGCAGAATCACCATCGGCGCCACCATCATGCCGGCCACCACCACCACCGCCAGCGGCTTCTGGACCTGTGAACCGATTCCTGACGACAGCGCCGCCGGAAGCAGGCCGACACCCGCCACCACGCAGGTCATCAGGACCGGGCGCAGCTGCAGTTCACCGGTGCGCAGGATCGCCCGGCCGCGCTCCATGCCCTCGTCGATGAGCTGGTTGTACTGGGAGAGAATGATGATGCCATCCATCACCGAAATACCGAAAAGCGCGATGAAACCGATCGCGGCCGACACACTGAAGGGAATTCCGGTCGCCACCAGTCCGACGACACCGCCGAACACCGCCATCGGGATGACGCTCATGGTCAGGACGGTGTCGACGATGGACCCGAAATTGAACCAGATCAGCATCGCGATTAATGCGAGGCTGATCGGCACGACGATCGACAGCCGCTTGATCGCATCCTGCAGATTGCCGAACTCGCCGACCCATTCGAGCCGCGAGCCCGGCGGCAGTTGCACCTGCGCCTCGATCTTCTGCTGCGCTTCCCGGATCGCGCCGCCGAGATCGCGCTCGCGCACCGAGAATTTGATCGGCAGATAGCGCTCCTGCTGCTCGCGATAGATGTAGGCCGCCCCCGACACCAGGTTGATCGACGCCACCTCGCTGAGCGGCACCTGTGTGATCCCGTTCGGCCCCTGCGCGCCGATCCGCAAGTTCTGGATCGCCTCCGCGCTCTTGCGATATTGCGGCGCGAGCCGAACGATGATCGGAAAATGCCGGTCGCTGCCCGGCTCATAGAGATCGCCTGCGCTATCGCCGCCGATCGCAGTGCGGATCGTGGTGTTGATGTCGCCGGGCGCAAGCCCATAGCGCGCGGCCCGCGCGCGATCGATATCGATCTGGATCGTCGGCTGGCCGAGCGAGGTGAAGACGGCGAGATCGGTGATGCCCTGGACCGTCGCCAGCACGGATTTGATCTTGTTGGCGGTGTCGGTCAGGGCCTGCAGGTCGTTGCCGAACAGCTTGATCGAGTTCTCGCCCTTCACGCCGGACACCGCTTCCGAGACGTTGTCCTGCAGGTATTGCGAGAAGTTGAACTCGACGCCGGGAAACTTCTCCTGCAGTTGGGCCAAAAGCTTCGCGGTCAGTTCATCCTTGTCCTCGTTCGCCGGCCAGTCCTTGGCCGGCTTCAGGGGTGCAAAGAACTCCGCATTGAAGAAGCCGGCCGCATCGGTGCCGTCGTCGGGCCGGCCGTGCTGCGACACCACCGCCTCGACCTCGGGCTGGCTCGCGATCAGCCGGCGCATCTCGTTGACGTAGGAGTTGCCTTCCTGCAGCGAGATCGTCGGCGGCAAGGTGGCACGAATCCACAGATTGCCCTCCTCGAGCTTGGGCAGGAACTCGAGCCCCAGGAGGCGGACGGCGATGCCCGTCATCACGATCAGCGCGGCCGCCGCCATCAGCACCACGCGGCGGCTGCGCAGCGACAGCGTCAGCGCCGGCATATAGAGCCGATGCAGAATCCGCATGATCCAGGTGTGGGTTTCCTGGACATGTGCCGGCAGGATGATCGCGGAGAGCGCCGGCGTGACCGTGAACGTCGCGAGCAGGCCGCCCGCCAAGGCGTAAGCGTAGGTCCGGGCCATCGGGCTGAAGATGTTGCCTTCGACGCCGCTCAAGGTGAACAGCGGCAGGAACGCCGCGATGATGATCGCGGCCGCGAAGAAGATCGATCGCGAGACATCGGCGGCCGCCGTGAGGATGGCGTGGTGCTTGATGTCCATGATCGTGTTCGGCGAGATATGCGCTTCCTCGGCTTCCGAAAATTCTTCGGTATGGGACAGCCGGCGGAAGATCGCCTCCACCATGATGACGGTGGCATCGACGATCAGGCCGAAGTCGATCGCGCCGACCGACAGCAGATTGGCGGACTCGCCGCGCAGCACCAGGATGCTCACGGCAAAGAACAGCGCAAACGGGATGGTTGCGCCGACGATCAGCGCGCTGCGCAGGTCGCCAAGGAAGATCCACTGCAGGATCACGATCAGCACGATGCCGAACGACATGTTCTCGAGCACTGTCCTGGTCGTGGTCTGGATCAGGTCCTTGCGATCGTAGATCCGTTCGATGTGGACGCCCGGCGGCAGGATGGAGGAGCCGTTGATCTTGTCGACGAGATTCTCGACTCGCTCGATGGTCGGCGAGCTCTGCTCGCCGCGGCGCATCAGCACGATGCCCTGGACGATGTCGTCGGCATCGTTCATGCCTGCGATCCCGAGCCGCGGCTGCTCGCCCACGGTGACGCTCGCGACATCCTTCACCAGGACCGGCGTGCCGCCGACCGACGCGACCATGGTGTCGGCAAGCGCGTCGACCGAGCGGATCAATCCGACGCCCCGCACCACGGCGGCCTGCGGCCCGATATTGACCGTGTTGCCGCCGACATTGATGTTGGAGTTGGAGATCGCCTGCAACAGCTGCGACAGGGTCAGTCCGTTGGCGACCAGCTTGTTGACGTCGACCTGTACCTCGTAGGTCTTGGTCTTGCCGCCCCACCCCGTGACGTCGATCACGCCGGGGACGCTGCGGAAGCGGCGCTGCAGCACCCAGTCCTGCAGCGTCTTCAGGTCGAGCACTGAGTAGTTGGGCGGCCCGACCAGGCGATAGCGATAGATCTCGCCGATCGGGCTCTGCGGCGAAATCTGCGGCTGCGCGTTGTTGAGCAGCGGCGAAAGCTGCGACAGGCGGTTCAGCACCTGTTGCAGCGCCTGGTCATAGGTGTAGTCGAAGGAAAACTGCAGCTTGACGTCGGAGAGGCCGTACAGCGAGATCGTGCGGATCACATTGAGGTTCTTGATGCCCGCAACCTGCGTCTCCAACGGAATGGTGATGTAGCGCTCGATCTCTTCCGCCGACAATCCCGCGCTCTGGGTGACGATGTCAACCATCGGCGGCGTCGGATCGGGATAGGCCTCGATGTTCAACTGCTGAAATGCGATCAACCCGCCGATCACGACGGCGGCAAAGAGTCCGACCATCAGGAAGCGGCGACTGACTGCGATTGAAACGAGACGGTCCATCGCTTCAGCTACCGGACGCGGCGCGGTCGATGAACAGGCTGCCCTTGGTGACGACCTTCTCCCCGGCCTTCAGACCAGAGCGGACCTCGACGAGATTGCCGTTGGTCAAGCCGGTCTGGACTTCGCGGAGCTCGAGCGACTTGTCGTCATTGGCGACCCACAGCCGGACATGGTCGCCTTCGTAGATCAGCGCCTGCTTGGGCACGCCGACGGATGGATGGTCGTCACCCGAAAAGATCGTCGCATTGGCGAACATTTCGGGCTTGAACAGCCCATCCTTGTTGTCGACCGTCGCCCGCACCAGGAGCCGCCGGGTCGACGGGTCGATCGCGGCCGCGACATAATCGATGCTGGCCTTGAAGGTGCGCCCGGGCAGCGCCAGCACGGCGAATTCGATGTCCTGGCCCAGCCTGACGTCAGCCGCCTCGCTCTCCCGCACGAAGGCGGTCAGCCAGACCGTCGAGAGATCGCCGATCACGAAGGCGGGATCGCTGGCGCCGCTGTTGATGTACTGGCCCGGCCCGACCTTGCGTTGCACGACGAGGCCGCCGATCGGCGAATAGATCGGCGTGTCGGCACTGATCTGCCGCGTCTTCTGGAAGGTCTCGATCTGCTCTTCCGAGCGGCCGAGAATGCGCAGGCGGTTGCGGGCAGCCTCGACCGCCGTTTCCCCCGCATGCATGTCGTTCTGTGCCGCCGTCAGATCGGCCTGCGCCTGCTGCCAATCCTTGAGCGGAACGGCCTTGCCGGCATAGAGGTCGTTCTGGCGCGTCTCGACGATCTGCGCGAGCTTGAGCTTGGAGCGGGCCGTGTCGAGCGTTGAGAGCGCGGTCGCGAAATCGTTCAAGCCCTGCACGGTGTCGGTCGCTTCGATGACGAACAGCGGCTGGCCGCGTTCGACCCGGTCGCTCGGCTTGACCAGCAGTTTGACGACCCGTCCGGCATAGGGCGAGAAGATCGGCGTCGAGATGTCTTCGTCGACGGCGATCTTGCCCTCGGTGACGTGCTCGGCCCGAAACACGCGCTCCGCGACCGGCTCGAACGACAAGTTCGCCCATTGCGCCTGCGTCGGCACGAAGCGCGACGCATCGGCCTTGGGTGCGGGTGACGTGGTCTCCAACGACCTGGCGCGATTCACGAACATCCGGTTGGCGCCAAAGACGCCCACGCCGATCACCGCGGCTGCGATCAGCGTCAACGCCGTGCCTCGCCGGCTCCGGTTTGCGGCGCCGTTCATCGTGTCAATCCGCGCAACGACATCCGCCCTCGCGCCCGCCCCTCCCCGCCGGACCTCGCCAAAATCCGGCGGCCCAAATTCCCCGCCGCCACTCGTCTTATTGGCGATTTCGTGGCGCAGCAAGAGCGCTTTGGCCACACCTCAACGGCTGTTTTCCGTCGATTTTCCGCGCGTCTCGCGTCGTCGATCGCGAATCATCCGATCTGTGCCCTCCTTTGTAAGGATCATGTAAGGTAACGTGTGCGGTATCGATTGCGGGCGGCGCAGCGTCGTTCCTCCGCGGCCTGTCCGCGCCGTGATGGATACTGACCGGCTCTCGCGACCGCGACGCACGCGGCGCTCCCACGTCACATGATCTTGTTGTCGCCTTGCCGCGGGAAGACCCTGCCACGGGATCGTCCCTACGTTGCGCCCAACCGGCGAGAGCACCCGGCAAGGTGGTAGTACAGTCTTCCATCGCCATGTGGTAGAAATTGCCGACGGGCCATTCTTCTGAAATACAGAACTTCGGCGCCACTCGCTGTGTGGAGTGGAATGGTCGCGCGAGGCGAGAGCGAACCCGCGCGGCGAGGGGCGGCACGTCACGAAACAAGACCGTGAGGATGCGCGAATCATCTCGCCAAAAATCCCGTCGGATGGATGACGGAGGGCGCCTCAAATCCGTTCGGTTTCGTCCCAATTTGACTAAAGTTTCAGCCATCCGCCGATTGTTTTGGCAACGCTCTGGCCGCGTTCGACCACCAAACGAAAGTTATCGATCGCCAAACGAAAGCTGGTGCCATTGTTGCAGGGATTTCGCGCCCTGGTTGACGCCATGTCCGGCCGCATTGGTGATCTGAATGAACGGAATTCGGCCAACCCTTGCCCTTACTGCCGACGAACTATATCTTTTCTTTATATTGTCGCAGCGTGGCGTCGGCTGAAACGCAATTTACTCTGAGGTGAGTTGCAAGGTGAAAACAACGAAAAAAGACACTCCCGAGCTGTCGACGGCCGTGTGGTTCGGCGGTTTGACCGTCAGGACTCTTTTTATCGCTATTCTGGTTGTCATTACCACACGCGTCGCCAGCCCCCAGATCGAGCACATCTGGTCGCTCTACGAGACCCCCGGCGATCTCGTTCGCGTGATCCTGGGCGTCGGTGTCTGCATCTGGCTCATCGTGCACATCTTCATTCTGCCGAAGGATCGCGCCGGCTATCGGACCTGGCTCTATCTCGGGGCCCTCCTGCTCCCGTTGTCGATCCTCTGCGCGTTCGTCATCTGGTAGCGTTGGCCTTGCCAGCCGGTCTGCGAGCCTGACCGCAGCGCATTCGCGGCGCGCGATGTGCCTTTCGCTTACGCCAGCCTTACGCGGAACGGCTAGTCGACAGTGAAGCGATTGCCGGCTATCGACGCGACGCTCCAAGGGCGGGATCGCGGACATGCGGTTATTGATGGTCGAAGACAATGAAGAGCTGGCCGGCCTGCTGGCAAAAGGCTTGCGCGAAGCCGGCTATGAGGTCGACGTGCTGTCGACGGTAGCCGAGGCAACGCCCGTCCTCGAAACGACATTCTATGCGGCCCTCATCCTCGATCTCGGATTGCCCGATGGCGACGGGCTTTCGCTGCTGCGCGAAATCCGGCAGCGGAATAATCCGATCCCCGCTTTGGTCCTGACCGCGCGCGGTGGCCTGCAGGATCGCATCCACGGCCTGCGCAGCGGCGCCGACGATTACCTGGTGAAGCCGTTCGCGTTGGAGGAACTGATCGCGCGGCTGGAGGCGCAGTTGCGCCGCCCAGGCCAGCTGCTCGGCAATACGCTGCGGGTCGCCAATCTGGAATTCGACACCCGCAACCGCCAGGCCTCGATCGACAACCAGCCGCAGGTGCTGTCGGCGCGGGAGACGGCGGTGCTCGAGCTTCTGATGCGCAGCAAGGGGCGCGTGGTTTCCAAGAAGCAGGTCGAGGACCACATCTTCGGCTATGCCGAGGACGTCGCCTCCAATGCCGTCGAGGTTTACGTCCACCGCCTGCGCAAGCAGCTTGCCGAGCGCGGCGCAAAAGTCCAGGTCCACACCATCCGCGGCGTCGGCTACTTGATCGCGGAGGAAAAATAGCGTGCCGCGCTTCAAGTCGATCATCACGCGCATCGTCTTCCTGCACGTCGTCGCGGTCGTGATCACATCGATCCTGATGTCGCTCGCGCTGTCCTGGCTGCTCAACTACGCGACCAACAACCTCCACAACAAGGCCATGGAGGAGCAGGCGGTCTCCGTCGGCGAGTACCTGCACATGGGATACGAGGGCCGCCTCGAGCTGAACCTGCCGCTGGACCTGCTCGGGCTCTATTCGCAGGAATACGGACGCTATTCCTATGCCGTCATCGACGCCACGGGACGCGTGATGTTCTCCTCGCTCAAGGACCGCGCGGCCGTGTTCAACGCGGATCCGCACGCGAGCGAGATCGCGTTCCTGCAGCAGAAGCGCGGCAACGCCACGGTCTCCGGCGCCAGCCTTCGCAAGATCGTCGATGGCCAGACGTTCTGGATCCAGGCCGGCGAGGACCTCGGCAACCGCGACGTGCTGATTGACGACATCGTCGCCGATTTCTACAAGGATGTCGGCTGGATCACCCTGCCCATCCTCTTGATCCTCCTGATCATTGACATCGCGATCTTTCGCCGCGCCTTGCGGCCGCTGCGGCTGGCGTCCGCCATCGCCGACGACATCGGTCCCGCGCGTCCGGGGCTGCGGCTGCCGACCGACGAAATCCCGCAGGAGGTCCGTCCGCTGGTTGCGGCCGTCAACCAGGGGCTCGATCGCCTCGAAGAGGCGTTTCGCGTGCAGCGCGATTTCACCGCGGACGCAGCCCACGAACTGCGCACGCCGTTGAGTGTGCTCCGGACGCGGCTCGATCTCCTGAAGGACCGGGACGCGAGCCAGGCGCTGCGGCGCGACGTCGACGGCATGGCCCATGTGGTCAGCCGGCTGCTCGATATCGCGGAACTGGACTCCTTCGTGATCGACCCAAAAGAAAGCGCCGACCTGCGGTCGGTCGCCGCCGAGATCGCGGAATTCGTGGCTCCCCTGGCGCTGGCGCAGGGCAAGGACATCGCCTTGTCTGGCACCACCGAGCCGGTCTGGGTGAAGGGCAACCGCGAGATGCTGGGCCGCGCCATCCGCAATCTGGCCGAAAACGCCATTAACCACACCGCGGCGGGATCGACGGTCGAGTTCGTCGTCGAGCGCGACGGCGAGGTCAGCGTGCTCGACAGCGGACCCGGCATTTCGGACGAGGAACGCAACCTGATCTTTCAGCGGTTCTGGCGCCGCGACCGGCGCAAGGCCGGAAGCTCCGGACTTGGGTTGTCGATCGTGCAGCGCATCGCGGAACTCTACTCGGCGACCGTGACGGTGGAGAACCGTCAGCCCACCGGCGCCCGCTTCTCCCTCCGCTTCGTTCCGACCCGGCCGTAACCCTGTTGCGTCATTAGACCCTCATGGTGAGGAGCCGCGCCCTTGCGCGGCATCTCGAACCATGAGGCCCGATCGTGGCCTCATCATTCGAGACGCGGCGAAGACGCCGCTCCTCAGGATGAGGGGATAGAGCTACGGTAGGGCCGTGAGATCGACTGTCATCGAACTGTCATCAAACCTGCCGACAGGTTTTGGCCCAAGCCGTTTGAGGACACGCATGGACTATTTCCGACGCTTCACCTTCCTGTTCGCAGCGCCCGTTTTCGATGCCGACGACCTCGAAGGCGTGCGCTTCAACCAGATCATCGACGAGATCCAGCGCTCCGGCTTCGAGGTGGTGCGCGCCCGCAAAATCGAGGATGCCGAGATCGCGGTGCAGACCGATGCCGCGATCGGCTGCATGGTGGTCGACTGGGGCAAGAAGGGCCTGGAAGGCAAGACCGCCGCGCTGATCAATCTGATGCGCCGCCGTGGCCTCGACTTTCCGATCATTCTTTTGATCCGGCGCAAGCGTTTTGAGGACCTGCCGGTCGAGGTGCTCGACTTCATCGACGGCTACGTGTTCCTGTCGGAGGAAACCCCGCCCTTCATCGCCAAAAACCTGATCAGCCGGCTCAAGCAATATGCCGAGACCTTGAAGACGCCGTTCTTCGGCGCGCTGGTCGATTATGCCGAGGAAGGCAACCAGCTCTGGACCTGTCCCGGCCACAATGGCGGGGTGTTTTACAGCCGCAGCCCGATCGGGCGGGTGTTCGTCGAGCATCTCGGCGAAGCGGTGTTCCGCGACGACCTCGACAATTCGGTGCTCGATCTCGGCGATCTCCTGACCCATGAAGGGCCGGCGCTGAAGGCGCAGAAGGAAGCCGCGCAGATCTTTGGCGCCGAAAAAACCTATTTCGTGCTCAACGGCACCTCGACCTCCAACAAGGTCGTGCTCGGCGCGCTGGTGGCCGACGGCGATCTCGTCCTGTTCGACCGCAACAACCACAAGGCCGCCCACCACGGCGCGCTGATGATGAGTGGCGGCATCCCGGTCTATGTTCCCACCGTGCGCAACGCCTGGGGACTGATCGGTCCGATGCGCTGGGATGCGCTCGACGAGACGGGCTTACGCGAGCGCATTCGCAACCATCCACTGGTCAAGGACGGCGAGGCCTGGCGCAAGGCGCGTCCGTTCCGCGTCGCCGTGGTCGAGCAATGCACCTATGACGGCACAATCCACAGCGCGGAGATGATCTTGAAGCGCATCGGCCACCTCTGCGACTACATCCTGTTCGACGAGGCCTGGGCCGGCTTCATGAAGTTTCACCCGCTCTATGCCGGGCGTTTTGCAATGGGCCTTGCCAACCTTACGCCGGAGGCACCGGGCATCATCGCGACGCAATCGACCCACAAGCAGCTCGCGAGCTTTTCGCAGGCCTCGCAGATCCACGTCAAGGATCGCCACATCAGCGGGCAGAAGCGGCGGATCGAGCACCGCCGCTTCAACGAAAGTTTCATGCAGCACGCCTCGACGTCTCCCTTTTATCCGCTGTTCGCCTCGCTCGACGTCGGCGCGCAGATGATGAAGGGACGCTCGGGCGAGGTCTTGTGGGACGACACCATCCGGCTCGGCATCGAGCTGCGCAAGAAGATCCGCGCCATGCGCCGCGAGTTCGAGGAGAAGGAGACGCGCCTCGAGCGGCGCTGGTTCTTCGAGCCGTTCGTGCCCGACCGCGTCAAGATTCGCGACGCCGCGCGCGAAGGCGCCGCGCACAATGTCGCCTGGGACGCGATCTCGACCGATGAGCTCGCCTCCAATCCATCGCACTGGCAGCTTTCGCCCGACGCCGCCTGGCACGGCTATCCCGACACGACAGCGGGGTTTGCCATGATCGATCCTAACAAGCTGACGTTGCTGACGCCGGGTTTCGATCGGTCGACCGGCCGCTATGCCGAGCACGGCATTCCGGCGCCGGTGGTCGCGCAATATCTGCGCGAGAATCGCATCGTCGCGGAAAAGAACGACCTCAATTCGCTCTTGTTCCTGCTCACCCCCGGCGTCGAAGCCTCGAAGGCGGGTACCTTGATCAGCGGCCTCGTCGCCTTCAAGCGGCTGCATGACGACAACGCGCTTCTGGAAGATGCCATGCCTGCGTTCCTTCGGCGCTGGGCCGCCCGCTATGCCGGCCTGCGCCTGCGCGATCTCTGCGCCGACATGCACCGCTTCTTTCGCGCGGCCGACGTCTCGACCTTGCAGGCAAAGCAGTTCCTGGCCGAGCACCTGCCCGAGATCGCGATGTCGCCGCGCGACGCCGCGCGCCATCTCATCCGCAACGACGTCGACTATCTGCCGATCGACGCGGTCGCGGGCCGCATCGCGACGACGCCATTCGTGGTCTATCCGCCGGGCATCGCCACCATCGTGCCGGGCGAGCGGCTGACCGAACGCGCCAAGCCGATGCTCGATTACTTGAAAATGTTCGAGACCTGCTTCAATAATTTTCCGGGCTTTGAGGTCGAGATCCAGGGCGTCTACAAGCAGGTTGACGAACTGGGGCGCGTCAAGCTGCATACTTACGTGGTCGCGGAGTAGTCCTGCTGGATCATAGGCCACTCTATCTCCTCATCCTTAAGGAGCGGCGTCTTCGCCACGTTTCGAAGGATGAGGCCACGATCCGGGCCTCATGGTTCGAGACGCGCCGCTTTGCGGCGCTCCTCACCATGAGGGTCTAAGACACAGCAAAGGCAGAACATGGAAAGCGCAATCACGCCCCTGCAGGATCAAGAGACGGTCGTGATCCGGCCCTCGCGCGACGCCGATGTCGACGCGATGCTTGCGATCTATCGTCACCACATCCGGCGCGGCATCGAGAATGGCGTCGACAACAGCGGCACGTCAGAGCCCGACGATCTGCGCCAGCGCCGCAAGAACCTGCACAATCACCGCCTGCCGCATCTGGCGGCGACATTCCACGGCGAGGTCGTCGGCTATGCCTATGTGGTGCATTTCCGCAAGCGCCCGGCCTACCGCTACACGGCCAAGCACTCGATCTACGTCCATCATGAGCATCTCGGCCGCGGCGTCGGGCGATTGCTGCTGCAGGCGCTGATCGACGCCTGCGCCGCGGCCGGTTTCCGGCAGATGATCGGCTATATCGATGCCGACAATGCGGCCTCGCTCGCCATCCACGAAAAATTCGGCTTTGCCAAAGTCGGGCTGTTGCCGGGCGTCGCCTTCCGCTACGGCCGCTGGGCCGACACCGTGATGGTGCAGCGCTCGCTCGGCGCGGGGGCGACGGAGCCGCCGCCGATGACGGGCATGGTCGGGCGCTAGTACCTCTGCGGAGAGGTTTTGACGGTTATCCGACCAGGCCGCCTTGACCTCGAAATTGAGATACCCCTGCAGATCGGGATCGCACTGCAGGTCGGCTAAGTCATTCCAACGGGCAAGCTGCTTTCTAAGCTCTCAACAACGGACAGGTCTGTGGGCCACCCCCACATGGCGATGCCAGCGCACGGCTCCCCCGCGGCGAACCCAACCGCGCCGACACGTGCGGTGAGTACCGTGCGCGTACTCAACCAAGTTCAGCGTCGCCTCCGCCTCAATCATACTGTTTGCTCCCTGGCTGAGCGTCACCGCGTGGCTGACGTCTGCGACAAAGGCGAGTGCGACCATAGCGCCAAAGATCGCCAATTGATTTCAATCTCGTCATTCCGGTACCCTCGTTTGGCCGGCGACATTCACGTCGTAGTCGAGGCCGGATCCGTTGATTTTGATCAAGGATCCTTCGAGTTGCCATCGATCCTGGCCGCCGGCCGTTGCGCTTGGCAGCCGCCATCCTCCGGAGAAAGGACGGGTGCGGCTCGTCCCTGCCGCGCTGCCGCTGCAGCAATCGACATCGCGATGATCCGAATCCCTTCGATCAGCCGTCGTGAGGCGGTCTCTTTGCTCGACAGCAACGAACCGACCACAGGCGTGCTCGCATTTTGCATGCTGACAATTGCGATCAGTGTCTCTAACCTCGGCCGGGGATTGGGTGCCCGTCATGACAAATGTGTGACGGGCATCCTTTGAGCCATTTGAACTGGAACAATGCGAAGGTTCTGGCGTGTTCGCTCCATGCAGACTCAACCAGCGAGAGCCACACCTCAGCGACGGCAGAGGGGAAACCAGATGGCGGCAGATGCACACCATGTCGGCGCAGCGATCGAGAGCGACTCGTACAAGGCTCACCGTCGACGGCCAAGAGGAGGCGTTCTCGTCTACGTGCCGGGATTCGTCTATATCCTGATCCTGTACGTCATCGGGCGATTTGTCTTCCCCGATCCGCGAGTACCTCTCTTCGATATTTCGGGATACCAGCTCTCGTGGGTGGAGGTCCTTTTGCTCGCCGCTGCCATCGTGGCGATGGGCGAGCAGGTCAAGGTGGCAAAACCCGGTATCAACAATACGACCGAAGTCCTTCTCATGGGAGCGATCGCGATCATTCAGATTCTGCTGTTCGCTCTCAGCGCCGCTAAAGTGCCCAGTCTGGGCATTTTTAACAACACCGAGTTCTTGCTGCTCACCTTGATCAACCTCGCGCAAACCGCGGTGGCGTATCAGATCAACTCCGCAACGCTGATGCGGACGATTTCCTCGTCGTAGACCTCAAGACCGCGAAAGCGCTGGGTGTCTCCGTGCCGCGGATGGTGCTCGCTTCGACCGACGAGGTGATCGATGAGAATGCGAGGTGTAGGCACGCTAAGGCGACCTCGGATAAGATCAACGACGGCCACTTCTCGTGACCCATTAGCGGAAGTCAACACGCACAAGGCGGCATATTCAAAAACATGCCCCCGTATAAATACGTGGGGCGCGGTTGGCAGCAACTGCCTGTTAGGAACATTTCCATAGGATCGCAGCTATTGTCCGCGCGAACCCACCACTATTGGTTTCAGAGAACGAATACTGCGAAATCAGCATTCCCAATCGGGGACTAAGAATGCTCGTTCATTTCGTGACTGATGAACCGACGAAGATACCGGCAATCCGCGCAATGCTGGAGCCGCAGCATGTGGTTGAGCCTCGACTGCTGGGATTTGGTGACAAGAAGATCATCTCAAACGGCGTGCTAATGGTTGACGCCGACCTGCGAAGGACGGCTCCTGTAGAAGAGATCAAACTCGTTTTGCAGGACCTGCGTTGCGTTTCTGAAAAGCTGTTCGTCGTTCAGAACCACCTCCGCCACATGGTTGCACAGGCGCTTGCACTCGGCGCGACCGCCGTGGTTTCGCGTCCAAGAGAAATCGTCTCGAAATTGGCGCAGATCGAAGTCGCACAGAGAGTGGCAAAAGCCGACGATGTCAACGGTTCGTCCGGGATCGCGAATGGTACGGCGGCCTTTGCTTCCATGTTCTCGGCGATACGGGAAGGCAAACCGCCAATGCTTTCAGATGCCCAGAACGCCACGTCAGAGATTATCAAAGGGATCAAGCACAACGGGCTTGGCGTATGGCTTGATGACGTGCGGCGCTATCATGAGGGCACCTTCCAGCACTGCCTGCTGGTAACGGGAGTGGCGGTCGGTTTTGCCTTGGATATCAAGGTCCCGAATGCAGATGTAAAGCGGCTCGGGCTGGCAGCAACCCTGCATGATATCGGCAAAGCAGGGATTCCCTTGTCGATTCTCGACAAGCCTGGACGCCTTGACCAGAGCGAAGAAGAGTTCATGAAACGGCATCCGGTCATCGGATGCGAACTATTGAAGGATCTCCCGGGGATCAGCCCGGAGATTCTTGATGGCGTGAGGCACCATCACGAATATCTGGACGGCTCCGGTTATCCAGATGCGCTGACGGCGCCGGAGATTTCCGACCTCGTACGATTGCTGACGATCTCCGACATCTTCGCCGCGCTTATTGAGTCGAGGCCGTATCGACCGGCGATGCCCAGACAAGACGCCTACAATATATTGTGCGCTATGGATGGAAAGCTGGAGCGATCGCTTGTGAGGGCGTTCCGCGACGTCGCGCTGACGGCATGATGGAACGTTGCGGACAAGGGTTAAGGCAGCCTTCGCGACGCTTGTAAGTTAATTCATCTCAGAATGAGCTCGGACGATCAAAATGAAGCCAGACTAGCCATGGTTGCCGCAGCATCACCGGATTTATTCACGGAGTTGGACGGTGCCGTCGATCGATTGCCCCGGCGAGATGCCCAAATTCTGAGGCAGGTCACGGACTTGTTCTTGTCCAATGTGGATCGCCTCCGTGAATCCCAGGTAGGTGCGTTCGATGGTCTCCTTGTTCCCCTGATCGGGCGGATTGAGGCAAGAGCCCTGGTCCACCTTAGCGAAGCCCTTTCCACAATAGATCGCGCGCCATGCGAGACGATCCGCAAGCTCGCGTTTCACGATGACCCTTTGGTGGCCGCGCCAGTTCTGAAAAACTCCAATCGTCTGTCGGAAAACGACCTCGTTGAGATCGCTAAAACCCGTAGCCAGCAGCATTTGTTGGCGATCTGTGGCAGAGAGACGCTCAATGAAGCGCTGACCGATGCGCTCATGAGACTTGGTGACGTCAGCGTCTCCAACGCGCTCGCCCGAAATGCGGGAGCACGGTTTTCCGAATGCGGTTATGCAACGCTCGTTGGAAGGGCAGAGCGTGACGAAAGCCTCGCGGAAAAGCTCGGTCTTCGATTGGACATTCCCTCGAATTTGCTGCGGGAGCTTCTTGCAAGGGCTACGGATATAGTGCGAGCGCGGTTCTTGACAGCGCCGCGACCTGTTATGAAGAAGGTGCAAGGTTCCAGTAGCGGGCTCGCTGAACAAATCGGCGTCAAGATCGACTATACGCAGGCACAGAACCAAGTCGTTGCGCTCAGTCGTTCGGGAAAGCTCAACGATCCTACGGTGAATCGGTTCGCGGTAAGGGGGGAATACATCCATGTGGTGGCAGCCCTCTCATTGTTGACAGACGTGAAGATTGAGGCAATCGAGCCTTTGATAGAGAGTGACCGACTGTATGGACTGATCGTAGCGTGCAAGGCTGCCAGGCTGAACTGGTCGACAACGAGAATGATCATCAACAATCGACCTCATTGCCCACCGGCTACGCAACGGGAGTACGATCAAGGTCAGGCGGTTTTTGAAACATTATTGCTGTCTGTGTCGCAATGGACAATTCGGTTCGGAGCCGATCGAATTGCTGCGAAAGCGATTTGATCGTGCTGCTCTGGACAGCCCCCTTGTCGGGTCGCTGCGCCGCGTCGGCCTCAAGCCGTTGAAGTTCTTCGCGAGCCCGGACCCGATGCACGATTGATCGCCTGGCCGCTGCCGCGCGCGGAGCGCAGCCCGCCCGGCAGGATTGGAAACGATGCGAGTACGCAGGCGCGAGTGCTGTCACCGCGTTGCTGCTGTCGGCGCTGACCTTCGGCGGCCTAACCGCCTCCCGGGCCCAAGGTCCAAGCAGAGGGCCGATCGGGACT